>OLOD01002052.1_pt1 | contig 11094 bp, 11 predicted proteins | sample 1671921 | NCBI WGS metagenome assembly OLOD01 (sample SAMEA3136626, study PRJEB25190) | human gut metagenome | biome: human gut; feature: human-associated habitat; material: faeces | place: Austria | collected 2013
CATGTTCTAAAGAAGCAGGAGAATCATTGTTTAAAAAAGATTTTGATGTCTTGATAAATGGTATAGATTTAGATAAATTTTTAAATCCAAATCAAGAAGTAATAGAAAAATTAAAAAATGAATTTCAAATAAAAGATACTGATACCATTTTAGGGAATGTCGGAAGTTTATCAGAAAATAAGAATCAATCTTTTTTAATTGAGTTACTATATGAATTAAATAAAAAAAATAAAAATTATAAATTAATACTTGTTGGCAATGGCTCAATGAAATCTGAATTAATACATTTAGCTAATCAATTAGAAATACATGAGCAAGTAATTTTTGCGGGTGTTAGAAAAGAAATACCAGAAATAATGAGTTTATTTGATATATTTCTTTTTCCGTCAAAAAAAGAGGGCTTGGGCATAGTGGCTATCGAAGCACAAACAGGTGGACTTAATTGCATAGTTTCTGATAGTATACCAAAACAATGTGATATGGGATTAAGTTTAGTTTATAGAAAACCGTTAGTTATTAAAGAATGGGTAGATAGTATTTTATCTTTAAAAAAGGAAAAAGTGTTAGTTGATAGGAATAACCTGTTAAATTCAAATTTCAATATTGAAAAAAATTGTGAACAATTAGTGAAAATATATAAGGAAGGGGAATTTTGATGAATAACTTAATAACAATCGTAGTTCCTATTTATAATTCATCAAAATATTTATCTAGATGTATAAATTCTATTATTAATCAGACTTATCAAAATTTAGAAATTATTTTAGTTAATGATGGATCTACTGATAATAGTTTAGATATATGTAATGAATATGCTAATAAAGATAATAGAATAAAAGTTATACATAAAGATAATTCAGGTGCAGCTGCTTCAAGAAATGTAGGTATTAATCATGCAATGGGAAATTATATAGCTTTTGTTGATAGTGACGATTATATAGAATCTGATATGTATGAAAAAATGATTAATATAAGTAAACAATATGATTGTGATATTGTAATGTGTGATTGTTATAAAGAAAATAAAAAAGAAAAACATATTTTTACACATAATATACGAAAGGGATATTATGATAAAAATATGCTTTTTAATGAATATTTTCCTACTTTATTAGCAACTAATACTGTTGATTATCCACCAACTATTTCTAATTGGACATGTTTATTTAAAATGAAAATTATTAATGATTATCAAATACGATATAAAGAAGGTATGAGATTTTCAGAAGACTGGTTATTTGGTAGTCAGTTTATGTATTATGCAAATAGTTTTTATTATATGAAAGAACAATGTTTTTACCATTATATGATGAATGATTTATCTGTTACACATACTTATTATGAAGATAAATGGACATTAATGAAGCAACTTTATTTAGCAATTAAAGATTTTTTTGAAAATAAAGAAGATTATGATTTTAATAAACAAATTAATTTATCATTATTATTTATTGTTTATCATTGTATAGGCAATATTAAAGGATCAAATGATTCAAAAAAAGTGAAAGCAAATAACATATTAAAAATTCTTAATGATAATGAAGTAAAAGAAATGTTTAAAAGATTAAAGATAAATTCTTTAGATATTTCATGGAAATTAAAGATAATAACATATATATATGAAATTGTTAGTAAATTTTAATACTATTAGGAGAAAAAATGAAAAAAAGTTTAATTTCAATTATTATACCAGTTTATAATAAAGAAAAATATTTAGAAGAATTATTTCAATCTTTGATACAACAAACTTTAAAAGAATATGAATGTATAATTATAGATGATGGTTCTATTGACTCATCAGGTAGATTATGCGATTTTATGGCAAAAAAAGATTCACGATTTTTGGTTTATCATATAAAAAATAGAGGGGTATCACACGCAAGAAATTATGGTATTGATAAAGCAAACGGAAAATATATTACTTTTATTGATGCAGATGATACAATCAATCCAAACTATTTGTTTAATTTGGTACATCTTATTGAAAGTGCAAACGTTGATATAGTTATAAGTGCTTATAAAAAAGTATGGGGAAATGCAAGTAAAGTAATATGTTTTCCTTATAAATCAGGTATTTATTTAATGAAGGATTTAATGAGTTCATTTGCAACCGTTCAAAAAGAATTAGGAATATATGGATGTTGTGTAGCAAAAATTTTTAAAAAAGAAAAAATAGCTGATGTTAGATTTGATGAAACAATAAAATTGGCAGAAGATTTTGATTTTTATTTAAAATTATATTCAAAAATAAATGATGTATATATTGATGATAAGGCATATTATTATTATCGACAAGAAGCAGATAACTCGTCGACAAAGATAAATGATTATGATATAGATTACTTGACACAATTAAAAATTAATTTAAAATACAGAAAATTTTTAAAATTAATGGGGTTTTATATCAATAAAAATAAGAAGATTGTTGATCAATTAATAAGTGATTATGTTTTTTTCTCACTATACTATTGTCCATATATCGATTTAAATAAAAGAATTGAAACAGTTTATTCTTTATATAAACATCAAAAAATAAATTTAATAAAAAATAGTAATTTAAAGAAAATGTTATTTTTATCTTTAGAAAAAAATAACAGGATTTTTATTAAAGCTATTTTATTACCATATATAATAAAAAGAAGAATATTTAGGAGGTGATTGAATTGCCATTAATTACAGTATTTACATCTACATATAATAGAGGATATATAATTTCTAAATTGTATGATTCTTTAAAAAAACAAACATGTAAAGATTTTGAATGGTTAATTGTTGATGATGGCTCAACTGATAATACAAAAGATCTAATCAATGGTTTTATTACTAGGCGATAGCATTTACTATAATGTAGATGATCCCTATGATATAGAAGGAATGATATTAAAGAAAATAGAAATCGATGGAACTCGCAGTGTACAGCAGATAACTAAAGGGAAATATTTTTTTATGGTTGATTCAGATGATTATTTATTGGAAGATGCTATAGAAAAAATGAAAACATGGATTTTAGAAATAGATGATAAAAGTGATATAGTTGGTGTAGGTGCAGCAAGAGCATATCCTAATATGCAATATATAAAAGGAATACCACCGAAAATTGAAAATGATAATTCTGTAGATGTAAGTAATATTGATAGAAAAAAATATGATTTAGATGCTGATATGTGTGAAGCATATAAAATATCAATAATGAAAAATTATACGTTTAAGGTATGGAAAAATGAAAAGTTTTCACCAGAAGAAATAGTATTAAATGATATGGCTTTAGATGGATATAAGATACGTTGGCATAAAGATATTATTTATATATGCGATTATTTAGATGATGGACTAACAAAAGGACAATGGAACTTATTAAAAAATAATCCAATGGGATATGCGATGTTATATAACAATAAATTAAAGTATTGTTATTCATTTAAAGAAAGAATATATAATTCTTGTCAAATGATTGCATTATCATTAATAGGTAAAAATTTTAACTATATTTTAAAGTCAAATGATAAAATATCGACTTTTTTATCATTACCAATAGGAATAATACTATATTTTAGAAGAAAGGCTCAGTTTAAAAATGATTAGTGTTATTATACCAGTATATAATGGTGAAAGATATCTTTTAAATTGCATTAATATGTTAAAACAACAAGAATATGGTGATTTTCAAGCAATATTTGTTAATGATGGATCAACAGATAAATCAAGAGAAGTCTTTGAAAAATTTACTAAAGATGATGATAGATTTCAAATGATAAATATAGAAAACCATGGGGTTAGTTATGCTAGAAATTTAGGTATGCAGTATGTTAAAGGGGATTACTTTACATTTATTGATTGTGATGATTATATTCCTAAAGACTATTTTTTTTATTTAATGTCATATATAAGAAAAGATATTGATGCCGTATTTTGTAAGATAAATATTATGGATGAAAATTTAAATGTTTTAAAAACTCAATCATGTGAAGAAAAAATATATAATAGCGAAGAAATATTATTTAAATTATTAGAATTTAAAAATTTAAATAGCGGTCCTTGTGGAAAAGTGATAAGTTCAAAATATCTCAGTAATAAAATAGAATTCCCAAAATTAAAAATTTATGAAGATTTAGTGTTCAATATTGATTTAATAAAAGAAATGAAAGATAGCAATATTTATTTTACTGATAAAACCTTTTATGGATATATTCATAGAGAAAGTATGGGAGCAATGGCTAATTTTAAAAAATCACCAACTATAGATGTAATTATTGCTATGGAATATGCTTTTAAAGCAATGGAAAGAATGAATTTAGAAATACAAGAGTATGATTATTTATTTTATAGAATATTAAGTCAAATTATGATGTATGCTTGTGATTTATCAATTGAAATAGATAAATCTTTCATAAATAGAGCTAAAAGAGTTTTAAGAAAACATTTCTTAAGCTTAATAAAAAATAAAAGTATAAATAGAAATGAGAAAAAAATGTATATTATTTTCATGATTTCATTTAAATTATATAAAGAAATAAGTAGGAGGTTTTTATGAAATATTTTTTATATGGTCATAACGGTAGTGGTAATCATGGTTGTGAAGCAATAGTACGTAGCACATATAAAGTATTAAATCAATATGATAAAGATATAAACATTATTTTAGCAACTGGAAATATAGAAGAAGACAAGAAGTATGGAATTAACAAAATAGTAAATATTGTGCACGAAAAAAACAAAGTTCCCAAATTCTATTTTTCATATATAAAAGCATATCTTGCTTTAAAAATTTTAAAGAAGGATAGATTGAGTGAAGAATTGAGTTATAGAAAAACATTTAATAGTGTTTCTAAAAATGTTATTTCTCTTTCTATTGGAGGAGACAACTATTGTTATCCGGGATATCAAAGATTTATGATGATGCGCGATATGTTGACTAGAAGAAATGCAAAAACAGTTTTATGGGGATGTTCGATAGAACCTAATAAAATTGATGAAGAAATGAAAATAGATTTGAAACATTATGATTTGATTGTATCAAGAGAATCATTAACATATAATGCGTTGAAAAAAATAGATGCAAATGTTTATTTATATCCTGATCCAGCTTTTCAATTAGATAAAATAGATTTACCATTACCAGAACATTTTATAGAAAATAACACAGTTGGAATTAATGTAAGTCCATTAATTATGTCATGTGAATCTAGTGATGGAATCACTAGAGAAAACTATATTCAATTAATAGACTATATTCTTAATCAGACAGATATGAATATTGCTTTAATACCTCATGTAATGTGGGAAAATAATGATGATAGAAAACCATTAAAAGAATTATATGATATGTTTAAAGATACGAATAGAGTATGTTTAATAGATGATCATAATTGTATGGAATTAAAAGGATATATTTCTAGATGTAGATTCTTTGTTGGTGCTAGAACACATGCAACTATTGCTGCATATTCAACATGTGTTCCAACACTTGTTGTAGGTTATAGTGTTAAAGCTAAAGGAATAGCTAAGGATATATTTGGAACATATGATGATTATGTTTTACCTGTACAATCTTTAAAGGAAAAAGATGATTTAACTAAATCATTTAAATGGTTAATTGAAAATGAAAATGATATTAAGAATCATTTAAATGATTTTATACCAGGATATAAAGAAAAAGCATTAGAAGCTGATAAAAAATTAAAGGAAATTTTTGGAGAATAATATGTCGAAGAATCAATTAAAATCAGGTGTTATATTATCTTATATTAATTTGGCTATAGGTACAATTATTCCTTTTATATATACACCAGTAATGTTAAGAATACTGGGACAGTCAGAATATGGTTTATATAGTTTATCTAGTTCTGTTATAGGTTATTTATCATTACTGAGCTTTGGTTTAGGAAGTACTATTATCAGGTACTTATCAAAATACAGAGCAGAAAAGAATAAAGATATGGAACAAAGGATAATTGGTTTATTTATTATTCTTTATTCTATTTTAGCAGTAGTTGTTTTATTTTGTGGAGTATATATTTATTCTCATACAGATATGTTTTTTGGTAGAAGCTTAAATGCTGTAGAATTAAGCAAGATGAAAATTCTTGTATTAATAATGACATTTAATACTGCAATATCATTTCCAATAAGTGTATTTTCGTCAATTACTATTGCACATGAAAAATATATTTTTAGAAAATTAGTTGACATGCTTTCAACTGTAGCAGTTCCAGTATTTAACATAATAGTGTTATATATGGGATTTGGATCTGTTGGAATGGCATGCGTAAGTACATTGCTTCAATTTATGATGTTACCACTAAATGTTATTTATTGCTTTAGAGTATTGAAAACAAAACCGATATTTCGAAACATACCGTTTTATTTAATAAAAGAAATTTGTGCATTTTCGTTTTATGTATTCTTAGGAACTATTGTGGATATGCTTTTTTGGGCAACAGATAAAGTATTGTTGGGATCAATGGTGGGAACTGTAGCAGTTGCTATTTATAATATTGGTGGAACTTTTAATTCTATGATGACTAATTTATCTACATCGATTAGTGGGGTACTTGTTCCAAAAGTAACAGCTATGGTTGTCACAGGAAATTCAAAAGATAATTGGACAGAATTATTTATTAGAATTGGAAGATTGCAATATTATATTATTGCATTAGTAATAACAGGCTTTATAGTTTTTGGGAGACAATTTGTTTCATTTATAGCAGGGAATGGTTATGAAGAATCATATATTGTTGCATTAATTACAATGATACCTTTAGTTGTTCCTTTGATTCAAAATGTTGGTCTCAATATTCTTGTTGCACAAAATAAGCATAAATTTAGATCGATTGTTTATTTAATTATTGCTATAGCTAATGTTATAACAACATACTTATGTATTCCATATATAGGAATTATAGGTGCTGCTTTATGTTCAGGAATATCTTATATTATAGGACAAGGATTAATTATGAATATTTATTATTATAAAGTTACTGGTATTGATATTTTAAAGTTTTGGAAAAATATTATAAAAATATCTATTATACCATTTATTCAGATGATAATAGGATTATTTATTTCTAAAATAGTAAATTTTTATAAACCAACATACTTTATTTTTGGAGTATTGATTTATTCAATATTATATTGTTTATTAAGTTACTTTATAAGTATGAATGACTACGAAAAGGATATTTTTAGAAAACCTTTATTAAAAATAAAAAGAAAAGCATTAGGTAGATAGTATGATAGGAATTAAAGATAAGTCTAGATGTACATCTTGTACAGCGTGTAAAACAATATGCCCTAAACAATGCATTACAATGAAAAAAGATGAAGAAGGATTCTTATATCCTGTAATAGATGAAAGCAATTGTATTGATTGTCATTTATGTGAAAAGGTATGTCCTTTATTAAACGAAGAAGTGATTGATAATACTATTACTGAAGGTTATGCAGTTATTAATAAAAATGAACTGGTTAGAAATGAAAGCACATCAGGTGGTTTCTTTTCATTACTTGCAAATTATATTTTAGATTTAAATGGTTATGTTGTAGGTGCTTGCTATGATGAAAATTTTATTGTAAAACATATTGCTATTAATGATAAAAATGAATTATATAAACTAAGAGGTGCTAAATATTCACAAAGTGAATTAGGAAACATTTTTAAACAAGCAAAAGATTTATTAAATCAAAAAAATTATGTATTATTTTCTGGAACTCCATGCCAAGTGAGTGGATTAAAATCGTTTCTTAGAAAAGACTATGAAAGACTTATAACAGTAGATTTAATATGTCACGGTGTTCCATCATCATTAGCATGGAAAAAATATTTAGAATATAGATATAAACAAGACAATAATGGTGAAAAAGCAAATAGTATTAATTTACGATCAAAAATTTCTGGATGGAGTAATTATCATTATTCTGTTGTTTTTGATTATGATAGTTATAAATATGAAAAATTAAACGGACAAGATCCATTTATGAAAGCTTTTGTTAGTAATTTATGTTTAAGACCATCATGTTATTATTGTCATTTTAAAGGGATACAAAGAATAAGTGATTTTACATTAGGAGACTATTGGGGAATTTGGAATCAAATACCTGAAATGGATGATAACAAGGGAACATCCATAGTATTTGTTCATAGTCAATTAGGAAAAAATATTTTTAATCAACTTAAAAATAGTATTCTTTATCAAGAAGTTGATGTAAACAAAGCTATAGAAGAAAATCCTAGTATGATAAAAAGTAGTCAAAAAAATGATAAAAGAGAAGATTTTATGAATGATTTAAAAAATCATAATTTTGATTATTTAATAGATAAATATGAATTAAAACAAAAAATAGTAAAATTGACTTTATTAAGAAGAATATTAAATAAAGTTAAAAGGTAAATTTTTAAGAAATCATGAAAACAATAGTTACTGATTTAGATGGTACACTATTAGATAATGGAACATTATCTAGTAGAAGTATGGAAGTGTTAAAAGCATTACAAAAGGAACATAGATTAGTTCTTGCTACAGGAAGAAATATGGAAAGTGTTAAACATATTTATCAAGAATTAGAAATGGATAAATACAAAACAGGTGCTTTAATATTATTAAATGGTTTAGCTTTTTATGATTTTAAAGATAATGAATATATATTTTTAAAATCATTTAATAAAAAGCAAGCTAAAAGAATAACTAAATTAACATATAGTTTATTCTTTAGAACAACGATAGTGACTTCTAAAGAAAGAATTACTATGAATTGTTTATATGATAAGATTTATTATTTGTTAAGATATTTAATAAAGCATAAGCCAATGGAATATGTTCATAAAGAAATTGAATTTCCTGAAGATATAGAAAAAATAGAATTAGGAGGATCTATCTTTTTTGAATTCTTTTTATCTATATTAAAAAAGTTATTAAGAAATTATCAAGTAATTAGAGTTGCTAAATATTGGATTGAAATATTGCCAAAAGGTATTAATAAAGTAAATCAATTAAAATATTTAGTGAATAAATATGATATTTCATTAGATGATTTATATGTCTTTGGTGATGGAGAAAATGATATAGATATGTTAGCTTATACCAAAAATTCATATGCACCAGCTAATGCTTTAGATGATGCTAAGGAAGCTGCTAAATATGAATGTTTATCTTGTAAAGAAGATGGTGTAGCTAGAATTATTGAAAAAATTATACTATTTTAGGAGGGAGTAAATATGAAAAAACATGCAATATGTATTCAATGTCATAATAAACCAGAACAAATAAACCAAATAATTGATTTTTTTGATAAAGACTGTTTTGATATTTTTATACATGTAGATAAAAAATCAGATATTTTAGATAAGATAAATCAATCAACAAATGTTTATTTTTGTACAAGACATGACGTTAAATGGGGAAGATTTTCGCAAGTTGAAGCAACGATTGAATTATTAAATTCATTAGATGAAACAAAATATAGTTATATTCATCTAATTAGTGGAAATGATTTTCCTGTAAAAAAATCAAAGTATATTTATGAAAAGATGAATGGTTCTAACAAAGAATATATACAGTGCAATAAATTGCCGGAAATGTCATCTTGGTCATGGGGTGGCCGCGATAGATATTTAGTCTATTATCCTCAATGGATTATTCATAGACCAAATAAAAAAATAATGAGAGTTTTAAGGGTTTTATATCGAGAATTTATTATGCGTACAAAAATATTTCAAAGGAAGAAACGTGTAGCAGAAAACTTTTATGGAGGTTCATCTTGGTTTTCTTTAACAGGAAACTGTGTTAGTTGGATAAAAAAATATTTAAAAAACAATCAAAATTATATAAATTATTTTAAACATGGAATATGTGTTGATGAGATATTTTTTTCAACGCTTGTTCAAATGTCACCATATAAAAATAATATTACTAATGACCCTTATCGATTTATGATTTGGAAAGGTAGTACATCAGGTGGGCCATTTGAATTAAAAAAAGAAAATATTCCTGATATGATAGCATCTAAAAATATATTTGCTAGAAAAATCACAAATATAGAAGTTATTAATGAAATTTGTAATTATTTAGGAGAAAATAATTATGAGTAATTTATCCATTTCAATCATTGTACCTATTTATAATATTGAAAAGTATTTAGATTATTGTTTGAAAAGTGTAATTCTTGCAGATAAAAGAGTTGTAGAAATATTATGTATAGATGATGGGTCAAAAGATAGAAGTAGAGATATAGTTGAAAAATATAAATCGGTGGACACACGTATTAAGTATATTTATAAAATAAATGGTGGTATCTCAAGTGCTAGAAATAGAGGTATAAAAGAAGCAAAAGGAAAGTATATTTTATTTATTGATGGAGATGATTATATTATTCCAGAAATTTTTAATGAATTATTAAATAAATTAGATAGATTGGATAACTTTGATTCTACATGGTGTGGATATTTTAGAGACGATTGGAATGGAATTCATAATGTGAATACAAATTTATTATTAGGAAATGTAAAAAAAGATTATATTATGAATACCTTTATTCCTTCTTTTTTGGGAATTTCGTATAAAAAACTATACGCTTGGTTAAGAAAAGAACAAAGTTTAAATGAAAAACAAGAGTTTTCTACAGTATGGAGAGGACTATATAAGACCAAAATTATTAAAGAAAATAACATTAAATTTAATGAGAACGTTAAAACGGGTGAAGATGTTCTCTTTAATTTAGAATTTTATTATTATGCAAATTCAATTTATATTTCAAATGACAATTATTATTGCTATAGATTGAGGCAAGGATCACTTACTCAAAATAGTAAAGAGTTTTTTTTAGAATCAAAAATGTTATTTATAGAACAAAGAGATAAAACGGTTGATTATTTAATAAGCAAAGGAATGAAAGATATCTCAAATGAATATCAAGGATCATTAATTTTAACTAAAATACAAATGGCATTAACGCTCTCTAAATGTAGTTTTAAGGAATTTTATGTTTTATATAAAAAATATAAAATTTAGCAAAATAAAAATATTACTTTGCGCGAAGAAAAATATAAATAATTATGTTTGGTAAATACTGAAATGAGATTTCTTAAATTACAGTTATTAC
>OLOD01002060.1_pt1 | contig 11046 bp, 9 predicted proteins | sample 1671921 | NCBI WGS metagenome assembly OLOD01 (sample SAMEA3136626, study PRJEB25190) | human gut metagenome | biome: human gut; feature: human-associated habitat; material: faeces | place: Austria | collected 2013
CAGCAGGGCTGCCCGCTGGCGCATACCGCCGGACAATTCCGCCGGGTACTGCTGCTGGGTGCCCTCCAGACCGAACTGGGCAAAGTGACTGCCGGCTTCTGTCCGCGCTTCCTTTTTGGATTTGCCGGAGAGCAGCAGCGGTAGGGACACATTGTCAATGATCTTTTTGTAGGGCAGCAGCAGGTCCTTTTGCAGCATATAGCTGATATGGCCCGGCTGGCCGGTAATGTCCTGCCCGCCCAGCACCACCCGGCCGCTGTCCGGCCGGTCAATGCCGCTGATGCAGTTGAACAGGGTGGTCTTGCCGGCGCCGCTGACCCCCAGCAGGGAGATTAACTCTCCCTGCTGCAAAGTTAGGTTTACGCCGTCCAAAATCACTTTTTCGTCAAAGCTTTTTTTAATGTTTTCTGCGGATAAAATGTCCATCTCTTATGCCAGGTAATCGTTGGTAAAGCCTACATTGCTGCTGATGTCTTTCTCCACCAGCTTGTTGTCCGTCAGCCACTTGTAGAAGTTGTTCCAACGGGCCGGGTCAATGTAGCCCCATTTTTTGGCGTCGCTGATATACTGACCGGCCATCCACTTTTGGCTTTCCTTAACCAGTTCTTCGCTGCCGTTCAGAGAGCCGGTATCGTCGCTCTTAATGAGAATGTCCGCAGCCTCCTCCGGGTGGTCAATGGCGTACTGATAGCCCTTGGCAGTGGCAGCCAGGAATGCCTTAGCAGCCTGCGGATTTTCCTTTAAGAAAGTGTTGTTGGCGATGAGCACCGGGGTGTAGTAGTCAAAGGTGGCGTTCAGGTCCTTGATGTAGAAGAAGTCTACATCGATTTTGTTGACCTTGGCGTTGATACCGCCCCAGCCGTAGAATACCCAAATGGCGTGGTCCGGGTTCTGCTGCACATCCTGCGCCTCGGCGGTCGGCGGGTTGGGGATCTGCTTAACCTTGCTCCAATCGCCGCCGTCCTTGTTGACGATATTTTCCATCATAGCCTTTTCAATGGGGGAGTCCCAGGTCAGGTAGGTGTTGCCAGTCAGGCCCTTGGGACGGTCCATACCCTGCCCGGCCTTGGAGATAATGCCGGAGGAGTTGTGCTGCAGCAGCGCAGCCACGGCAGTCACATCCATGGGGGTGTCAGAAGTAAAGGCAGGCGCCAGGGTGTCCTGTGCGTCAATGGCAAATTGCGCTTTGTTGGAGCTGCACAGCTGGGTGGCGGTGCTATTGTCCGGCGGCTGCACAATGCTCACATTCAGCCCGGCGGCCTCGTAGTAGCCTTTTTCCTTGGCTACGAACATACCGGTGTGGTTGGTGTTGGGGGTCCAGTCCAGGCAGACGGTAATGTCCGTCTTCTGTGCCGGTGCGGCGGTGGTGTCCGTTTTGTCCGCTGCTTTACCGCCGGAGCAGGCGGCAAAGGACAGCGCCATTACGCCGGCCAGCATACCGGCAAAAATCTTTTTTGCTTTATTCATCTTATTCTTTTCCTTTCGTTGTTCCTTTGTTTGCCCAGGGCATTGCCAGCCGCTGCGCCAGTGCCACCAGTGCCATCAGCAGCAGGCTGATGACGGAGATGAACACAATGACAGCAAACATTTTGTCAAAGGCATAGGCTTTCTTTACCCGGGTCATATAGACCCCAAGTCCCTCAAAACCGCCTAACCACTCGGAGATCACCGCGCCCACCACCGCATAGGAGGCGGAGATGCGCAGCCCGGAGAAAAAGGAGCCGGTGGCGGAGGGCAGCTTGATGTGCCAAAACACTTGCAGTCGATTGGCACCCATCGCCCGCAGCAGGTTGACCTCGTCCGGGTCCGCACTGCGGTAGCCGTCTAAGAGCCCAATGGAGATGGGGAAGAAGGTGGTGATCACCACCAGTGTGATCTTCGGCGCCATACCGAAGCCCATCCACAGCACCAGCAGCGGCGCAATGGCAATGGTGGGTATGGTCTGGGTAATGATGAGAATGGGATAGATGGCTTGATACAAAAAGTGAAAGCGATCCATCAGCGCTGACAGAATAAATGCCAGCGCCACGCCGATCCCCAGTCCGTACAGCGCCTCTTGCAGGGTCACCTTGGCCTGGGACATCATTACGGAGAAGTTGTGCACAAACGCCAGCCACACATCCGTAGGGGAGGGCAGCATGTAGGCGGGCACCACTTCAAACCCGGCGCAGGCGTACCAAATACCTAAGATCACCGCCAGCGCCAAAATGGGCGCCAGCTTATTGGTGGTGCTTTGTAATTTTTTGGTCAATGGTCAAAACCTCCCCTTCCGGGTTGTACACGATCTTGACATAAGCGGATACGCTGGGCGCACCGGCTTTAATGGCCACTTTTTGGCACTGCGTTACGATCTCCATCAGCTGATCGTAGCTTTCGCCCTCAATGGTGGTCTCAAAGGGGCCTACGGAGCAGTGCAGGCCCGTGCTCTTGATGTAGGCGATCACTTCGTCTACGATACGCACCAGTTCCTGGTCGTTGTCTGCCTTTGGCAGAACCTGAATGGCAACACTTGCTTTCATAAAAAATACTCTCCTTCCAAGTGTTTTGGCGGTTGCCCGCCGGGGTGGGTGGCAATAAGTCAAAAGAAAAGCCCCATTCACGCAGAATGGGGCACAGTTGCAAATATCTAAGCAATCGTCTCTGCCGTGCGTGCTAGCGTACGGTTCAAAGGGTATGATCTCAGCCTTGCGGCACCCCTGACTTATTGATTTGAACAACTCTATTATACGGCGGCGCCGGGCCTTTGTCAATCCTGGATCACGCGCACCCGGATCACACCGTCGATTTTTTCAATATCCGCCACCACGCTGGCGCTGTAAGCGGTGTCTGTATCAATAATACTGTAAGCGATCTCGCCCCGGTTCTTATCGGTAAAGGCGGCAATGTTCATACCGTCCTTGCTGATGGTGTCCGTAATGGTGGCGATCATGTTTGGCTGGTTCTTGTGCACCACGGTCATGCGCGCAGCGCCGTTGGGATCCATACGCACTGTGGGCAGATTTACGCTGTTTTGAATATTGCCGTGCTCCAAAAAGTCAATCAGCTCTTCGGCACCCATAGAGGCGCAGTTCTCCTCGCTCTCCGGGGTGGAAGCACCCAGGTGGGGAATGGCGATCACGCCGTCCACATCAATCAGCTTAGCGCTGGGGAAGTCGGTCACATACGCGGCCATTTTGCCCTCTTCCAGAGCCTCGACCACATCGTCCGCATTGGCCAGGTCTCCACGGGCAAAGTTCATCACGCGCACCGTATCTTTCATTTTGGCAATGCTTTCGGCGCAAATCAGCTCCTTGGTGTCCGGGGTCAGCGGCACATGCACGGTGATATAGTCTGCCAGGGGGAACACCTGATCCAGATCATTGTTGACGGTTACGCCCGGCTTGAGTACAGAGGCGTCCTTTAAGAACGGGTCATAGCCGATCACCTGCATACCCAGATCCACGGCGGCGTTGGCCACCAGGCGGCCGATGGCACCCAGGCCGATCACTGCCAAGGTCTTGCCCTTCAGTTCCGGACCGGCAAAGGCGGACTTGCCCTTTTCCACCGTTTTGGGTACATTGTCGCCCTCGTCCTTAATGGTCTTGCACCAGTCGATGGCGCGGGTTACCTTGCGGCTGGCCAGGAGCATACCGCACAGCACCAGTTCTTTTACCGCGTTGGCGTTGGCGCCGGGGGTGTTGAACACCACAATGCCCTTTTGGGCACAGTCGGCCACAGGAATGTTGTTGACCCCGGCACCGGCTCTGGCGATGGCCAGCAGGCTTTCCGGCATTTTCATATCGTGCATGGAGGCGGAGCGCACCATAATGGCGTCCGGCGTCGTTTCCGGTGCGTCCACGGTGTAGTTAGCAGGGTCAAATTTGTTCAGCCCCACCGGCGAAATTTTATTTAAGGTCTGAATATGAAACATCAGCAGTTCTCCTCCTCAAACTTTTGCATGAAGGTTACCAGCGCCTGTACGCCCTCTAAAGGCATGGCGTTATAGATAGAGGCGCGCATACCGCCCACGGTACGGTGCCCTTTCAGATTTACCAGCCCGGCGGCTTCCGCTTCTTTAACAAATTTGGCGTCCAGATCGGCGTTGCCGGTGACAAAGGGCACATTCATCAGGGAGCGGTCCTCCGGCACCACGGTGCCGTGGAACAGCTTGGAGTTATCCAAAAAGTCATACAGCAGCTTTGCCTTTTCCTGGTTGCGCTTTTCCATCGCTTCCAGGCCGCCCAGCGCTTTGATCCACTCCAGTACCAGTTTGCAGATATAAATGCACCAGCAGGGGGGCGTGTTGTAAAGGGAGTCCGCGTCTGCCTGGACTTTATAGTTCATCATCACCGGGGTGGTGGGGCGTGCGTTGCCCAGCAGATCCTCCCGGATAATGGCCACCACCAGTCCGGCAGGCGCCACATTCTTTTGGGCGCCGAAGTACACCATGCCGAATTTGCTGATGTCCAGCGGTTGGGACAGAGCACAGGAGGACACATCGGCGATGAGCACCTTGTCGCCCACCGGCGGCAGCTCCTTATATACCGTGCCGTAAATGGTGTTGTTCATACAAATATACACATAGTCCGCATCGTCCCGGAAGTCGGCGGCTGCGGTCTTGGGAATATAGCTAAAGGTTTTGTCTGCAGAGGAGGCTACGGCCTGCACATCGCCGTACTTCTGGGCCTCCTGATAGGCTTTCTTAGCCCACTGGCCGGTGATGATATAGTCCGCCTTGCCGCTGCCGTTCATAAAGTTCAGCGGAATGGCAGAGAATTGGGCGGAAGCGCCGCCCTGCAAAAAGAGCACCTTGTAGTTGTCCGGCACCTGGTACAGCTCCCGCATCAGTGCCTCAGCGTCTTTGATAATTTTATCAAAGGTCTTGGAGCGGTGGCTCATCTCCATAACGGATTGGCCGCTGCCCCGGTAGTCCATCATTTCGGCGGCTGCGGTTTGTAACACCTGCTCCGGCAGGGTGGACGGTCCTGCGCTAAAATTCCATACTCTTGCCATAGTCAATATCTCCTTTGGATTTCAAATCGTGTACATACCATTATACGGCTGTTCATCTTTTTGTCAAGCAAAACCGCTGATTTTTGTAAAAAAAGCCGATAGATTGAGAAAACATTAACAATATTGTACAAATTGCAGCCAATGTTGGCGAAATTGCAGGACAGGTGTGCAGTATTTGGCAAGTGTATTCTAAAATGCGGGCAGATAAAAGTGTGACCCGATGCCCACATCGACCCCTGCATTTGTAAAAACTTTTTTGTAGGGTGCGGTGCTCCCGCCGCACCGTAATGTAAACATAAAAAAGAGCACCATGCAGGTGCTCTCATGAATGATTCTCTATTTCTGCTGCTGGTTCAGGGCGTTTTGCAGCATATTGTTCTGCTTTTTCGGCTTATAGGGGGGCGGGTTCTTCAGCTTCTTGGTCCAGCGGTTGTTTTTGGCGGTGAGCTTGTTGATCTCGTGCACCGGGCCGGCCATATATTCGGTCATATACCGGTCGGCGATCTCCATCAGCTGCGGATCATTCTTCATCTCGCCCAAAATGGTTACGCCGATAATGTCCTGCACCTCGTTGGTACCGTCCTCGTAGATCTCACCCAGCGCCTTAAACAGCTTTTTAATATCTGCCTCCCGGCCGGAGCGCATCACTTCCAGCACCCGGGGCGTACCGTATTCGGTAAAGAAGGTCTCCGGCAGAAACTCACCGTAGGTGGCAATATTGCGCTTAATCTCGTCTTTCATATCCGGGTACAGCACGCCAAAGCGGTTGGCCAGGGAGTCTACATCGTAGCTGACAACACCGTTCTTTGCCTTGGAGCGGGACACAGCCTTGGGCATTTTGATCTTGTCCAGGTCTGCCTTTTTCTTCTTAGCAAAGAGGGAGCGCACTTCCTCACTTACCTCGTTGGCTACGGACTTTACATCGCGGTCGTCCAATGCGTCCAGCTCAAACAGCGAACGGGAGACGGTGCTCCACTGGGGGTTTTCTTTCTCATAGGCGCAGTCAAATTCCAACAGCTGCTTATCTGCTACATAATGCAGGCGGTACAGCCCGTTATCACCGGCAAAGGTCAGGGCGTCCTCCGCGCCTGCCTCGCGGTTAAAGTGCAATTCGGTATTGATGGCGGCAAGCTGCTTTTCCAGCGTTGCAAAAGCCTGGTTCAGTTCCATATGGGCACTCCTTACTCGGTCATTTTTACTTGGTGCAAAGTATTATAGCATTTTTTGCCCCCTTTGTCACGCTTTTTTATGAAGTTGGGTAGAGGGTGGTTGGTTTTGCCGATATTTTTTCTAAAAAGGCATAGATTTTAATAGAAGATGACGGTTGCGCCGGCGTATCTTCTGTGGTACAATATTATAATCAATTTTGATTTAGGAGCAGTTTTGCATGAATAAAATCACATTGGGTGTGTTGTTCGGCGGCGTATCCTCCGAGCACGACATCAGCACCGTATCGGCAAAGGGAATTCTCTCTGCCATTGACAAAGAAAAATATAACCTGGTTTTGCTGGGGATCACCAAAGAGGGGCGTTGGTTCCTGTTTGATGATGATATTGACTTGCTGCCGGAGGACCGGTGGCTCACTTCTCCCAGCTTGGTGCCTGCCTGGATCAGCCCGGATCGAAGCGTGCACGGTGTGGTGACCGCTAAGGGCGACACCATTCGTTTGGACGCCGTGTTTCCGGTGCTCCACGGCAAGAACGGCGAGGACGGCACCGTTCAGGGACTGCTGCAACTGGCGGGCATTCCCTTTGTAGGGTGCGATGCGACCGCCTCCGGTGTGTGTATGGATAAGGCGGTGACCAACGCCGTGGCAGACGCAGTGGGCATTGCCCAGGCCAAGTGGTGCGCCTACACCCGCTTTGCTTACGACAGCGACCGAGAGGGCTGCCTGCAAGCGGCGGAGGAGAAGCTGGGCTATCCGATTTTTGTAAAGCCTGCCAACGCCGGTTCCTCTGTGGGCATTACCAAGGCTACGGATCGGGAGAGCCTGGTGCGTGGTATGGAAGTGGCTTTTGCTGAGGATAAAAAAGCAGTGCTGGAAGCGTGTGTTGTGGGCCACGAGGTAGAGTGTGCCGTCATGGGCAACGATACCCCTATTGCCGCCCAGGTAGGCGAGATCGTGGCAGCTGCGGACTTTTATGATTTTGACGCCAAGTATAATAATCCCCAAAGTGAGCTGCATATTCCGGCGGATCTAAGTCCGGAAAAGCTGGAAGAAGTGCGTGCGGCTGCTTTGCGTGCCTACGGAGCCATGGGCTGTGAGGGCCTGAGCCGTGTGGATTTCTTTGTTACTTACGACGGGGAGCAGGTGCTGCTCAATGAGATCAACACCATTCCCGGTCAAACCCCGCTCAGTATGTACCCCCAGCTGTTTGAGGCGGTGGGTGTGCCGTACAGCGAGCTGATTGATCGGCTGGTGGCCTACGCGCTGGAACGGGGTGCCGTATGACGGAGAAGCAGACGGACACCCGGGATGTGGTGCTGGAGATCGTGGGCACCCAGCGGCTGAACGGGGACAGCGACAAGATTGAGCTGACCACCGTGGGTACGCTGCAAACGGAGCCGGAGACGCTGGTGTTTCGATACACGGAGCAGCAGGAGCCGCCGGAGGAGCCTATTTATGTGCAGGTGCGCCTGCGCCGGGATCAAACGGAGGCGGAGATTCTGCGTACCGGCGCCTATGGCTCTTGTCTGACCATTGCCAGAGGGCAGCGGAATTTGTGCCGCTACGGCACGCCTTACGGCGATGTGCTCATGGGCATTTACGGCAAGGCGGTGGAAATTCAGGAGAATGCCGCCGACGGCCGGGTGCAGCTGCGTTATGAAATTGACATTAACGGCACTTTGGCCTCTAAAAATCAACTGAAAATTGACTACCGGATCACCGGGTCGCAAGGAGAATGAGCCATGTCTAAATTGGTTAAGCAAACGGAATTGGAATTAAAAGAGAAAATTATGGACGCTTTGGGTCGCGCCGTGGCGGACGGTGTGTTGGACGAGGCACCCCTGCCTGCCTTTATTATCGAAGTGCCCAAGGAGCGCCAAAACGGCGACTACTCCACCAATGTGGCCATGGCCGGTGCCAAGGCATTCCACAAGGCGCCCCGGGTGATCGCCCAGGCCATTGTGGATCGACTGGATCTGGCAGACACTGTGTTTGACCGGGCAGAGATCGCCGGTCCCGGCTTTATCAATTTCTTCCTGGGCAACCGGTTTTATGCCGCTGTGCTGGAGGATTTGATGGCGCAGGGCGAGAATTACGGCCGCTCGGATTACGGCAAGGGCAAGCGTGTGCTGGTGGAGTTCGTCTCTGCCAATCCCACCGGGCCTATGCACATCGGCAATGCCCGGGGCGGCGCGATCGGCGACTGCCTGGCAGCTGTGCTGGATTGGGCCGGATATGATGTGCAGCGGGAGTTTTATGTGAACGACGCCGGCAATCAGATTGAGAAGTTTGCCACTTCCCTGGAAGTGCGCTATTTGCAGCATTATGACCCGGCGGTGGAGCTGCCGGAGGACGCCTACAAGGGCGTGGACATTGTGGAGCACGCCGAGAATTTCATCAAGGAATACGGCGACCGGTATGTGAACGCGCCCGCAGAGGAGCGGCGCAAGGCGCTGGTGGATTTTGCCCTGCCTAAGAACATTGCCGGGCTGGAGCGGGACCTGGGCGCCTACCGCATTCAGTATGACCGCTGGTTCAAGGAGTCCTCCCTTCATGAGGACGGCTCTGTGCAGCGGGTGATTGACGCATTGAAAGAAAAGGGCGTTACCTATGAGCAGGACGGCGCCTTGTGGTTCAAGGCCAGCGAATTCGGCAACGACAAGGACATTGTGCTGGTGCGTGCCAACGGCATTCCCACTTATATTGTGCCGGATATTGCTTATCATTATAATAAGCTGGTGACCCGCGGCTATGATAAGGCCGTGGATGTGCTGGGTGCGGATCACCATGGCTATGTGCCGCGGATGAAGGCGGCGCTCACCGCCCTGGGCCTGGACGCCAACCGTTTGGATTGTGTGATTATGCAGATGGTACGCCTGGTGCGGGACGGCGAGACCATTAAGCTGTCTAAGCGTTCCGGCAAGGCGATTACTTTGAATACCTTGCTGGAGGAAGTGCCCATTGACGCGGCCCGCTTCTTCTTTAACCTGCGGGAGCCAAACTCCCACTTCGATTTTGACCTGGAGCTGGCAGCCAGCACTTCTAATGAGAACCCGGTGTACTATGTGCAGTACGCCCATGCCCGCATTTGCTCTATTTTGCGCAAGGCGGCAGAGGAAGGCGTGACCCTGCGCACCCCCACTACCGCGGAGCTGGAGCAGCTGACGGCGCCGGAGGAGCGGGAGCTGATCCGCCACTTGGCCGCCCTCACCGACGATGTGGTCACGGCCGCCAAGACCTACGACCCGGCCAAGATTACCCACTATGTGATCGACCTGGCCACCCTGTTCCACAAATTCTACAATGCCCAGCGGGTCATGGTAGAGGATGAGGGGCTGATGCAGGCACGGCTGTATCTGTGTACCGCCGTAAAGAATACCATTCGCAATGTACTTACCATGCTGAAGATCAGCGTGCCGGAGCGTATGTAAGCGGCGCTTGAGGTGAAGCTATGAACAGAAAAATTTTGTACGCAGTGGGCGACCGTCTGCTGCGCTATGTGTACAAGAACCCCCGCCGCAATTTGGTGAAGCTGGTGAAGGTTGGCAAGCTGGTGGCCGGCAAAATGTTCCCCCCCAGCACTTTTACCAAGCCCATTGAGATTATTGAGGATGAGGACAATGTGTGGCACCAATTCCTGTTTCGCGGGCTGGACGAGGTGGACCCGGCTCTGTTTCGCCGCATTGCGCTGACCTTTGCCATTGATCTGGGCTACTTTGGCACCAAGGCTCTGCGTGCCAACCGGGAGAAGGAGCACTGCAACATTCCCTGGGTGGTGCTGATGGATCCCACCAGTGCCTGCAATCGCCATTGCAAAGGCTGCTGGGCGGCGGAATACGGCCATAAGTCCAACCTGACCTTGGACGAAATGCGTCGCATTGTGCGGGAGTGCAAGGCACTGGGTACCCATTTCTTTATGTACACCGGCGGCGAACCGCTGATCCGCAAGGCGGATATTATAACGGTAGCAAAGGAGAACCCGGACTGCCTGTTTTTGACCTTCACCAACGGTACGCTGGTGGATGATGCCTTTTGTGAGGATATGAAGGCCTGCGGCAATTTGGCACTGGCTCTGTCCGTAGAGGGCAGCGAAGAGACCACGGATGCCCGCCGGGGCGCAGGCTCCTATCGGGACACGATGGCGGCCATGGCACTGCTTAAAAAGCACGGCTGCCTGTTTGGCGTGTCCGTCTGCTACACATCGCAAAACTGCGAAGCGGTCACTTCCGACGCCTTTTATGACACCCTGATTGAGGCCGGTGCCCGCTATGCCTGGTACTTCCACTATATGCCGGTGGGCAGCGACGCAGATCAGAATTTGCTACTCTCCCCGGAGCAGAGGGAGCATGTGTACCGCACCATTCGAGAGAAGCGGGACGGCAAGAACGGCAAGCCTATCTTTACTGTGGATTTCCAAAACGACGCGGAGTTTGTAGGCGGTTGTATTGCCGGTGGGCGCAACTACTTTCACATCAATTCCGAGGGTGACGCGGAGCCTTGTGTGTTTATCCATTACAGCGACTCCAATATTCGGCAAAAGAGCATTAAAGAATGTTTGCAGTCACCGCTGTTTTACGAATATTACAAGGGCCAGCCATTTAATAACAATATGCTGCGGCCCTGTCCTATGCTGGAAAATCCGGCGGCTCTGCGGCGGATCGTCAGCCAAACCGGCGCCAAGTCCACCAACTTCCTGGCCCCGGAGAGCGCCGAGGCGCTGTGCGCCAAGTGCGATGCTTATGCTGCCGCCTGGGCGCCTACCGCCAAGCGTATTTGGGAGGAGAAAAGCCGCTTCCGGCCCTTTACCCAGTATTATCGGGACACCCCGGAGGGCAAAACGGATTTATGCTCATTTCATTCTCGGCATGACCAAACAGGACATTGCC
>OLOD01002062.1_pt1 | contig 11040 bp, 8 predicted proteins | sample 1671921 | NCBI WGS metagenome assembly OLOD01 (sample SAMEA3136626, study PRJEB25190) | human gut metagenome | biome: human gut; feature: human-associated habitat; material: faeces | place: Austria | collected 2013
CCCGCCCGCCGTACATTCGCTTTTCCGAGATGTTTGACGCCGTCTTTATCCACTGGGGTCAGAGCAAGAGCAAAGGCAGCTATGTAGGCGCCAACACCGTGTTTGACCAGGACAATGTGGACCACATTAACCAGATGACTTACAGTGGCAAGGTGGATCTGTTTACCAGAGACCAAACCCGCAATGTAGCCAGCGAGCACACCGGTGTGCTGCGAGGCAAAAAAATTGCCTCTGCCCTGAAAGAGCAGAAGATCCGCACCAAAGTCAACGAGGCCAAGTTTACCACCTTCGACTTTAACAAAAAGGCAACTGCCGTGGGTGATGATCCCTGCAACGCACTGGCGCTGACCTTCTCGAATCGCACCCGCACCCGCGACTGGACCTATAAAAGCGATGACAAAATGTACCACAGCACCGATTATGAAACGGATGTAAAGATGAAGAACCTGATCGTGCTGTTTGACAACACCTCTTACACCACTAAGGCCAATTATAAAGGCAGCGGTAAGGGCGAGACCTACTGCAACTACGATCTGGCCGGCGGCAAGGGTGTGTTGGCTTCTCAGGGCACCTACACCGAGATCAAGTGGAGCAAAAAGGACGGCAAGCTGTCCCTGACCACTACCGATGGTCAGCCCTTAAAACTGAACCCCGGTCGCAGCTGGATCGGCTACGCCTCTGCCAACAACGGCGGTAAAGTCGTGGAAAAGTAAAAATTGGAATCCATAAAAGACCGTCTCGGATCATCCGGGGCGGTCTTTTGTATGTGGATATGCATAAATACCGGCGGGAGCAAGTCCCCACCCGACAGGAATTTTATAACCGATGTAATATTATAAAACACCGCAAGCACATAAAAAAGGACCGATACACCGTGTATCGGTCCTTTGATTTACCAAACGATTACAGCAGGCCGGCCACCAAGTCGCCCATTTGGGCGGTGGTCACCGGACGGAAGCCCTCTTCGTAAATATCCGGGGTGCGGGCCTGGGTCAGTGCCTGATCCACCGCGTCCTCAATGGCCTGAGCAGCCTCCATCTCGCCAAAGGTGTAGCGCAGCATCATGGCGCCGGACAAAATGGTTGCCAGCGGATTGGCCTTGCCCTGACCGGCAATATCCGGTGCGGAACCGTGGATAGGCTCGTACAAGCCAAAGGTGCCCTCTGCCAGAGAAGCAGACGCAAGCATACCGATGGAGCCGGAGATCATAGACGCCTCGTCAGACAGAATATCGCCAAAGATATTGGAAGTGACAATCACATCAAACTGGTTGGGATTGCGTACCAGCTGCATAGCGCAGTTGTCCACATACATATAGGACACCTCCACCTGGGGGTAATCCGCCTTGGTCTCTTCTACGATCTTACGCCACAGGCGGGAACTGTCCAGCACATTGGCTTTGTCCACGCAGGTCAGCCGTTTGTCCCGCTTCATCGCGTACTCAAAACCGGCCTTGACAATGCGCTTGATTTCCGGGTAAGTGTAGCGCTCTGTATCATACGCGCCCACCACGCCGTTCTCCTCATAAGTGCCGCGGTCACCAAAGTAAATGCCGCCGGTCAGCTCGCGCACAATGAGAATGTCCAACCCGTCGCCGATGATCTCCTCCTTAATGGGAGAAGCGCTCTTCAGCGGGGCAAAGATCTTGGCCGGGCGCAGGTTGGCAAACAGACCCAGGTCCTCACGAATGGCCAGCAGACCCTTTTCCGGTCGATTGCTGCCCGGCTGGTCGTCCCACTTAGGGCCGCCCACAGCGCCCAGCAGCACCGCGTCAGATGCTTTGCAGGCTGCCGCCGTTTCTGCCGGATAGGGCACGCCGGTGGCGTCAATGGCACAACCGCCCAACAGCTGGTCATTGTAGTCAAAAGAGAAGCCAAACTTCTCCCCTGCCTTGTCCAGCACCTTGATACATTCGTTCACGATCTCCGGCCCAATGCCGTCACCGCGCAACACGGTGATTTTGTAATTTTTCATGTTCTTGCCCTTTCTGTCTTAGCAAACCTCAAAAATGCCGGGCATGGTATCGTCCCGCATGGTGTCTGCCTGGTCCCGGTTGATGGCGCAGATAATGCCCTTCATGGACGCATAACCGATGTTATGACTGACGCCGATACCGAAAATGTCCTTCCCCTGTGGGTTCTTTAAGTGAATATAGCTGATGGCCTTGGAGTCGGAGCCCACGGAGATGGCGTGCTCGCTGTAATCCACAAACTGGTAGCTGGCCACCTCGGTTTGGTTCATAGCGTCGCAGAACGCAGCCACCGGGCCGTTGCCGTTGCCCTCAATCTGCACCGGCGCATTGTCCTTGTATTTCAGCTCGCCGGAGAAATGCACATGAGTCAGATCGTCCTGCTCGTTCTTCTCCTCGCTGATCTTGTAATTCACCAGGCGGTAGGGGCCGCACACATTGCGATACTCCTGCTGGAACAGGTCAAAGACCTCCTCCGCTTTCAGTTCCTTACCTTTCTCGTCGCAGGCTTTTTGTACCACGGCGCTAAACTCCGGGTGCATGGACTTGGGCATCTTGATACCATAGTTGTTGGCCAAAATAAAGGCAGTGCCGCCCTTGCCGGACTGAGAATTGATCCGAATGATGGGCTCATACTCTCGGCCTACATCTGCCGGGTCGATAGGCAGGTACGGGATCTCCCAATAAGGGGTGCCGCTTTCTTCCATATAGATCTTGCCCTTGTTGATGGCATCCTGATGAGAGCCGGAGAATGCGGTAAACACCAACTCGCCGGCATAAGGCTGGCGGGGCGGCACCTGCATCTTGGTGCAGCGCTCATACACTTCCTTGATTGCATTGATGTTGTGGAAATCCAGTTCAGGATCTACCCCCTGGGTCCACATATTCAGCGCCAAGGTCACCACATCCACATTGCCGGTACGCTCGCCGTTGCCGAACAGGGTGCCCTCTACACGATCGGCACCGGCCATCAGCGCCAGCTCCGTAGCAGCCACGCCCTCGCCCCGGTCATTGTGGGGGTGCAGGGAGATAATGGCCGCGTCCCGGTTGGGCAGGTGACGGCAGAAATACTCAATCTGATCTGCATAACCGTTGGGAGAGGAGCCCTCCACCGTGGAGGGCAGGTTCAGGATAATGGGGTTCTCCTTGGTAATATGCAGCTCCTCCATCACCCGGCGGCAGATCTCCACCGCATTGTCCATCTCTGTACCGGTAAAGGACTCCGGCGAATACTCAAAGCGAATGTTCATCTCCGGGTGGCGCTTTTTCTCCTCCTCGGTGAGTGCATAGATCAAGCGAGCGCCGTCCACGGCGATCTGAATCACGCCGTCCATATCCGTCTTAAATACCACCTTGCGCTGCAAAGTAGAAGTGGAATTGTAAAAATGCACGATCACATTCTTGGCGCCGTCAATGGCCTCAAAGGTCTTTTTGATCAGGTGAGGACGCGCCTGCACCAGCACCTGAATGGTCACATCGTCCGGGATATAATGGCCGTCGATCAGGGTGCGCAGGATCTCATACTCCGTCTCGCTGGCAGAGGGAAAGCCCACCTCGATCTCCTTAAACCCAACCGCAATCAGGGTCTTAAAATATTCCAGCTTTTCCTCCAAATTCATCGGGTCCACCAGCGCCTGGTTGCCGTCACGCAGATCTACCGAGCACCAAATGGGCGCGTGGTCGATCACGCGGTTGGGCCACTGGCGGTCCGGCAGATCAATGGGGGTAAAGGGCTTATACTTCTTGTAGCCTTGGTTCATCATCACAGTTTCTCCTTTCTCTGTTGGGGAGGCACAAACAAAAACTGCGCCCCCAATGGATAGGGACGCAGTATTTATGCGTGGTACCACCCTACTTCAGCAGAAAAAATCTGCCCTTTGGCATCAAACAATGCCTCAACCGATAACGAGGTTAAACGGCTCTTCCTATTGATTTCTATTCAGAAGAGCAACTCCGCAGAGAGCTATGCACCTATGTTCCCTGTGCGGCTTGCACCGTCCGCCGCCTCTCTGTGCAGGAAAACGCAGGTCTTTTTCTGCTTCACAGTCTTTTGTGGGTACTGTATATTCAGTAAGATTATTATAACACGCGCGCCGATTTTGTCAACCCAAATTTTACAGTTTGGAGTAGCCGTAGCCGTTCATAATGGCGTCTACCGGCTGACCGGCCTTGCACATGGGGCAGTCCTTGGCGGCTGTATAAGAATAATTGGGCAGATCCTCCGGGGTAAACAGAGTGTTGACCTCCAGTCCACACAGTTCCTTGGCTGCGCTGAACACGGAAGAAATGCCAATCACATTGCCGCCGTAATACCGGGCGCTCTGTACCGCCCGCTCCACCGTGCGGCCGCTGGTGATACAGGAGATGAGCACCACCACATTCTTGCCCTGGATCATCCGGCGCAAATTGTCCCGAAAGATCATATTGCCCTGGGTGTCATACTCCGGACCCAGCACATAAACCTGTAAGTCCGGGTTGGGCGCCAGCATACTGGGGCTTGCCAGTTCCTGGGCCATATAAGCACCCAGCGCCTGAGTCTCATACAGGCACAGCACCGTATCCACATCCATATTCCGCACGCTGTAATACTCGGCCAGCAGCTTGGCAGCCTCCACAGACACCACCCGGTTATGCTTAATGTCCGAGGTGCCCACATAGTAATTCAGGTGGGCGGAAGCGGTTACATAATGGCCGGGAATCGCGTGGATAAACACATCTTCATTTCTGTTACAAGGTATTGTATAAATCTGGCTCATTGGCACACATCCTTTCTATCCTTATTGTATCTGATTTTGCCCCGCCTTGCAATAAAAAAATCGAAATCCGGAAAAGATTACACCACAAAAGGTCAAATTGCTTGCACAAATAAAACAAACGGCAAGGTCTCCCCTGCCGTTTTGTGTAATTTTGATAAATTGGATCTTACCAAACCTGCCGGGCGATGGTGCGCACCAGGTCCAGCTTGGCCCACTGCTCATCATCCGTCAGCTTGTTGCCGATCTCGCAAGAGGCAAAGCCGCACTGGGGGCTTAGGCACAGGTTTTCCAGGGGCACCAGCTCCGCTGCCTGGGCGATCCGCGCTTTTACCGCCTCCGGGTCCTCCAGCACCGGGGACTTGGTGGTCACCAAGCCCAGCACCACTTTTTTGCCCGGGGCAACAAACTGCAGCGGTGCAAAATCGCCGGAACGGGCGTCATCAAACTCCAGATAAAAGCCGTCCACATGCGCCTTGGCAAACAGAATGGGCGCAATAGGCGCATAGCCGCCGGAGCTAGCCCAGGTGGAGTGATAATTGCCCCGGCACACATGGGTGGTCACCACCAGGTCCGCCGGCTTGCCCTCCAGGGCAGCATTGTTGAGTTGCAGGTACTTCTCTGCCTCGTCCTCCAGCTTCGCGCCGGTACTTGCCAGGAACTGCTGATACCCGGCGTCGCAGAACATACCCCAGGTGCAGTCGTCCAGCTGCACATTGCGGCAACCGGCGGGATACAGATCGGCGATAACCTGGCGATAAGCGGCGGCAATATCGGAAAGCAGTGCGTCATCGTCCGGATAAACCGCGCGGGTGGCCTTGCCGTTCTCCTCCCGAAACAGCTCTGCATACAGCTGAGCCGGTGCAGGAATGGTCTGGCGGGCAACGGTGTTGTCATCTTCAAACTGCTTTACAAATTTAAAATGCTCCACAAAGGGGTGATTCTCGCCACTGATCTTGCCCACCACCTGCACAGAGCCGGGGGTGGTCTCCTCCCCATGGAAAATATAGCCGTGGTCCAGAGTGATCTCCTGCAGTCCTTGCAATCCCCACATAAAGTCCAGGTGCCAATAGCTGCGACGGAACTCGCCGTCGGTAATGGTGTGATACCCGGCGGCTTTTTGGCGAGAGATCAGCTTGCGGATCTCCCGGTCCTCCACTTCTTTCAGCCCGGCAGCGTCCAGCTCACCGGCGGCGAAAGCGGCGCGGGCGGCCTTAATGGGCGCCGGGCGCAAAAAGCTGCCTACAAAATCATAGCGAAAAGGTGCGTTCTTGCTGTACATATTTTTGTCCTCCGTTTGGTTGTTGTTATTGTTGCTTATAGTATAACGGAGGTTTTCGCTATTGTAAAATACGAATATTCAGTTGTTTGCCATAGTTTCAGTCTATAGGCACATATTGCTTCAAATTTTCAATATACGCCCGGCACAGGCTGCCCGGCTGCACGCCGGCAGGCAAAATATAGCCGATCTCCATGGGCGCCACGCCGGTGAGGGGCACGGCTACAATATTCTCGCCGTTCAGCTTGCTGTCGATCACGCCGCTGCACACGGTGTAGCCCTGCAAGCCGATCAGCAAATTAAACAGGGTGGCGCGGTCCCGCACCCGGATATTTTTGCTGCGCACTGCCGGGCTGAAGATCTCTTCCGAAAAATAAAAGGAATTGTGATCCCCCTGCTCAAAGGACAAATAAGGATACGGCGCCAAATCGTCAAAAGACACTGCCCGGGCACCGGAGAGCGGGTGATCGCTGCTGAGAAACACATGCGCGTGGGCGGTAAACAGGGGCGTAAAATCCAAATCCGCTCCCCGCAGCAGCTTTTGCAGCGCCGTGCGATTAAAGTCATTGAGATACAACAGGCCGATCTCGCTTTTGCGCTGTGCCACATCCTCAATGATCTCGTAGGTTTGTGTCTCTCGCAAAGAGAAGTCGTAGCGGTCGCCGCCCCGCTCCCGGATCAGGTCCACAAAAGCGTTCACCGCAAAGGAATAATGCTGGGTAGATACACAAAAGGCCTGCTTGCGCACCGGGTCGCCCTTGTAGCGGCTTTCCAGCAGCGCCGTCTGCTCCAAAATTTGGCGAGCGTAAGACAGGAACACCTCGCCTTCTTTGGTCACGATCACGCCCTTATTGGTGCGGTGGAACAGGGTCAGGTGCATTTCGCTCTCCAACTCCTGAATGGCGGCACTCAGGCTGGGCTGGGCCACAAACAGCGCCTTGGCCGCCCCGCTGACGGTACCGCACTCCGCCACCTTGACCACATATTCCAGTTGTTTTAATGTCATAACGATCTCCCCTTTGCCATTATTATACGCCATTCGGCACCCGGGTGTAAAGGTTTAATCTATGGCAAAGCGATTCAATGTTCCCGGTTGCAGCAACCCTTCGTCGCTAACAATTTATAAAACGAAAAAGCGGCGGGGCAAGTGCACCGCCGCCCAAGGGACTTAAAATTACTCTACAATGGAGGTACCGGTCATTTCTGCCGGCTGGGGCAGGCCCATCACCTTGAGCATGGTGGGAGCAATGTCGCACAGCTTGCCGCCCTCACGCAGGGTGCAGGGGTAGTTCACCACGATAAAGGGCACCGGGTTGGTGGTGTGGGCCGTGAACGGCTCGTCGTTCTCATCCAGCATCTTGTCTGCATTGCCGTGATCGGCAGTGACAAACAGCACACCGTCCATATCCTTGACCGCCTGAACCAAGCTGCCAACGCAGGCGTCCACCGTCTCCACAGCTTTTACAGCGGCAGGGATAATGCCGGTGTGACCCACCATATCACAGTTGGCGAAGTTGACAATCACCACATCGTACTTGCCGCTGCGCACGGCCTCGTTCAGCTTTTCAGACACCTGGGGTGCGCTCATCTCCGGCATCAGGTCAAAGGTTGAGATCTTGGGAGAGGGCACCAAAATGCGATCCTCGCCCGGATACGGCTCCTCTGCGCCGCCGTTGAAGAAGAAGGTCACATGGGCATACTTCTGGGTTTCGGCGATGCGCAGCTGGGTCTTGCCCTGCTTGGACAGGTACTCGCCAAAGGTGTTCTCCAGGCTCTCCGGACCAAAGGCCACATGCACGCAAGGCATCTCCGCATCATACTGGGTCATGCACACAAAATAGGGGTTCAAGGCGCCACCCTTGCGGTCAAAGCCGGTGAATGCCGGATCCACAAAGGCGCGGGTAATCTCCCGGGCACGGTCCGGCCGGAAGTTAAAGAAGATCACGCTGTCGCCGCTCTGTACACGGCCCTCGTTGCCAACAACGGTGGGCAACACAAACTCATCGGTCAGGTGCTTTCCGTCCTCGTCCACCGTCTCATAAGACGCACGCACGGCCGCCACCGCGTCCGTAGCCTGCACGCCCTCGCCATACACCATAGCGGCATAGGCTTTCTCCACACGGTCCCAAATATTATCACGGTCCATGGCGTAGAAACGACCCATCACAGAGGCGATCTTACCAACGCCCAGTTCATTCATCTTGGCCTGGAGCTGTTCCAAATCCTCCGCTGCAGAAGCGGGGGGAACATCACGGCCGTCCAGAAAAGCGTGCACATACACCTTGGAAACGCCCTGTTCCTTGGCCATCTCCAGCAGATTATACAGGTGGGTCATATGGCTGTGTACGCCACCGGGAGACACAAGACCCATCAGGTGCAGGGCCTTGTCCTTGGCATTCTCCATAGCGCCAACCAGCACTTCATTCTTATAGGCCTCGCCGTCGGCAAACGCCTTGGAAATGCGGGTCAAATCCTGGTACACCACGCGGCCGGCGCCCATATTGGTGTGGCCAACCTCGCTGTTGCCCATCTGGCCGTCCGGCAGACCCACATCCATACCGGAAGCGCCGATATAGGTATAAGGGCACTCGGCCATCAGCTTATCCAAATTGGGCTTCTTGGCCATGGCAATGGCATTGCCATGCTGGGACGGGTTCTTGCCGAAGCCGTCCATAATGCAAAGCACATAAGGTTTCTTAGACATAGTAATAACTTCCTTTCAAGGATAAAGTGACAAAGCAAGAGGGAGCAGCGACCGTCGCCGCAACTCCCCCCAGCCATTGATTTTTTATTTAGAAGCAGCCTTCACGATCACGGAGAAGTCCTTGGCCTTCAAAGAAGCGCCGCCGATCAGTCCGCCGTCTACATGCTCCTTCGCCAGCAGCTCTTCTGCGTTGCCGGCATTCATAGAACCGCCGTACTGCACCACAAAAGCATCTGCAGCAGCCTGGCCGTACAGCTGAGCGATAACGGAACGGATGTAACCGTTCACCTCGTTAGCCTGATCCGCCGTAGCGGTCTTGCCGGTGCCGATGGCCCATACCGGCTCATAAGCGATGATCACATTCTTCAGCTCTTCCTCGCTGACGCCCTGCAAAGCGATCTTGGTCTGCATGCCGACCACCTCAAAGGTGACACCCTGCTCGCGCTCCTCCAGCACCTCACCAACGCAAAGGATCACTTTCAGTCCATTGTCCAGGGCAGCGCGCACACGCTTGTTCACGGTCTCGTTGGTCTCGCCAAAATACTGGCGGCGCTCACTGTGGCCGATGATCACATAGGGCACGCCCATGGCCTTCAGCATGGGAGCGGACACCTCAGCAGTGAAAGCACCTTTCTCTGCCCAATGGCAGTTCTCGGCGCCCACCTGAATGTTGGAGCCTTTGGTGGCGTCCAGGGCAGCCTGCAGATCCACAAAGGGTGCACAGATGATTACATCGCAATCCGCGTCTGCCACCAGGGGTTTCATCTCCTCCAGCAGAGCAGTGGTCTCTGCGGGGGTGTTGTTCATTTTCCAGTTGCCGGCAATGACGGCCTTACGAAGTGCTTTGTTCATAATTCACTTACCTCTTTTATAGAAAAAATAGATTTAGCAATTAGTCCTTATCCTGCAATGCAGCGATACCGGGCAGCTCCTTGCCCTCCAGGAATTCCAAAGAAGCGCCACCGCCGGTAGAAATGTGGCTCATCTGATCGGCAAAGCCCAGCTTGGTCACAGCAGCCACAGAATCGCCGCCGCCGATAATGGAGATGGCGCCGCTGTCTGCAATAGCCTTAGCCACAGCGATGGTGCCGCTGGCGAAATTGTCCCACTCGGACACGCCCATGGGGCCGTTCCAAATCACAGTGCCTGCGCCGTCAATGGCGTCAGCAAACAGTTTCTCGGTCTTGGGACCGATGTCCAGGCCCATCCAGCCGTCCGGAATATCGTCGGACTTGCAAACCAAAACCTCGGTATCCTCTTTATACTCTTTGCCGCAGCGATTGTCTATGGGGATCAGGAACTTCACGCCCTTATCCTTGGCAGTCTGCATCATCTCGCCGGCCTTGTCCACCCAGTCAGCCTCCAGCAGAGAGGTGCCGATGTTGTGGCCCAGGTACTTCATAAAGGTATAAGCCATACCGCCGCCGATGATGATGGTATCGCACTTGTCGATCAAATTAGAAATCACACCAATCTTGTCAGACACCTTAGCGCCGCCCAGAATGGCAACCAGCGGGCGCTTGGGATCTGCCAGTGCGCCGCCCATAAAGCGGATCTCCTTTTGGATCAAATAACCGCAGGCAGCCGGCAGGTAAGAAGCCACACCGGTGGTGGAGCAATGGGCACGGTGTGCGGTGCCGAATGCGTCATTCACAAACAGGTCTGCCAAAGAAGCCAGCTCCTTGGAGAAGTTCTCCTCGTTCTTGGTCTCCTCTGCACGGTAACGCACATTCTCCAGCAGCATCACCTGGCCGTCCTGCAAGTCGGCAGCCATCTTCTTCGCATTTTCACCAACTACATTCTCGTCCTCAGCCAGCGGCACATCCACGCCCAGGTACTCGCTCAGTCTCTTGGCCACGGGAGCCAGGCTGAACTCAGGCTTATACTCGCCCTTGGGTCTGCCCAGGTGGGAGCACAAAATCACCTTGGCGCCCTGCTCCATCAGGTACTTAATGGTGGGCAGTGCAGCCACAATACGCTTGTCATTGGTGATCTCGCCGTCTTTCAGCGGAACATTAAAGTCGCAGCGTACCAGTACGCGCTTGCCTTTAACATCCAAATCTTCAACGGATTTTTTGTTCAGTGCGTTCATAAAATAACAACTCCTTCAAGTTAATCTGTCTTCTTAGAAAAGTCTGATATTTTTACCGATACAATTATAGCCGATTTGCCCCTATATTGCAAGAAAAAATTGGTCTCTGTCTGCAGATTTGTTATATTATTCACAACTTGCCCGCCGCTATGCAAAATCTTGTGCAAGGTGAATAGAATTCAGAATGGTTTGGTGGTAGAGCCCGCCGGAATGATGGCAGGGGTTTTTGCAGCCCATAACCAT
>OLOD01002072.1_pt1 | contig 10974 bp, 6 predicted proteins | sample 1671921 | NCBI WGS metagenome assembly OLOD01 (sample SAMEA3136626, study PRJEB25190) | human gut metagenome | biome: human gut; feature: human-associated habitat; material: faeces | place: Austria | collected 2013
ACCTATGATTTTATCATCAATCTGAGAGGTTTACACAGAATAATTTACACTACCTAGCGGTCCCAGAAAATCTATTTTTCTGGGACCGCTATTTTTTCTATAGCAACTGCGACTTAGCAGCTAAGAACTTATTTTTCAGCAAGAAGTTCTTCTCCGACTTCTACGACATTTCCTGCGCCCATCGTAATCAGGAGGTCATGTCCTTTTACGTGAGCCTTTACGAAATCTTTGATTTCTTCGAAGCTTGGGAAATAATGTACGTCCTGTCCATCTTCCTGTAAAAGCTTCATAACATCTCTAGAAGAAACTTCTCCGGTATCTACTTCTCTTGCGGCATAAATATCAGCTAAAATTACATGATCTGCCTGCTCTAAAGCCTTTGCAAACTCAGGGAGAAACGCCTTTGTACGGGTGTATGTATGAGGCTGGAAGATAACCCAGAGTTCATCATGTGGATAATCCTTTGCAGCAGATAAAGTAGCGCGGATTTCTGTTGGATGATGTGCATAATCGTCAATTACAGTTACATCGCCAAGAGAACCTTTGTATTCAAAACGACGGTGCGTACCGCCAAAGGATAAAAGACCTTTGCGGATCGTATCGAAAGGAAGACCGATTGCTTCTGTACATGCGATGGCAGCTAAAGAGTTCATAACATTGTGGCGGCCTTTTACTTTTAAAGCGATACGGCCCTTTCCTTGTCCATGTGCGATAAGGTTATAAGAAGCATTTCCCTCTTTATCAAATGTAATATCTGCTGCAGTGTAATCATTGTCAGGGTTTAAACCAAAAGTAACGTGCTTCTGGCTAAGACCGTTTAAGATGAAGTCTGTGTGGTCCATATCTCCGTTAATAATGATAAGTCCGTCTTTTGCAGTCTGAGAAGCGAACTTATGGAAAGAATTCTTAATATCTTCAATATCCTTAAAGAAATCCATATGGTCTTCTTCTACATTTAAGATAATAGAATATAATGGATAAAATTCAAGGAAACTGTTCGTATATTCACATGCTTCCGTAAGGAAGAGGTCAGAATGACCGACACGAATATTTCCGCCGATACGGTCTAACATACCTCCGACACTGACCGTAGGATCGGTATCTGCCTGAAGAAGAATGTGAGTAAGCATAGAAGTTGTTGTTGTCTTTCCATGTGTTCCGGCAACGGCGATAGACTTCGCAAAGTTTGCCATGATCTGTCCGAGAAGAGCTGCGCGGGTCATCATAGGGATTCCTTTATTCTTTGCAGCAGCAAATTCTTCGTTAGATTCGTGAATGGCAGCAGTATAAACAACAAGATCGATATCATCGGTAATATTCTCTGCTTTCTGTCCGATAACAACCTTTGCACCTGTTTCTTCAAGATGCTTTGTCATGTCGGAAGCCTGCATATCAGAACCAGTAACTGTGAAATGTCTGTTTAATAAAATTTCGGCAAGACCGCTCATGCTGATGCCGCCAATACCGATAAAATGAACATGAATCGGCTTTTGAAAATCAATTGTATACATATTTACCTCCAGTGCCACAAGATGTGTCTCAGAAAATCCGTCATATAGGACTTAGTGAGTACATATAAATAAATATGGCGAAAAAAATCAGTTTAATTATTAAAAAGTCGTTTATAGTATAGCGCACAGATAAACGAGATTCAAGAAAGAATTGCGATACTTAAGGTCTCTTCTGTACACATCTTATAGTAAGGGTACCAGGGTATCTTGAAAAATTCCCCAAACAGCCAGTAATAGGGCACTTTTCATTATAATGTCCTATTGTTTTCGTGGGATTTCTACATTTAAATGTAAAAGATAACCATATGGGCGATACAAAATATATAAAAAAATAAAAAATATATTTTGTTTTTTGTGCTAAACTGCTTTCCATTTGGGAATTTCAGTGCTATAATAAGTATTATGTGACAAAGGGGTGATTATTATGATAAAAAAAGAAATGATAGCAATGCTCTTAGCTGGTGGACAAGGAAGCCGTCTTGGCGTACTAACCTCTAAATTAGCGAAACCGGCAGTAGCATTCGGCGGAAAGTATAAAATCATTGATTTTCCGTTAAGTAACTGTATTAACTCTGGAATCGACACAGTAGGTGTTCTTACCCAGTATCAGCCATTAAGACTGAACCAGCACATCGGTATCGGTATTCCTTGGGATTTGGATCGTAATATAGGTGGGGTATCTATTCTTCCTCCATACGAGAAGAGTCAGAATACGGACTGGTATACAGGAACAGCGAACGCGATTTATCAGAACATGGAATTCATGGAGTATTACCATCCGGATTATGTAATTATTCTTGGTGGAGACCATATTTATAAGATGGATTACGAACTGATGCTTGAATTCCATAAGAAGAACAATGCGCAGATTACACTGGCTACTTATGAAGTACCTTGGGAAGATGCCAGCCGTTTTGGTCTTGTAATCACAGATGAGAATAATCAGATTCTCGAATTTGAAGAGAAACCAGCTAACCCAAGAAGTAATAAAGCATCCATGGGTATTTACATCTTTAACTGGGAAGTATTAAAGGAAGCTCTGGAAACTTTATCTGAACAGCCTGGCTGTGACTTTGGTATGCACGTAATTCCTTACTGCCATAAGCGTGGTGATAAGATTATGGCTTACAACTATCAGGGTTACTGGAAAGACGTAGGAACACTTTCCGCATACTGGGAAGCGAACATGGAATTAATTGATATTATACCTGAATTTAATCTTTACGAAGAATTCTGGAGAATATACACAAAGACAGACATTATTCCACCACAGTATTTTTCAGCAGACTCTAAGGTGAATTCCTGTATCGTCGGAGACGGAGCAGAAATTTACGGAGAGATTTCCAACTCTGTTATCGGAGCTGGTGTTGTTATCGAGGAAGGTGCAGTAGTTACGAACTCTATTATTATGAATAATACCGTAATCAAGAAGGGCGCTAAGGTAGAGAAGTCTATCATCGCAGAGCGTGTAGAAGTTGGAGAGAACACAGAACTTGGTGTATTTGAAGAAGCAGAGAACAAGTATAAACCGAATGTTTACAGTGGCGGATTAGTTACTATAGGTGAAGGTTCTGTTATCCCAGCCAACGTTAAGATTGGTAAGAATGTCGCAATCGTAGGAAAGACAACAGCAGAGGATTATCCGGAAGGCATTCTGGCAAGCGGCGAATCCATTATCAGATAGTAGAGGGCAGGTGACATAAATGAAGTCTATAGGTATTATTTTAGCAGGCGGTAATAATAACAGAATCGGAAGATTATCCGATAAGCGTGCGATCGCAGCCCTTCCTGTAGCAGGAAGTTATCGTGCGATTGATTTTACATTAAGTAATATGAGCAATTCACGTGTATCTAAAGTAGCGGTATTACCACAGTTTAATGCCCGCTCTTTAAATGAACATTTAAGCTCAAGTAAGTGGTGGGATTTCGGAAGAAAGCAGGGGGGACTTTATGTTTTCACTCCTACCGTTACAAAGAATAACAACTCTTGGTATCAGGGTACAGCAGATGCTCTTTACCAGAATATTGATTTCCTTAAGAAGAGCCATGAGCCTTATGTAATTATTGCAACAGGTGATGGCGTATACAAGATGGATTACGGTAAGGTTCTTGAAGCTCATATCGCTAAGAACGCAGATATTACTGTCGTTTACACAACACTGAAAGATACAGATGATGATCTGACACGTTTTGGTGTTCTTAAGTTAGATGAGAACGAAAGAATCACAGAGTTTGAAGAGAAACCACTTGTTGCTTCTTCTAATAATGTTTCTATCGGTGTTTATGTGATCAGAAGACGTCATCTGATCGAAATTCTTGAGCGTTGTGCAAGAGAAGACAGACACGATTTTGTACAGGACGTACTTGTTCGTTATAGAAATGTCCGTAAGATTTACGGTTATAAGCTTGATACATATTGGAGAAATATTGCAACAGTAGATTCTTATTATAAGACAAATATGGATTTCCTGAAGAAGGACGTAAGAGATTACTTCTTCAAACAGTATCCGGATGTATACTCTAAAGTAGACGATCTGCCACCAGCAAAGTATAATGCAGGAGCAGAAGTGAAGAACAGTATTATTTCTTCCGGTTGTATTGTTAACGGTAAAGTTGAGAATTCTATCATCTTTAAAGACGTATACATTGGAAATAATTGTACAATCAAAAACTCCATCATTTTGAATGATGTATATATCGGAGATGACTCCTATATTGAAAACTGTATTGTAGAGAGTAGAGATACTCTCCGTCCAGGAACGAACTATGTCGGAACCGATGATGAGATTAAGATTGTAATTGAGAAGAATGTGCGGTACATTCTGTAAGTAGTAATAACATTATTGGGAGGACAGGTCATGCAGATTACCGATATAAGAATCAGAAAGATAGCAAAAGAAGGAAAGATGAAAGCGGTTGTATCCGTAACATTTGATAACGCGTTTGTTGTACACGATATCAAAGTGATTGAAGGAGAAAAGGGCTTATTTATCGCAATGCCAAGCCGCAAAGCATCTGATGGGGAGTATCGTGATATCGCACATCCGATTAATTCTGATACTCGTGACATCATCCAGAAAAGTATTCTTCAGGAATACGAAGCAATCATGGCCTCGGGGGAAGAGGAAACAGTCGGAGAAGCAGAGGTAGCATTATAAATATAACTGTAGCAAAACTTAGAAGATAAAGGGGCTGACACAAAACGGCTCTTAACCTTATAGCAGGAATTTCTGTATAATATATGGAATTCCTGCTATATTTTTATGAAGATTTTTGAAAATTGCAAGAGTCGTTTTGCTATTCGAAAAATTTTCTTTTTAGAAAATGCATAATCTATGATATACTAAAAAACATATGTTGTGATTACATGTATGGAGGATTAGATACATTGAATACAAATAAAATATTTGCAGGCTTTTTTAATTTCTTTGGCAAATGGAAGGTAAAGAAGAATCAGATCACCCTCGTGGAGAAGTTAAACACCGGTGGAACAGGAAGCCTGTTTGAGATAAAAAATGAATGTGAAAAAAGAGGGTTACCTTTTCGTTTTAATATTATCACGCATGCAGATTATGAAGTGAGTCCACGTAATCTGGGAGGCTTGCTAAAGCTTTTTACTATAAAGGCTTTTCGAATGGCGACTTCATCCCATATTTTTTTGAATGACAATTTTTTGCCGCTTGGATATATGAAGCTGTCAGATAAGACAAAGGTAGTTCAGCTTTGGCATGGGATGGGATCTTTTAAGAAGTTTGGCGGTTCTTCCGAAACAGATCCGGCAGTGTTAAAAGAGTTAGAAGCAGCAACCCAAAATACAGATCATATACTGGCAAGTTCTAAAAATATCAGAGATAATTATGCAGAGGCTTTTATAGCACCGAAAGAAAAAGTAATCTGTATCGGATGCCCACAGGTGGACTATTTTTTCAGAGAGCATGATATTGCTGCGTGGAAGGAAGAACTTAGTGAACAATATCCGGAAATGAAAGGAAAGAAGCTTGTTCTTTATGCACCGACTTTTCGTGGGGAGGAAGAACATGATAAAAAGCTTTTAGAAGCGTTTGATTTTGATGCATTTCAGAAAGAACTTGGGAAAGACTATTTCTTAATAGTACGTCTTCATCCACAGATTCAGTCTGCCAAAGTACCTGAAACGGTAGCAAATATGACCGATTATCCGAATGTCCGTAAGCTGCTTTGCATGACGGACATTTTAATTGCGGACTATTCTTCGATTGCAGTAGAATATTCTCTTTTAAACCGTCCGATCATCCTTTATGCATTTGACAAAGACTGGTATTTAAGTAAAGACCGAGGTTTTTATTTTGATTATGAAAAGACGGCACCCGGTCCGATCGTAGAAAATATGCAGGATTTGATTGACTGCATGAAAAATGAGCAGTGGGATTTGAAAAAAGTAGAAAGCTTTGCACATTTGCATAATGATTATTTTGATGACAAATCTGCGGAGAGAGTGGTAGACTATTATTTTGGCAATGGCAAAAAGCTGCCGAATTCTGCGTCAGAACCGGAACCATTTTATGAGGAGTGGAACCAGTATCGTCCGAGACATCGCAGGAAGAAGAATCCTGACAGCATCAGTCAGAATATATTTGATAACGCTTCTGGTAAGGGGCAAAACGGAAAGCTTCCGGAAAAGTGGGCAACACAGGATGCCGAGGCAGCCGTAAGTTCCTGGGAATCGGAGCGTAAAAAGCAAAGAAAAAAGCAGCAGCAAAAAGTAAAAATGCAGGAACAGTTAGAGAGACAAAGACAGAAGCAAAAAGAAAAACAAGAAGAGAAACAAGAAGAGAAACAAGAAGAAAAGCAAAAAGAAAAACAAAAGGAACAGACACTACAAAATCAAGAAAAAACAAACACAGAAGAAATAAAATCAGGAAAGGAACATAGAATGAAAGTAATTGTAGGATTAGGGAATCCAACAGATCAGTATAAAGGAACAAGACATAATGTAGGATACATGGCAATCGACCGTATCGCAGAGGCAAACAGAATCAATATGAATCAGCATAAGTTCAAGGCAATGGTAGGAAGTGGCTTCATTGGCGGCAGTAAAGTACTTCTTGTAAAACCGTTAACGTATATGAATTTAAGCGGAGAAAGTCTTCGTCCGATCATGGATTTTTATAAGCTGGATTTAAGCGATATTCTTGTAATTTATGATGATATCAGTTTAGAACCCGGCATGCTCCGCCTGCGCACGAAGGGAAGTGCCGGTGGGCATAATGGAATGAAGAGCATTATCAAACATTTAGGTGGAGACACTTTTCCACGAATTCGTGTCGGTATTGGCGGGGAAAAACATCCGGGACAGGATCTTGCAGACTATGTACTGGGACATTTTAAAGATGACGAAAAAGAACTGCTCTCCGATGCATTAGACAAAGTCGAAAAAGCAGCAGAACTTTTTGCACAGGACGAATTTGCAGAAGCTATGAACAAATATAGTGTAGGAAAGAAGAAGAGAAAAACTTTGGAATAGAGAGAAAATATTTTCCCGTTGCGCTATAAATAATAGTAAAATCAAGTATAGAAAAATTTATTTGGAAAGAGCAAGATGTTCTGGAATATTTCATAGTACTCTAAAGAGAATGAATTTTATGACTTTGCGCTATGGAATTTTGACCATAAGAACTTCGAGCTCGTTCTCGAGAAGTTCTTGCTTTATTGGGCAAAATGGAATGTTTAGCGCAACGGAATAAAATCATCCCTTTAGAGTACTATGAAATAGGAGCAATATAAAAATGCTTTTTCTAAATAAATTTTTCTATACTTGATTTTTAGAAGACTACGCTCCAGAATGCAACAGAAAAGTGCAACAACCAAAATGAAAGGAGGTATCATGAAAACTTTATCTAACCCTCTTTTAAAATTTGATACTTATATTGATATGAAAACTGCAATGGAAAAGAAGGCTTATCCCATCGTCCTGAATGGTTGTGTTGATTCTCAGAAAGCACATTTTATTCCAAACCTTGGAGAAGATTTCCCATGCCGGATTGTATTGACTTATAAAGAAGATAAGGCGAAAGAACTGTATCAGGATTTACGTTTTTTTGATTCTAATACCGTTCTATATCCTTCAAGAGATGTACTGTTTTATAGCGCGGATGTACACAGTAATCATATCGAGAGGCAGCGAATGGATATCTTAAAGAAGCTTATGGCGGGAGAGCCGCTGACGATCGTTGCCTGTCTAGATGTTCTTATGGAGAAAATGATTCCCCTCAAAGATTTTAAGGAACACTGTCTTACGATTGATTTTGAATCGATCATTGATACAGATGCACTTAAATTAAAACTTTCAGAGCTTGGCTATGAGAACAGTGGTCTGGTGGAATCACCCGGACAGTTTGGTATCCGAGGTGGGATTATTGACATTTTCCCACTTACAGAAGAACTGCCGGTTCGAATAGAACTGTGGGGAGATGAAGTGGATTCACTCCGTTCTTTTGATACAGAAACGCAGAGAAGTGTAGAAAAGCTAGAAAAAGTTCAAATATATCCAGCAACAGAAATGATTCTTTCAAGACATAAGATTGGCGATGCAGTCCGTCGTATGAAGGAAGAATATAAGAAACAGGAAGAAATATTTAAAAAGCAGAAGCGCCTTACAGAAAAAGAGCGTCTCTGCAAGATGACGATACGAACAGAAGAAGAACTTCTTTCTTTTGGAACAGCAGAAGGAAGCGAAGCCCTGTTATCTTATTTTTATGAGAAAACAGTATCCCTGCTTGAATATTTACCGGAAAATACATTATTTTTTCTGGACGAACCGCATCGTATTCTAGAAAAAGGAAAGACATATGAAGAAGAATTTTTCCTCTGTATGCAAAGCCGTTTAGAAGGTGGATATGTTCTGCCGGGACAGGCAGATCTGCTGTTTGGCTATGAAGAGATTTTATCAAAAGTGATGGCGAAGCCACTTATTTTACTAAGTTCCGTCATTCAGGATTATGCCTTTTATAAACCAAAAACAATCTGCGATATCGAAGTAAAATCTATTTTTTCATATAACAATAGCTTTGACCAGTTAATAAAAGATTTAGAACACTGGAAAAAGGAAAATTATCGTATCCTTCTACTTTCCTCCTCAACAACAAGAGCAAAACGTCTTGCAGAAAACATCAAAGATTACGGACTCCTTGCGTATTTTGCTGCAGATTTTAACCGGATGATCGAGCCGGGTGAGATTATGGTCGCAAGCGGCCGCCTTGAAAACGGATTTGAATATCCGGCAATCCGGTTTGTTGTTTTATCAGAGAAAGACATTTTTAAAGAAAGAAAAGTAAAAAAGAAAAAGAAAAAAAGCCAGTACAGCGGGCAGAAAATCAATTCTCTTTCTGAAATTTCCGTAGGAGATTACGTTGTTCATGAAAGATATGGACTTGGTATTTACCGCGGAATGGAAAAAATAGAGGCCGACGGAATTACGAAGGATTACATCAATATTGAATACAAAGATGCCAGCAACCTTTTTATCCCCGCTTCCCAGCTTGAACTGATCCAGAAGTACTCCAGTCTGAGTGCGAGAAAGCCAAAACTCAATAAGTTAGGCGGTACTGAATGGGAAAAAACAAAGAGCAGAGTACGCTCACAGGTACAGATTGCTGCTCAGGATTTAGTGAAGCTCTATGCAGAAAGGCAGGCAAAAGAAGGGTATTCTTACGGAAAAGATACCGTCTGGCAAAAAGAATTTGAAGAATTATTTCCATATGAGGAAACAGAAGATCAGTTAAATGCAATCGAAGATACAAAGCGGGACATGGAGAGCCACCGCATAATGGACCGCCTGATCTGCGGAGATGTTGGTTACGGCAAGACCGAAGTTGCCATACGTGCGGCATTCAAAGCAGTCATGGACAGCAAACAAGTCGTTTATCTTGTCCCGACAACTATTTTAGCACAGCAGCATTATAATTCATTTAAGGAAAGAATGGAACATTATCCAATCGAGATCGCCATGCTTTCCCGCTTCTGTACGCCAAAAGAACAGAAACGTATTTTAGACGGTCTGAAAAATGGAAGCATTGATATTGTGATCGGTACACATAAAGTTCTCTCAAAAAGCATCAAATATAAAAATCTTGGTCTTCTCATCATCGATGAAGAACAGCGTTTTGGTGTAAAACAAAAAGAAAAAATCAAACAATTAAAAAAAGACGTAGATGTACTGGCATTATCTGCAACCCCGATTCCAAGAACCCTGCATATGAGCCTTGCCGGAATCCGCGACATGAGTGTCCTCGAAGTTCCCCCGGTAGACCGCCGGGCTATTCAGACCTATGTCATGGAATATAATGAAGAACTTGTTCGAGAGGCAATCGAGAGAGAGCTTGGCAGAGGCGGACAGGTATATTATGTATACAATCGAGTCAACAACATAGATGAAGTCGCAGCGCAGCTACAAAAGCTGCTTCCCGATGCAACTGTAGAATACGCACATGGACAGATGGGAGAACGTCAGTTAGAAAGTATTATGACCGGCTTTATCAACAAAGAAATCGATGTACTAGTATCGACAACAATTATTGAAACCGGACTCGATATTCCAAACGTTAACACAATGATCATTCAGGATGCCCAGTTATTCGGCCTCTCACAGCTTTACCAGTTAAGAGGTCGTGTCGGTCGTTCCAACCGAACCGCCTACGCCTTCCTAATGTATCGAAGGAACTCCGTTTTAAAAGAAGAAGCAGAAAAACGCTTAAAAGCCATTCGTGAATTCACCGACTTAGGAAGCGGCTTCAAAATTGCCATGCGTGACCTTGAAATCCGCGGCGCTGGAAACCTTCTTGGCGCAGAACAATCCGGTCATATGGAATCTGTAGGATACGACCTCTACTGCAAAATGTTAAACGAAGCCGTCTTAACAATGAAAGGCGAACAACAAGAAGTCGATACCTTTACCACATCCATTGATCTGTCCATCAATGCCTATATACCGGAAACTTACATCAAAAGCGAAGCAGAAAAACTTTCCTGGTATAAAAGGATTGCAGCCATTGAAACAGAAGAAGAATATGAGGATATGATCGAAGAACTGACCGATCGCTACGGAGACCCGCCAAAACCACTACTCAGCCTTATGGACGTAGCACTCCTTCGAGAAGAAGCACATCAGGCATGGCTCCTTTCCATCGAACAAAAAGGAAGCAAGATTCTCTTCACCATGAACCCACACGCCAAAGTCCGCGTAGAAGAAATCGATGACTTCCTCAAGCAGTATCGCAATAAAATGAAAATAAAACCAGAAGCTAACCCGGTATTTGTATTTGAATCCGAAGGAACACTCAAAAAAGAATTACTCGCAAAAGTCCGGGAAATTATCAACAATATTCATAAGCTAGAAAAATAGACGAAAACAGACGAAAAGCAGAAATTTACTATAAAAGAAAATGTGAAGATAGTCGCTTCGTAGAAAATGCCTGACCGGCATTTT
>OLOD01002076.1_pt1 | contig 10949 bp, 8 predicted proteins | sample 1671921 | NCBI WGS metagenome assembly OLOD01 (sample SAMEA3136626, study PRJEB25190) | human gut metagenome | biome: human gut; feature: human-associated habitat; material: faeces | place: Austria | collected 2013
CCTGCCTTGCCGAGATTACGGAGTGACTCTTTGTAGTTCTCGATAAGTTGGTCGCGGTCAGGGCCGGCATATTTGATCGACTCGCTCACAGGGAGGCTCTCGACCACGCTCCAGCGCAGACCTGCCTTCTCTATGAAGTTTTTCATCTTCTCGACCTCTTCAAGCGACCACACCTCACCGTTGGGAATGTAGTGGAGGGCGGTGACGATGCCTTCGACTCCGATCTGACGGAGCATTTCGAGGGTAATTTTATCGTTGGGTCCGAACCAACGCCATGTTTTTTCCATCTGGTCTATGATAAGTGATGATTATTGTTGCGTATAGCTATAGAAAAGGCGCATGCGGGACGAAGGACTGTTAGAAAGCCCCGGCCCGTCTGCGCCTGTAGATGTTTCCGTTTTTTTATGGTCAGTGCATATTATTTGCGGGCCTCGACAACATAAGAGAGAGCCTCACGACACTTGTCGGTGACATACTGCCAGTCCTGAGCGGCCACGCGGTCTTTCGGGAAGAGTTTTGAACCCATGCCGACACACCATACACCGGCCTTGATCCAGCCTTCGATATTTTCCTTTGTAGGTTCTACGCCGCCAGTGACCATGAGCTTGGTCCAAGGCATGGGAGCGAGAAGACCTTTGACGAACTTGGTTCCGAGCACATCGCCGGGGAAGCACTTGCAGAGATCGCAGCCTGTTTCCTGAGCAGCACCGACTTCGCTGACTGTTCCGCAACCGGGGGTATAGGGTACGAGACGGCGGTTACATACGCGTGAAACTTCAGGGTTGAAGAGCGGACCGACAACGAAGCATGCGCCGAGCTGGATGTAGAGTGCGGCGGTAGCGGGATCGACAATCGAGCCGACACCCATTGCCATTTCAGGACATTCCTTTGCAGCAAACTTTACTACCTCTGCAAAAACTTCGTGAGCGAAGTCACCACGGTTAGTGAACTCAAACGCACGGATGCCACCATCGTAGCAAGCCTTTACAACCTGCTTTGCAACTTCTGCGTCCTTGTGGTAGAAGACGGGCACAACACCGGTCTCACCCATTTTGGCGAGGACAGCGATCTTATCAAATTTTGCCATAATTTCTTTGGTAAATCTAAGGGTAAAATGTAATTCGTTAGTTACTCGCAAAGTTAAACAAATATCGCGAAACTCTAAAATAAAATTATCCCATTTATTGTTAATACTATTCCGTCATGACAAATAAATAGTCTGTCGATTAATCATACGGTTCTAATACTTAAATAATTCAGGATACTAACTGAGCCGAGACAAAGCCACAATTTATCCTCCTGTCACTAAGCGGACAAAAGATTCGCACTTATCCCGATATTCATTTTCATTATGAAGATTTTCTATATAATAGGCCGGGATGCTTCTATAGCCGAACTTTGCGCCGAGTATCGCACACGCTACAGCAGCATTAGTGTCGGAGTCACCTCCCTCGTTGACTATCGCAAGCAATCCTGACTCAAACGATTCCGAATGCCAGTAGCACCACAGAGCAGCCGCAAGAGTCCGATAGGTGTAACCGATGCCCGGCTGTTCGGCGATTTTCAGGTCAGCAATATCTGCACACGAATATGCGGCATCGATATAACTCATCAGTTCATTGTCTGCTGTCATACTTAAAATCTCCTCTTTCGAAAGTGTTTTATTAGCCCACACGAGATTATGGATTATCACCGAAGCTATACGACATGAAATCACACAGCGCGGATCATAGTGAGTCAGCATACAGGCTTCATCCACCCATGTCTGAACATACGGATTCCACAAGCCCATTACCGATGTGCGCATTAAAGCTCCATTTGCAGCACTGTTACATCGTGTCGATTCCCACATAATTTTTGAGGCTTCAAACGGGGCATCGGTGTAATCTCCACACATCAATACCTTTACTATATGTCTCCCTATGCCAACGGGATTATCTTCATACCAATCCTTAAAATTTTTGGCTGCCCTACGATAATTGAATCCGTCAGGCCCGAATGCGCCAAGAAGGCAGAGCATCATATCAGTGTCATCAGTCCAAGCCCCTTTCGACCAACGTCGGCGGTGGTCATCCTGCACAATCTGGCTATATTCTTTCAGACCTTGCGGATAAAACCTTCTGACCTCATCCCGACTCATGAACTCCGTCCCAAGTCCCAAAGCATCTCCAATAGCATTTCCGTAAAGACAGCCCATCATGCGGTCGTAGATACCTTCTGTTACTAACATATCCATATTTGTAAAGTCACTAATTATCGGAAGAATTTAATAAAAAAATAGACATCATGACAAATAAATAATCTGTCTATGAAGTGTGTACGGCTATAATTCTTAAATAAGCTCATCGCCCGATAACTTAACCTAATCAGTCATACATTACCGCTAACGAATAGTCGTCGTGAGCCAGAAGTCCCATTTTATTCAACGAAGCCAGCCATCTGCCATACTGACGTTTATCATAGACAACCGTCCGCAATTTTTCTATGACGTATGTCTCAAAATTGCGTATGCCGACGGCTTGAGCTTTTCTAAGGATGTTGCTATTTTTGGATGATTCTTTTTGCGCCAGCTCAATTTCATCGGCGTAGGATTCTTTTCGCGAAAGTTCATACATCATGATAATGAAATGTGCCAGCGCATCGCTTGCCACAAACACAAATGAATTCTTATTCATCGGGAAACAGCCATTGCGAAATCCGTCAGGATTCAGTTCATCCTTGCAATTGATAAGGTAGGGCGGTCTGTCAAAATCAGCCAACGAAGAAAATGAATGAGTCAGCATTTTCGTCGAGTAATCATAATGAAAAACGACACTGTCGCCATAAGCCATCCATTGGCATATTTCGTCGGCACGCTTCCATGCGACTGCTAATGTCGCAAAAGAGCCCTCATCATAAAATTTATCAAGAGCCATTCCTCCCAGTCGTTTTGCCGAAGCTTCTGCATTATTATAAAACTCTTCCCAGATTGAGCCTATCCATCCGTCAAGTTCTTCCGCCGATTCAATTGGTAATTTCGGAAGCTTCGTTATGAGGTAGCGTGACCATCGGTCGGCAAAGAGGCCTCCACCTCCTGCGCCATCGGAAACAGCAATCATATTCCGGCAGGCAGCAACGGCATCTTCATTAATGGTATTTCTCTCAAACTTGCCTAAAGTTATACTTCTTGTTTTTGTCATTTTGACGCACTGATATTAGTTGGTGTCCCTATGTCCATTAGCTTGATAAGCGTTGCCATGTCCGCATTGACAGCCATAGCCGAGTGACGTTGTGAAGAATCCGTCTCTTTCATTTTACAGATTTCCTCATTATACCTTAAGGGGAGCAGGCTCGACAACTCAAAAAGATTTATCGCATACTTGTCTTCGCCAAGCTCCTCCTTCGACCTTGGAAATGTCACAGGCGAATCTTTATCCGCACTAATATGGATATTAAACATAATGACATTCCCATCATTGGTAAACATTGATTTCAATTCATTGGCTTTTTGCTGCACCGTCTCCCTTGTGGCTCCGTTATATTCACCATCAGTGACATGGATGATGGTAGGAGGATAGCAATCCTTATCGTGATGCTGCACCATCCATTCCTCAAGCAGTTTTTTCGCATGGTCAAAGGCATCGTGGAAATGAGTCCAATGCCCCGAATGGTTAGCCTGAATCCACTGGACTTTTTCAACCTCCTTAACAACTATACCCCTGCGAGTCCTTTTCTCTTCCTTCACCATGATGCGCTTGAACGGATTGTCGAGCAGCTCCTAAGGGGAGACAAAGCCACGTCCCCTAAGAGCCCCTTCCCACGCGCTGTAGGAGCTGTCGCCATAGCCCACCACTGCAATATCAAAATAATGACGCACCTCATTTGACTTTATGCAGCGGAGGACGAGTTCATTTATCTGTCGGTTCACTATTCTTGCCACAGCTTCGCCCATTGTCATGCGTTCTCCCATAAGCGTGGTTGTCCGCGACATGCTGACTGAATGGTCAAGCAGGAAGATAAATGCCGTCGGAGTGCTTCGGGTGATTTGCGCCGTGTAAGGGCTCTTGCTCCGGAGTTGGTTCGGAGATGAGGGAATCCTGAGACCAAAATTTGATATGTTGAGAATCTTTTCAAGCGGAATAAAATTTTTCACCAACACCTCAGCCTGATAAAATGGCTGTTCATCCTCATCGAGATCAAAATAATCGTCCGCCTTGAGTGAATTGAAATGTATGTTTCTGAAATCATCAATCGTGCCTCCTACGTTCGCGCCGTTACGTGTAGCGTTCCTGTCGGAATACTTTGTATTCTCTTCAAATATCACTTCAGGATCAATCTCCAGAATCACAGGATTAGTGATTCTTTCGTCGTCCATCGCAACATACATCATCGGATGCTCGTCCACGAAACTGACTCTGACATAATTCTGTAGATTATCCCTCCTGTCCAGACTGCGCGACAAATCATCGCCTCCGGGTTTAGGAATAGCTATCCCTTTTGCCTCACAGTCAGCCCATGAATATAAGCCGCCGTTTTTGATAATTGAATCAAGATTGTCTCTGTCAGTGAAATGATATAGCTTTTTGATACCGTGAGTATCAAGCAGCTCTTTGAATAAATTATAATTGCCTCGTTTTGCCATAATCGAAAGTTTTTAATCATCAAAAGGAAGGGTTGGCTCTGAATATTCTTTTTTATCACTATATGGATACAGTCCCTCTATGTATGCTTTTATAAGATAAGCATGAGACAATGGTTTGCTTGGATTATCAACATCACAGCAGGTATTATAATCAAGCAGGACTACTGTTTCGGTCTCAGCAAGATCTTTTAATCGCCCAACTATATCCGCGACCTTGTTTTCAAGTACCCATTTATATGTGGGAATATAGATCTGATGCTTCGCCTCAACGTAGTCCAACAACTCTTGCCCGTCAACTCCTTTTCTGTGCCCTAAAACCTTGCCATGCTTCCTGACCGATCTCTTTATATTCTTCATGCTTCGATTGCGAAACATTTTGACATCAACATCTTCATTCTCAAAAACCTTTAATCCTTGCCATACCCCCTCAACACATTCAGCAGTCACACCATCGCTGAACGGCACGGGAATCCCGCCGTGAGGATAGAACGGACTCAGCGCAATTAGTTCATCCACAGCATTGCTTGTAACATCCACGACAATAGCATCAGGATACTTTTTGAGGATATTTTCAATTTTCTTCCGCTTGGATTCTATAATTATCATTAGCTTATTACTATAAAAATTTCTTTATTTCCTACGAATAATCTTACAATCAGATGGAAAAACTTTATCTTCATCTACAATTAAAGAGTCAGGGATGCTCACGTTATCCAAGGAACTACACCAACGAAAAGCCCCTTCACCGATTGTCGTGACTGAGGAGGGGATGCTCACGCTTTGCAAGGATTTACAACCGCTAAAAGCATTGTCGCCAATGGTCGTGACTGAGGAGGGGATGTTAACACGTTCTAAAGAGCTACAACCCTCAAATACCCCGACTACATCAAAAGAAATAAAGGTGTTGTACCCAATTGTCGTGACTGAAGAGGGAATGCTCACGCTTCGCAAGGATTTACAATACCCAAAAGCCCCTTCACCGATTGTCGTGACTGAGGAGGGAATGCTCACTCTTTGCAATGATTCACAACCCCAAAAAAGTCCGCCACCGATTGTCGTGACTGAGGAGGGAATGTTAACGCTTTGCAAAGAACTACAATCGCGAAAAGCACTGTCGCCGATGGTCGTGACTGAGGAGGGGATATTCACACTTCGCAAGGATTCACAACCCCAAAATGCACTGTCGTGGATTGTAGTAACGGAGGAGGAGATGTTAACGCTTTGCAAGGATCCACAACCCATAAAAGCACTGTCGCCGATAATCGTGACTGAGGAGGGGATGCTTATCATTGATGAACGATCCTGACAAGAGACAAGCAGTCCTTTTGAATCAATAAGCAATCCATCAATAAGAGTATAGCCGGACTTTTCAGCTACAGACAAGTGGAGTCGCTTACATCCGGCAAACGGATTATGTCCAAGCGTCTTTACTGAATCCGGAAGATTTATATTCTGCAAGTCACAACACCACCCAAAAACACTGTGACCGATGGTCGTGACTGATGAGGGTATGTTAACACTCCGCAAACTATAACAATCCTCAAAAGCACTGCTACCGATTGTCGTGACTGATGAGGGGATGTTCACGCTTTGCAAGGATCCACAACCCCTAAAAGCACTGTCGCCGATGATCGTGACTGAGGAGGGGATGCTCACGCTTTGCAAGGATTCACAACCCCCAAAAGAACTGTGACCGATGATCCTGACTGATGAGGGGATATTCACGCTTCGTAAGGATTCACAACCTCCAAAAGCACTGTCGCCGATGGTCGTGACTGATGAAGGAATAAATACTTTTTGTAAATGATTCAAACAAGAAATAAGCTTTCCTTTTGAATCAATAAGTAGTCCATTAATAAGGTCATAGCAGGAGTTGGCAGCTATGGACAATTGAACCTCTCCACAACCCATGAACGGATTAGTGCCAAGCGTCTTTACTGAATCAGGAAGATTTATATTCCGCAATGAACTACAATACCCAAAAGCACCGGCTCCGATTGTCGTGACCGAAGAGGGAATGCTCACACTTTTCAAAAAAAGATGATTGGCAAAAGCACTATCGCATATAATTATTGTCCCATCTTTGATATTGTAATTTACAACTTTGAACTGCCTAGGGCTCCTCAACAATCGTTTTCCGTCCTTACTATAAAGTACTCCAAATTCATCTTTTACTCCTTCCGCAATATCCTTCTCAGTTACACTTGTATCAACTTTCTCAATCTCAATAAATTTTGGTTTCTCCGGCCTTTCAGTTACGAATGTCTTAAAAGACAGTAGGTCGAGGCTATTTTGGGCTATGGCTATGAAAAATGTGCCCAACAGTAATGATAACTCCTTGTTGGCGATAAGAGCCAGAATCTCTTTGAGCATAACTGATGAGGAAGGGTCGCAGAAATCACGCTCGGTAAAGAGGAGTGTATCAGTCGTTGATGTCCCTCTCAGTTCCGGTTTCAGTGAGATTGCCTTTAATGAAAGGGCAATGACGGCAATTGAAAAATCGTCTATACGCTCGTTGAAATCCTTGTCGGTACGCGATGGGTGGCGGTAATCGGGACTTCCGACCTCGCGCGCAAGCTCCCCTTTCATAGACGGCACAAACATACCGTCGTAGTCCACCAGCACCAATGAACCGTCCTGACGGACAAGAATATTGTCGGGTTTGAGGTCGCCATGAGCAAAGGGCTGTGTCAAGAGCCAAGCCGCCATGCGATTGAAACGATAGCTAAGCATTTCAAGCTCATATCTATCGTCGATATTCCGTTTTAAGTAGGCATCAAGAGGTTCGCCATCTACCCATTCCATCAATACCACCGGAAATTCTTCACACTCACACTGAGCAGTATCGACAAACAGTTCATTCTCAATATAACGCATCGAAACGAGGTAGGATGACGGTATTCCATCCAACTCATCAGCTATCTTACGATAGCTTTCATTTCGTCCCTCCTGCTCTTTTATAAAGCATTTGACAGCATACAATTTACCGTCTTTTTCATCTCTCATTTTGAAAACCACAGCAAAATTGCCACTTGACATGACAGGGCTGCCGTTACTATCAAGCACAGGACGAAGCGAGGATAATTCATTGAAATTATCTTCCGCAGAAAGAATGGCTTCACGATATTCCGAGATTAAGGGATATTCCATAGATGGTGATTACAACAGGTTTCAGATAAAGAATCAAGACATACCACAAAGATAAGGAAAATCTAACTCTTATAAGTGCTTATTTGCAAATTAATTTGAGTTTTAATAAAGTAACATAACCATGAATATGACATACCAAATAACAGAAAATGGGCTGATCCCATTGCAATGAGAATCAGCCCTTAATTCACTAATAGTAAAATTACAACAAAAAGTAATCACACTTTATAAATAAAACATCAAATAGTTTATACCAGTAGCATTAAGATTTCTAATATCCATTCTGAGATTATACAAAAACAATTGTAATGTTGACTAATCTTGTCAAACAATTTTCCCACAAACAACAAGAAAAATGTCTCAGAATCAAAATTTAGAATAAAATTCAATAATGAATTTTTACAATGTCTATTGTTGGGATTATCTTTGCATAAAAGCATAATTCTTATTTCATAAAAAATTTTTATTTGATATTATACAAACTAATTTCACCAACGAGCATTAGGTATTAGCACTAATTTATCTTTACAAAGAATAATTATGCTCCAATAAACAGTAGTATAAACTCCAGCAATTATTATCAGAAGTAGCTCTCATTTTATATGTGCAATTATATGTCGAGGAAAATCGAGAATTAAAAAGGTAGCTTAAAACTATAAAAATCTTTTCAACCAAAATATGATTGCCAAGAGCATAAAAGATTTCCCTCTAGAATCGCATTAAAATTTAAGAGTTACTTATCGAAACATTAACACAGTCTATTAAACATCAATATAATAACATAGCACAGTAAGTATAGCAACCAGTACAGGCTCTCTATTTATCCGCAACAAAAAGTAATTATGCTCCTATTAGATTAACAATATCAAGAGCTACAGTAATAGCAATTATATCAAAACAACAAATATATTTAGCGCCATCGCTTTATAATATGGCGCAGCAAATATATAACCATTTTTTTCATTCTCCAAATATTTCACGCTTAAAATTATAGAGTAAAACCACACAGCTGAATATCACTATTCAGCTGTGTGGTTTTACTCTATAATTGGCGAACAAAACAGCGTTAGCCAATATCTATTTGAATCGACATGTGGTTACTTCTTCTCGCGGTTGCGCCAGAGGTTGGTCATGTCTTCGAGGGTCTTGCCCTTGGTTTCGGGAACGAGGGCGGCGACGAACCATGCAGCGATGACGCAGATGATGCCGTAGAGCGCGTAGGCAAACATGTGGCCGAACTTGTCGCCCATGCCGAGACCGTGCATGTTGTACATCGGCACGAAAGTCGACGAGACGATGAAGTTGAAAATCCACTGGAAAGCCACCGCGATGGCCACTGCCTGCGAACGGATGGTGTTGGGGAAGATCTCGGCGATGAGCACCCAGCAGATGGGGCCCCATGAGAACATGAACGAAGCCGAGTAGACCATAATCGAGACAACCGGGATGATCGGAGCGATTCCGTCGACTATATTGCTGAGAGCCACGCCAAACGCGCCGATGGCCATGCCGATCGAACCCCAGATGAGCAGGGGCTTGCGTCCGAGCTTCTCGACCGAGAAGACTGCAACGAGGGTGAACGAGATGTTGACGATACCCATGATGATAGTCTGCACCATCGGGTTGCCCATGTTCATCGACTCGAAGATACGGGGTGCGTAGTAGAGCACGGCGTTGATGCCGACCGCCTGCTGGAACACCGAAAGCATCACGCCGACAAAAATGACCATGATGCCGAACGAGAAGAGCTTTTCGCTCTTGACCTCGACTGTGCTCTTGATCTGGGCGAGGATTTCTTTGGCTTTCTCATAGCCGTTGATGTGCGAGAGCACACCGAGAGCCTTCTCGTCGCGGCCGGTGAGGGCGAGATAGCGCGGTGATTCAGGCACAAGGCTTACGAGGATGGTGAACAGACCGGCTACAATAGCTTCAGAACCAAACATGTAGCGCCAGCCTTTCTCGATGGTCCATGTGTCGGACTCGGCGCTGACCTGATAGAGCGTAGCACCGATTTTCTCGATGACTGGCTGGGTATGCTCTCCGAGGATAAGGAAGTTGACGAAATAGACCACAAGCTGGCCGAAGATGATGGCAAACTGGTTCCACGACACGAGTGTGCCTCGCAGATTCGACGGTGCTACCTCGGCGATATACATCGGGCATATAGCCGACGCGAGTCCCACACCGATGCCTCCGAGAATACGATAGAAGTTGAAAGCGATCAGCAGACTTGAGGTCGGAGTGCCGTAGTCAAAGAAAAGGAACTCGGGATAATAACTGCCGAGCGCAGAGAGGAAAAAGAAAATGCCGGCGATGGCAAGCGATTTCTTGCGTCCGAAATACGAAGCGAAGAAGCCCGAAACGGCAGCGCCGATGATACAGCCGAGCAGCGCGCTCGACGAAGTGATGCCGTGGATGGTGTCGGTGTAGACAAAATCTTTTGCTCCGAGGAAGAAAGCCTGCAGCCCCTTCTCGGCTCCTGAAATCACGGCCGTGTCATAGCCGAAAAGCAAGCCTCCGAGCACTGCGACGAGCACAATCGAAAAGAGGTAGACCTTGCTTCCTTTCTGAGGATAGTTCATGGTTAGGTAAGAAGTTTTTGATGGGTTATATAGTTATTGTTGATTGTTTTCAGAGTAGCGGTTTATGAGGAGCGGGGCTGAGGGGAAGAGGATGTGTGTCAGGAATCTATTAGAGGAAAATGTCCGTGCAGGCATCATCTGTCTGATGCCGCACGAACATTGTTTCATGGAAACAGTGAGGTATTCACGGGGAATACACACTGATTTCTCCGCTTAGCAATACATTGCAACGATAGCTTCGTAAAGCTCCTGCTTGCCTGAGGTCTGCTTGGGTTCGGGCTGAGTCTTGGCATAGGCAACCACGTCTTCAAGAGAGAGCTTGCCTTCCTCGAATTCCTTACCCTTGCCACCGTCGAACGAAGCGTAGCGCTCGGCGAACATGGTCTTGTAGGGTGATTCCTCAAGGATTGCAGCAGCGCTTTCGAGCGCACGTGCCATTGCGTCCATACCGGCGATGTGAGCGATGAAGATATCTTCGAGGTCGGTAGAGTTGCGACGGGTCTTGGCGTCGAAGTTGGTACCACCGTTTCCAAGTCCGCCGTTGCGGATAATCTGCATCATGGCCTGTGTAAGCTCATAGTTGTCGATGGGGAACT
>OLOD01002095.1_pt1 | contig 10881 bp, 22 predicted proteins | sample 1671921 | NCBI WGS metagenome assembly OLOD01 (sample SAMEA3136626, study PRJEB25190) | human gut metagenome | biome: human gut; feature: human-associated habitat; material: faeces | place: Austria | collected 2013
AATCTGGAAGCAACAGTTCCATAGCAAATTTGTTGGCTTCGATTTCCTTCTTGGAATTCAGTAAAAGTGTTTTAGTTCGAATAAAATAACAATTTTCCTTCCGGTGTAGGATAGCATGTCCGAGTTCATGAGCCATGACCAGACGCATTTCATGTTCCGGAAGATTTTGATTAATAAATATGTAGCGGTGATTTTTCAGGAACATATAGCATCCTTCGAATTGCAGATCACAAATCTGGTACAGGATACCAAGCTGATCGGCAATGGCAAAAGGATCTGATGTTCCTGTTTTTCTTTTGTAGTAAGAAACAATCTTCTTGATATTACGATTCAAGTAATCCACCTACTTTTTGTACTTCTTAGGAGTGTACTTCTCTTTGTTAATAATCTTTAATCTCTTCAAAGCAATTTCCAACTCATCCCGGAACAGCTCCGCAGCTTCTGGACTTAATTCCTCACCGTTGTAACTTGCAGGTCCGTCTTCACCGGCAGTGAGCTTTTCCATGATATTGTCCAGATCCTTAGCAATGTCGCGGTTGTCTTTTAATGTAAGTTCTTGAGAAGCGGAGATATCCTTTCCAGTCATAAGATAGTCAATAGTTACACCAAAATAATCCGCTATTTTCTGTAATGTTTTTGTTGTGGGCGTACTTCGACCAGATTTCCAGTTGCTTAATGCTGTTTGGGTAACACCGGCTTCTTTTGCAACTTTGTAGGAAGTAACACCGTTCTTTTGTAGAAGTTGCTCAAATACTTCGTACATAAATTGTGCTCCTTTCACAAAGATAGCATACTTTCACAAAAGTTAGTAAAAATACTTGACTACTAACGAGAAAAGATGTATTATTTGCTTACGAAAACGAAAGCAATTATAAAAACACTTTCGAATGTGAAATGCTTTCTTTTATAAAATGTGGTAGTTTTATGATTGAAAGTATATCACAGCTCGAAAGTAATTGCAAGAAAATATACTTTCGTAAGGAGGTGTAAATTTGTACGAAAAATATAGTGCGTTATTAGAGAAAGTGAACAAAACATCATATCAGGTATCGAAAGAGACAGGGATAAGCCAAACTGCTTTCTCGAATTGGAAATCTGGGAGATCAGAACCAAGCTTAGAAAGTTTGAAACGCTTAGCAAGGTATTTTGATGTGTCAATCGAATATTTTTTGTCAGACCAGAAAGAGAAAGGAGCGTAGAAGATGAAATCAGAAAAAGATGGGGTTGAATTAGTTGTTTCAATATTGGTGAGCATTATCACTGCTTTACTGGTGGTCAAGTTCATGCACTGACCAGCAATGCAGTGATAAAAGCAACTGCAATAGGAACTAAGATGGATTTAAAAAGAAATGACATCAAAGCATTTAAAGAAAATTGAAAGTAGTGGAGTCCTTTTTGAGTTAAACGGTAATTATGATCGTTTAATCCCTGAGAAGGCAATAAAAGAATATAGCCCCGCTCTGCCAATGATGACTCTAAACTGATTATTTCAGTAGATAATTCTTTACAAGGCAGTTCAACAGAAGAGTTTTCATATAAATGCATAGAACAATTGAATTCATCATAATAAAAAGCTTGTTCTGTTTTTGAAGTTAACTTATGTATTAATCTTAAAAATTTGATTTCTTGCAATGTCATGTAATCACCTCATTTGGAGAAATTGTACCAGAGGGCAGAGAAACATGCAAGATGTAATGTTATTACTCAGACCAGAAGGAGGCGAGTTGAGATGGATGATCAAAAAGAAGAGATTGAAAATCTGCGTAAGCAGATAAAAGGTCTAAAAATTAGTTTAATGCTTACGCAGATATCAACGGTTGTATTTACCATTATTTTTGGATGTCAGTGTCTTCGGTCGATTCAGAATTATCATTACCTGCTTCAACAGGTGAGCATGTGTCTTGAGTCTGCGAATACTGTTTATTCAGCTCTTCGACAGTTATATCCTTACTACACGGGGATACAAGGTACTTTTGGTGGATAACGACAAGCAGGGAGACTGCAGCAGGGGATTAAACCGCCGCACCTCAGACGGGGATGGCATTGACCGGATTATGACAGACCGGCATCCAGATACGCAGAGCCTGATCCACAACACAGATTATGCGGGACTGGATATCATCACGGCGAATCTCGGGCTCTTGACCGCAAACATGGAAGTGACCATGGACCGTGTGAGACCGCAGCAGAACAGATTGAGAAAGGCATTGCAGCAGGTAGTAGAGCGGTATGATTTTTGCGTAGTGGACAATGCTCCGGATATCAACATATCAGTCATCAATGCACTGACTGCCGCGAATGACGTTCTGATTCCGGTCGAGGTGGACGATAACACGTTGGAAGGCATGAATGAACTTCTGGAGCAGATTCAGGAAGTTAAGGAAGAACTGAATCCGGATCTGCAGAACGTAAAATGTTTTATATCTAAATTCCAGAAATTCAACGAAGCACATAAACAGGGAGCAGAGATTATACGGGAACAGTATCCGACAATGCAGACTTTGATCAGAGCATCTGCAGTAGTGGCCAGAAGTACATTTGCACGTACACCGGTTGCACTGCACAGTCCACGATCGGCGGCAGCAGAAGACTATGAGAAACTTGTAACTGAGTATTTGCAGATGATCGGAGGTGTACAGGATGGCGAAATTTGACCTCAAAGGGATGCTTTCAGAACGATCTACACAGGAAATGGACCTGCCGGAGCAGAAGACTGTATACCGTAATCCGGAGGATCTGATCCCGTCAAAAGATAACTTTTACAGCACTGAAGACACTGAGAAGCTAAAACAGTCCATTAAGGTACTGGGAATCCTGCAACCACTCCTGATCGAGGAAAGGGATGGCAAAGATTATATTTTGGCTGGACATTCCAGAAGAAAATGCTGTCTTGAGCTGATTGAGGAGGGGATGGACCGCTTCCGGAAAGTCCCGTGTGTATACAAACCTAAGATCGAGCTGAGCACGGCATCTGAAGAAGATGAGATCATCCGGAAGATCATTATCATCCAGTCCAATACCTACCGTGAGAAAACTGACTGGGAGAAAATGACGGAAGCACTGCAGATGAAGAGTTGGTCAAGGAACTCCGTGAAAAAACAGATCTTGAGGGCAAGACCAGAGAGATTGTATCTGACCTGATAGGAGTCTCATCTACCCAGATTGGAAGGTATCACAGCATCAGCAATAACCTGTCTGAACGGCTCACGGACGCATTCAGACAGAACAAGCTGAATATTTCCACAGCGGCAGAGCTTGCCGGACTGAATGAGAAATATCAGACGAAAGCCTGTGAACTGTTAGAAAATGCCGGACAGCTTACTTTGAATGATGCAAAACTCCTGAAAACACAGCAGGAACAGGAAAGAAACATTCCTGGACAATTGACAATAAAACAGGTGTTGCATCCGCATAAACCGGAAGAAGTCAACACAGTCATTCCGGTAGATATCCAGATTGATCGGTTCTACGAATCCTTACGGAAGAACATAGAGACCTATGTCAGGAAATCAGACCTGAATATGACTACATACATGCTCAGCGCCCTGTACGGAACAGTACGTGTCCGAAACGGACACCTGAACTATCAGGGAAGCAAGGAAGGAATCATCTTCAATGCCGGCTCTGATCAGGAAGAACTGATAAGCTGGACAGATTTCTCAAAGAAGCTGATCGAGAAATACGGAAAGAAACAGAAACCGGTCAGGATGGCAGCAGTAGACGAACCGGAAGAACTGACGATAAAAGAAGCGATCACAATGGAAGCAAAGGAACAGAAGCCGGAGAAGAAAGTCAAAGAACTGAAAAAGCCGGATCCGGAAGAAAAAGAATATCTTGATATGGCAGCCAGGCATTTGATCATGTCATATTACTCATGGATGAAGGGAGATTTTACAAACAGAGTTCTGAATGTAAACAAATCTCCGGAAGAATTAAAAAGGAAACTAGGAAATGACCGCACGAGATGGTTTGCCATGGACAAAGGCACCGCTCATATCAATATGTTTGATGACTATGTCCAGCTCTGGGATAAAGACAGCAGATACATGGGCGATTACGACTGGTTTTATCTTGCGACGGCCATACAGAGAATGTGGAATGTGATCGCTTTAGAAAAAGCTGAGAAGTCAAGAAAAGAAGCTGAAACGGAAAATGCGGCCAGGGATCCGGGAAAAGAAACAAAACCGGAACTTGCGCTGGCGCAAACAGAAACGATTCCTGTAGACGGCATCCCTGCTGAGGATATAAACACAGAAAACCTAAGTGTCCGAATAAACACAGATATCTGGCCGGAAGATCTGTCCGATATCCCGGTACCGTCCGAATTATTCATCCGGGAATATCTGGAAGAGGAGGAAAAGATGTTGAGTGGCTATCTGGAATGCGGCGGTATTCCGGAAAGAACGATTCTCCGGCAGCAGTTAAAGGTAGCTGGTATCCGGATCATCCAGAATTTGGACAAGGATGCCATGGAAACAGAAGAGGAAACAATCCAGCCGGAGCTTCCGCGCCTGAAAAATAACGAGGAACGGAAAGAGTGGCTTGAGAACTATCAGGACTGGGGATTGTGGTACAGAGATGAAAGGCTTGATGTTAATTATTACAAGTATGATTTCGAAGATGGCAGCAGGCTTGTAGCAGCGGAATATCCAAAAAGAGAGGGATACTGGAACGAGGAGCCAAGAGACGAACACTTTTTCCATTTCCTGAAGAAAAATAAGAAAAAATATGCATCGTTAGATGAAGTTTATGACGAAAAGTTCCGGAATGAAACAGATAGCATAACAAGTTTAGTGGAATTTTTAAAAGAGATACAGAAGTAATTTGAACCAAGATGGAGAAAAACAATGGGAAGAGCTGAATTAAAGCGCCAGACCAAGAGCCGGAAGAAGGAACAGGAGAAAGTCAATAAAGTATTAAAAAATGCAGGTTTTCCGGAATTCCAACTTCCACCGGCACCACTAAAGACCACAAATCTGTCTGATCAGGAAGTAGCCAATATTACCGGCACTAAGATTGCAGTACTGGAACAATGGAGAAAAGAACAGACAGAAGAGATCAGAAAAGCCTGCATCCTGGAAGCGCAGGAAAAATTAGATAAGGCAGAAAATTTTATTACCCTTTGTAACATCATCACATTTCTGAAATCCCTGGAAGGTTTCCGGTACGGAAGAGCGGCAGCAGAATATATGCTAAGCCATTATTCAGAAAGCGTAGTGGCATCAGAAAAAAACAATATTAAGACCACCTACAAAGAGCTCCGGGACAAATGGGGAATCGATCTGGAATTTGAAGATCCGGATCTCAACAAAGAGATGGGATTTGAGGATGTGAACTGGATGGAGGAATACATAGGCAGGAATATTCCTTATTCCGTTTATGAAAAGATCTGGAACGATTCCCGGAACATCCAGTCTGTCTGTACCCAACTTGCGGTAATCTGGGAACTTTGCGAGGAATTTAATTTTGCAAAATATAAAACTGGATCCGGGAACATGCTGGACAAATTTATGAGAGGAACTAAAGAGAAATATGACCGAATCGATTCCATGAAACACGGAGCCAGGGACGCCATGAGAATAATAAAAGAAAAATATGATATCGATATCGGATGGACAGAACAGACCGAAGACACCATAAGGAGGTTTGATCTATGAATACCAGGCAGAAAAAGAAACAGTTTAAGAAAGTCCACGGGGAGAATTCTCCAAAGTGGATGGAATTATGCGGGGAACACCTGCGGATCCGGACACCGAAGCTGATCCGGCAGCAGGAAACCGGAAACCTGAAAGTATTTATCGAAGTCATGACGGAAAGGAGAAAGAAATGCAGGAAAAGAAGTTAGTAGAATTATTAAATAATTTAATGAGCGTAGCCTGCGATAATTGTAAAAAAATAGAGGGAGTATCCCAGGAGAAAGCAGATGAAATATGCGAAGATTGTTCTGCGGGAGATCACCTTTGTGCAATCCTGAACGAAAACAACCGGTATTCCCAAATTATCCTCTGCAGCGAATGCGAATATTACCACGAAGACAATGACTGCCAAGGCGGTGAATTTGCCTGGTGCCGGTTAGACAGAGGCCTTGACGGAGATATCGGTCTAAATGACGGCTGCAGCAGAGGAGTAAAGGTGTCCGATTCGGACACCTCAAAATAACGGGTGCAATCTAAAATCCATATACAACACACCGGGGGAGGTACCTGTATACCTCTCCCAAAGAAAGGAAACACAATGGATCAGGGAGGCTTGCTGTTTCCGAAATCAACAGCAAAGAAAAAACGAAAGAAACACATGAAAAGCATTCTTCCCGGAGATCAGTCTGGTATCTGTTATCTCTGCGGCAGCAGGCAACGGATAGAAGATCATCACATCTTCTTTGGCACTGGCAGCCGGACGAAATCGGAAGAATATGGCATGAAAGTACACCTGTGTGCAGAATGTCACCGTGAAGGACCGGAAGCAGTACACAGATACCGCGAAGCTGATCTGTATCTGAAAAGAACAGCACAAAGACAATTCGAAAAGAATCATACCCGGCAGCAATTCCGGGAGATCTTCGGTAAGAGCTATTTAGAATAGAGAGGTAGAGAATGGAAAATAAAACATGCAAAACCTGTAGGGACAACGATGATGGTCTCTGCGACCGAAAAGGCATACTGATAGAGGATGATGATACCTGTGATCACCACAGGAAGAACTGGAAAGATGCAATGCTGAAACAATTCTTCCGGAACGATGAAAGGAGCGGAATGTGATGATAATATTACAGGCAATAAAAATAATTACACTGGTGCTCATTATAGTGCATGCAATCCTTGCCGCGTGTGGAGCTGCAAGACGAAAAGATATTGCGGCTACAATCGTGTGGTGCACGCTCTGGATCACATGCGTAATAGGTCTGAGGTAGTTATATGTACAAAGACATGATTACAAAAGAAATTATGCAGAATTGCATAGATCAGGGCATGACACAGATAGAGATGGCGGTCAGCCTAGATGCATCGTTTGAAACAATTCACCGCCTGCTAAAACAATATGACCTGAAACCGGCTTATAACCATGATACCGGGAAATACGATGAAGAGAAGATGAAACGGTGCCTGCAGCAGGGAATGACCGCAAAAGAAATAGCACAGGCATTTGGTGTGATCAGCACCACGGTTTCTAGATGGAAGAAGAAATACAATCTGGACATCCCACCAACACCGAGAACACCACGCAAGAAGAAAGTCACAGATTGCAAAACCTGTATCTACCGGGCACGCAACAAAGATCTGCCGTACGAATGCGACTATTACTCAAAGACCGGTCATACCCGGAACATGGGACAACCGGAAGAAATCTGTTCGAAATACGAAAAGGGAAAGAGAGGAAGAAAAAGTGGAAAAAGAAAAGTTTGATACCTGCAAACACGCAAAAAGAGTTGGAAACTTCGCTGTACATGTAAAACCCACCTGCAAGCAGGCAACCATGATCCGCGGACAGCTGGTAGTCAGTAAAGCCCGTTGCCTGAATTGCGAACTGTGGGAACTAAAGAAGACAAGGAGGAAGAAAGATGCTGATCAGAAGCCAGAATAGAGAAATACTGATAAATTTTAATACTTCAGTAGGTATTGATATTGAAGAAGGACCTATGAAAACAACTGTGGCATCATACGCCACAGGATGCCGTTATTTGCTTGGAGAATACAGCAACAAACAAAAAGCTGTAAAGGTATTGGACATGCTTCAGGAAACTTATGCAGAGCACGAAATACTCCTGCAGACATTTACGGGAATATCTGGTGTTCGTGTTACAACAACTGAAAAGGAGAGTATTGACGAAAAGAAAAAAGAAATTCGGGAGAAAGCTATTTTCCAGATGCCAGAAGACAGTGAGGTGGGAATAAATGATTAAAGGAAAAGCTAAACTGGAGTTCGGAACAGGCGATATCAGAATGACGGGAGCTCTTAAAATCCCTAAGATGAATGTACAGGGAATGGGAAACTATGACCGTGATAACGGCTACCAGCAGGGATCCGTTACACTGGAATACGAAACTAAGAAAATGACACAGGACAGAGGCCGCCTGTTCCAGCTGGATCCGATTGAGGTCAACGAAAACAACTTCGTGACTACAGCGGCAGCAGTTATGGGAGAATTTCAGAGAACACAGGTTGTGCCGGAAATTGATGCATACCGTATCAGCAAGCTGGCAACTGAGACAATTACGGCTAATAAAGCAGGTATGGTAGCACGTGGATATACACCGGGAGCAACAGGAACCTCTGCGCTGCGTAAGCTGAAAGAAGCTATTAAAGCAGTACGAGAGGGATATAACGGTGCACTGGTGTGTCAGGCAACCCCTGATTTTATCATGGAACTTGAACTGGAACTTGCAGGAAAAATCACGGCAGCTACATTTTCTAAAGGCGGCATTCAGACACAGGTACCGTCTGTGGATGGTGTACCGATCATTTCCACACCGTCTAACCGCATGTACACAGTGATTAAGATCAATGATGGAAAAACATCCGGACAGGAAAAAGGCGGATATGAGAAAGGAACGACTGCAAAGAGTCTGAACTTCTTTGTATGCCCGGTAACCACACCAATTGCAGTAACCAAACAGGATATCATGCGTATCTTTGATCCAAACATCAACCAGAAACTGAATGCATGGCAGATGGATTACAGACGTTTCCATGATCTCTGGGTACTGGAGAATAAACTGGATTCTGTTTTCCTGAATATCAAGGAGGCAGAATGATGAGATTAATTCGAGCTAATATCGAAATAGATGTAGAAAACGCAGCAACAGCAGAAAAACTTATGAAGAGTGGGTTTGAGCCGTTGGAAGGAGTAACGAAAGTTGCTCCTTCTGATCCTGACAAGACTAAAAAGAATCTGGATGAAATGACTGTTGAAGAGCTGAAAGCTATTGCAAAGGAGAAAGGTCTGTCAGGAGTATCAGCTCTTGCTAAGAAAGATCTTCTTGAAATCCTGAAAGAGTGATCACATGGCAAAAGAAAGAGACATTGAGAAAATCATAACCTTAACCGGAGAAAAGGACGAAGATCTGATTGAACTTTTACTGGATGATGCGGAAGAATTTGTCAAATCCTACACAGGCAGAAAAAACATTGTAACCGGTCTGGAAAAGGCGGTCAGAGACCTTGCCGTGATCGCACTGAACCGGATGGGAACAGAGGGAGAAAAAGCGAGAAGTGAGGGTGGAGAGAATTATACCTTTGATGACGCTCCCAAATGGGGGCGGCAATATCAACTGATAGTAATGTTGCAGATATTAATCTTGGCGAAAATACAAGCTTCGGTATTGGCGGTAATGGACGAGAAATGTTCCAAATGCATCCATATGATGACTGGACTACAAAAATCCTTGGAAACTTCGAAGTAATGTCCGGCACAAAATCGCGTGTTGCAGAAACTCAGAATTTTTCTGACAGGCTTCTGTATTGTTATGAAACTCCAACTCCGATGTTTGGCGATGTTGGATGCGCACAAACAAATGCAGAGGGGGTGGCAATTATTGATATCGATCCTGTATTCGCAGAGACAATCAGTACAGGAACTGAATATCAGGTGTTTTTGCAGAAAGAAGGACCGGGAGATCTGTGGATACAGGAAAAAGACGAATCCTATTTCGTAGTCAGGGGTACACCGGAACTTAAGTTTTCGTGGGAGCTTAAGTGTTCTCAGAAACATTTTGAACATCTTCGTTTGGAAGAAGAAACTCAAAGGACTATGGTATCAAAAGATATAAACAATGCGGAAAACGACTACAGCGACATCATTGACGGTCTTGTTAATGATTGTGATACAGAAATGGAGGAACTGATAAATGAAAGCAATTAAGATTATAAGCATCATCAATCAGGGAGGAGAGTATTCTGTCACTACAACCTATAACGAAGTAGATGATTCCGGAAATGTAGTAAAGAAAAATACAAAGGCACCAACGTATTATGCGGTAGGAAATGTACTGGAAGCTGTGAAACAGATTGAGGCGGATGCAAAAGCCCGCCTGGAGGAATAAAACATGGCAATAACAATGCGGCATGGTCCGTACAACAAATTTGATCCTCAGAAACTTCGCACCGGTGAAATTGCTGTGGTGACAGAAGGGGATCCTCATGCATCGGACGGAAAAGCAATCTACCAGTGCTTTTCTCCGGGCGATGTAAAGCGGATGGCGACCTATGAAGACATGGCAGACCAGATAGAAGAGGCCGGAGGAGAAGTCATCGACAATCATATTGATGCAAAGGTCGGTACGGCACTGAAAGCCTGCGAGGATGCCACAAAAGCGGCAAATAAAGCCAAAGAAAATGCGGACAACGCAGTTTCCAATACCAACGCTGCAGCATCGAGCGCACAGACCGCAGCTGAGTCGGCGAATGAGGCGGCAGAAAAAGCATTGGAAGCAATGAAGAAATGCGAAGGCCTTACAGACAACACCAGAGTCACAAAACTTGAAGATGCTATCAAAGAAATAAAAGAAGCGCTGAAAAATGTGCTGGCTACGGAATAAGCCTATGAACAGATCAGGAACTCCGCCGTAGGCTATCGGGAACACGAAAAAAACAACCACACACAGAAAGGAAAAGAAAACATGGCAGTAAAAAAAGTAGAAGCCGTCATTAATGGTCAGACTTATACGTTGACATTAAATTCAGCGACGGGCAAATATGAGGCAACCATTACAGCACCGGCAAAATCCAGTTACAACCAGACTGGACATTATTATCCGGTCACAGTAAAAGCTACAGATGATGCAGGAAACGTGAGAACTGTAGATACTTCGGATTCCTCTATAGGAAGTTCCCTGCAGTTAAAGGTCAAAGAGAAAACAGCTCCGGTTGGTACGATTACATACC
>OLOD01002098.1_pt1 | contig 10872 bp, 16 predicted proteins | sample 1671921 | NCBI WGS metagenome assembly OLOD01 (sample SAMEA3136626, study PRJEB25190) | human gut metagenome | biome: human gut; feature: human-associated habitat; material: faeces | place: Austria | collected 2013
CTTCTGTGTCAAACAGCAATCGGTAGTTCTTATCCGCATAAGTATCCACCTCACAGTGTCCGACACAGGTAAATCCCCCTGCACGTCTTAAGCCTTCTCGGAATCCGCCGATTCCGCTAAAGAGATCAAAAAATTGAATGGTTGCGGTTATCAACCTCCTTTGCTGATAAAAACAGGCGGCATGATCTTTCTCATACCGCCTGTTGGTTTCTCTGTATCTGTTTGTTACCATTCTGTTGGTTCTTCTGCTTTGGTTTCTTCTTCCGGTTGAGTTTCCTCGTCCGGTTCGCTTTCTTCTTTCAGTTCGGCTTCCTCGTCCGGTTCACTTTCTCTTTCCGATTCGGTTTCCTCGCCCGGTTGAGCCTCTTCTGTTCCAGATTCTTCGGTTGCAGGTTCCGTTTCTTCCATGCTGTCTTTGTTCTGCCATTCGGCTTCTGCCTTTTCCAGTGCCTCTTCGATGATCTGAATTAAGAAGTCTTTCTGTTTCATGCCTTTTTTTGCGATGACTGTTTTTAATCTCTGGAATAATTCCTCTGATACCTGTACTGCGATTGTTCTTGCTGTTCCCATGCTCATTTCTCCTTTTCCTGCAAGTCTTTCAAAATGTTCTTCGATGACCTGCTGTATAAATTTCTGTGTGCTGCTTTCTGTCAGTTCAATCTCTTCTCTTACTTTTTCGTGTAAGTCCTTTGGGATCTTTCCGCATATGTTCTTCATCTCTGTCATAGCGTTTCTCCTTTCCGTTTCGCTACACACAACATACTCCAAAGATGCATGGAAAGCTATTCACAATACCTACCAAAGATATCGATGCTGTTTTGCTCCTGCCCCTAGCAGATCCAACAATGTATGTATCGCACAATCATAGGCCTCACCCCCTTTACATATTTTCCATCTGAGATAGGAAATCCATCATCTGATCCGGGATATCCTCAGCCAGTGGATTTGTTCCACTTTGTTCCGCACCGCCACAAATGTTTAATTCCCGAACACTTTCTTTGATCGTCTTTTGGATGACCTCTTCCATCCACTTCCGATCCTCTTTTTCCAGAATCGCCTGAACAAGGTACTGGTTTTTCTGTCCTTCCGGAACACTCTGGAATTTCTCCCATGCTTTCTGGTGTTCCGGATTTTTCAGGTTTGGACGGAACGAATATACCGGACGTGTCATTTCGCCCACATCTGCTCTACAATCCGTTCATACCCGGCAGCGTTCGCATGGACGTCCTCGATAAAAACAGGGCGGCAAATCGCGTCCTGTGCGGTCACGTGGCGTTTTAAAATCGCAGAACCTCCACCCATAAATACGCTCGGCACTGCCCTGAGATCAAACCCGGATTCCGTTACCGCAGACAGGATTCTTTCGATGTATTTCCGTCCGTTTTCCTGTATGACAACTCTTGCATCTTCTGCCATGCTGCAGGTTTCCCCACGAAGCACACGTTCGATCTGTGTTTCCGTTACAGACAGTCCGGTATTTCTCCGCACCTGTTCTGCCGTCTCGTCAATACACCGGATCACACCCAGTTCCAGACTCCTGCAGGTTGCCGCATTCGGAACAGCATTATCCAGTCTCATCAGATCAACCGTCCAGCCACCAACATCCACCAGAAGAACAGATGGTTCATTCTTCAGGTACTCTGGATGCAGAGCTAGGGCAGAGTAACCCTGTGGGAACAGTTTCACATCTTCGATCTGTATTTCATACCATTCACTTTCATATAAAAAGCGCACTGGCTGTTCTTTCCGCAACAGATACTCCTTAAATCCCTGTTTCTCCCTTCCAAAGCTGGACAAAGGCAGTCCAACAGCCAGAATGACTTCCGTCTTTCGTTCCGCTTTCCGGTTCTTGATTTCTTCTGCAATCGCAGCCAACGTCAGCAGATAATAATTATCATTGGACGTTTTATTTTTTACCAGCGTCTGTCTCCCTGTACCGCAGACATAATACTTTCCCCGATACTGCAGAACATTCTGCATCGTATACGGCTCATAATCATACTTGATAATGCCACTGGGAAAAGACACATGTTTTGTCTTAATCGCATAATACCCATGATCAATTCCTACTATCATCACAATCACATCCTTCTTTCATTTTTTCGTCTGGCATAAAGCCAAGAACCCTTTTTCTGCTGCAACGGATCGTTGCAAAAGTGCCTGTTTTGAACACTTTTCTAAGTTTCCACACCCCAAAACCTGCGGTAACTCTGGTGTTCTGATACCGCTGTTGCTTGAGGAACACTCCCTGTTCTTTCCCAGCCGGTTAAAAAATATCCCTCTCCCGGCGGCTGTCCAGCCTTTCCGGGAGAGGGATATATCGCATGTTCCTTTTTGAACAATGGCCTGTCTTTTTATTTTTATGAGATGTTCTTCCTGCTTTTGTAACATGGCAGAATACTCATCTTCCGTCAAAAATTTCCGGATATAAGCTCCTTTTTTCCCCAGCGTGTTATCTATTTTTAACAGCTCTATTTCTACCATGTAATGGGTATCCGGATGATATCTGGTTTCACATAAAATGCTTTCGCCTTTGATATAATCTGATTTCACCGCCTCCCTTGCCGCCGCTAAAAGTTCATGGATACTTACCTCCACCTGCATCACCTCCTTCAAAAATAGCGAAAGAAAAGCAGACCCCTTAATCGAAGTCTGCCTCTGTTGGATATGGTAATCCTCTCTTCTTATATTTTAAATCAATCATTTTTCGGAGCTTCTCTCTTTTCTCTTTCGTTGGCGCATGCTTTTGAAATTCAACCAGCCATCTTTCTAATCTTCCATCATCATCGATCCACGTATCGTTTTCATATTCCCATTCATCTAATAACTTGATCAGCGCATCCAATGGTTCTTCCACATCATCGCCAAACTCTTTCCATAGATTTATTCCATAACTTTCCAAGCCAAAGAATTCTGTTAAAAATGAAAATCTCTCCATATCCCCCAATGTCATCTTTTTTCTGCCCATCAATAACTCCTGATCCCTGTTGCCACAGTAACTCAAGAAAATCTTTTTTTCTTTCTCACTTTCGGTCATAGATTGTCCCCTTTCAGAAATAATTCTTTATTACGAAACATTATAAATTTTTAACTCATTAGAATCAATATATATGTTTCCAAATAACGAAACTTTTATTTTTTAAGGAGAACGTATTATGCAGAAAATCAGACCAGATATGGATATCGGTAAAAATATTCAATCTCTTAGATACAAAAATAATCTAACGCAAGACCAGGTCATTGCAAAATTGAATCTCATGGGTATTGTCATATCCAAAAGCACTTATGCCAAACTGGAAACAAACCGCATGAACATCAAAGTGTCTGAGTTAGTCGCTCTGGCAAAGATCTTTCATACAGATATCAATGCATTCTTTGACGGGCTGCTGTAATTCGACATTCACCTACTCCCTGTGTGTATATAATAATCTCTTAAAAAAGAACTAGTCTATATTCTTATCGGATATAAACCAGTTCTTTTTCTTTCCATCTATATTATTTTTACTATCTATATTAACCATTCAATATTCCCCTACTACATACACATATTTTTTCATTATCTGTGCATACAGTACCTATATTCTATTCTACATCAACTGTATACACTCTATATACAGGCTATCTTGTTACACCAGTTTACGGCAACTGGGCTCAAAGGTCACGTTGGAAACAGACACGCCCATATCACTCAGGGGACACAGATAACTGGCCCCGCTGAAATACTGCCCGGCCACCGTGTTGGGACTGCCCTGCGGGAACAGATTGTGAAATTCCTTATTCATATCATTCGCCCCCTTATTTCAACTTGCCGCCATCGCTGAACGCATTGCCCACACGCTCACCCAGCACATGGTACCCATTGTTGGCTGGCTCAAAAGAGATGGGCTGGAATTTGCTCATATCCAGCTTCCCATCTCTGTCCAGTACGCTTTCGTCAATGCTCACATTCACAATCTGACCGATGATGTTGCCGTCCTCGCTCACTTTCAGGAGTTTGCACTCCAGAGCTACCGGCAGCTCATCGATGAGGGGCGCATCCACCGATTCGCTCTTGGTGCAATGGAAGCCAGACTTCTCCATCTTTTTCGGCTCATTATTTGCGGACACCATGCCAACATAGTCCGCAGAAACCGCATGGGCAGCGTCAGCAAAACTGACGGTAAACGCTCCCTTTGCCTGGATATTCCTGGTGGTCTTATGACCAGCGCTCAGACACAGTACTACCTTGTCTGCATCGTACAGGCCGCCCCATGCGGCATTCATGGCATCAGGATTGCCGTTTTCATCATAGGTGCCGATCACAAGCACCGGCAGCGGATAAAACCAGGATTTTGTTCCAAAATTCTTACGCATTGCGAATCCCTCCTTATTTCTGCTCGTCTACAGGCGGAACCATTTCCGCATACTTCTTCAGCATTTCCGGTGTACTGGTGTAATATCGCTTCTGCTTGTCCAAAGCAGTGATTTTAGCCATTTCATCATCTGTCAACGCAAAGTCAAACAGGTTGAAATTGTCTTTGATATGGGCCGGGTTCTTGGAACCAGGGATCACGATATTGCCGGCCTGAATGTGCCAGCGCAGGATGATCTGGGCATTGCTCTTGCCATACTTTTTGCCAAATTCCGTGAACAATGGTTCCTGGATCAGCGCCTTGTCTCCATGACCCAGAGGATACCATGCCTGGATGACGATGCCTTCTTTATCCAGAAATGCCTTCAGTTCCTTCTCCTGCGAGTAGGGGTGCACCTCTGTTTGGAGCACGGCAGGCTTTACCTCGCAGATGTCCAGAATCTCCTGCACCTGCTCCGGGGTAAAGTTGGAAAGGCCAATGGCGCGCACCTTGCCCTCTTTGTAGGCTTTCTCCATAAGCCGGTAACCTGCGACATAATTGCCTGCGGGCTGGTGGATCAGCAGCAGGTCAATGTAGTCGGTTCCCAGGCGCTGGAGCGTCTTTTCTACCGCATCTTCCTGCTCATAAAAACTGGGCCACAGTTTGGTTTCCAGAAAAATCTCATCTCTCGGAATCCCAGATTTCCTCATAGCCCGGCCAACGGCTTTTTCGTTCACATAGGCATTGGCCGTGTCAATCAGGCGGTATCCGCACTGAAGAGCGGAGAGGACGGATGCCTCCGCTTCATCCGGAGTAAGCAAAAAGGTGCCAATGCCTGCCATGGGCATTTTGATTCCGTTGTTCAAAGTTGCGTATTCCATAAATAAATCCTCCTAAAAAGTGATTGCTTGTTTGTACCGATACAAACAGTGTTTACCAAAATTTGTGGCTGGCGTTTCAATACACCAATGCCGTAAAGGAAAAAGTAACCAACTTCCACCGTTTTTCATCCTGGGTGTACACTTCCGTCACCATAAAGTGGTGAGTGGTTTCCTTCCCGTCCAGCAGTAGACTGTAATCGCAGTCAGTAAGCACCACTCCGGTATCTCCAAACAACTCAGCCTTCTGACTGTGGAAGGTAATATTCGTAGGTTGAAAGGCCCCACTGGTGTAAAATTCGATTTCCTTGTCCAGTTTGCAGGTGATGCCAATATGGACAAAGTTGCAGTCAGGATGAGCACAGGCTCGCATCCCCACTTCGTCGGCGTGTTCCATAGCTTCCCAAAACTGCCGAGATATATCAAGTAGCGTTTCGTTCATGAGCATACTCCTTCCGTTTATTTTAAAGGCGTTCCACCGAATACCGCAGACATATCCATATGATCCAGGGCGTCGTCCAGAGCGCGCACCTCATTGGGCGTCAGAAAAACAGATGCGGCCCCAGCATTTTCTTTCATGCGATCTTCCTTGCGAGTGCCAGGGATGGGTACAATCCACGGGTGCTTACACAACATCCAGGCCATGGAGATCTGGGCCGAGGTTGCTCCTTTTTCCGCAGCCATATCTGCGAGCAGTTTCAAAAGTGCGGCATTTTGGTCCACAGCTTTGTCAGTGAACTGGGGCATAGCAGCACGGTAGTCGGTGGCGGCATCAAAGCGCTGCCCCTTGCCATATTGCCCGGTGAGGAAACCATTGGCCATAGGGGAAAAAGCCACCAGACCCACGTCCAATTCTTCCAAAATGGGGAATAACGGTTCATAATGCCGTGCCATCATAGAGTATCGGTTCTGTACCGCCGTCACCGGGCACACGGCATGAGCCCTCCGCAGGTAGTCTTCATTTGCCTCCGAGATGCCCCAGTGAGTAATTTTGCCTTCCTGGATCAGATCAGCCATCACCTCCGCCACAGTTTCCGGCTCTACGTTGGGGTCGATTCTGTGCTGGAAATACAGGTCAATGTGATCGGTTCCGAGCCGTTTCAAAGATCCTTCCACAGATTTGCGGATGGTCTCCGGGCGGGAATCCGCCACCAGAGGCAATGGAACCTTTCCGCTCTCCTGGTCAAACCGCAGGCCAAATTTCGTGGCGATTACCGTATGATTCTTTACATCTGCCAGTGCCTTGCCCACCAGCGTTTCATTTACATGGGGGTCGGCGGCGGTACCGTACACCTCAGCGGTATCAAAAAAAGTATAGCCCAAGTCAAAGGCGCGACGGATTAGACGGACAGCCTCTGCTTCCTCCGTAGGCGCACCGTAGGCATGAGAAAAGCCCATGCACCCCAGGCCTACAGCAGATACGTTCAAATCAGTGCCAAGTGTTCTCATCTGCATCATCTTTCTCTCCTTTGTGATTCTATTGTAATCCATTGCGAAAAAAACAGAAGTCTCCATTGGTTATGGAGTGATAAGTCAAAGGTTTTAACTTCTTCGGATTCCGGTATATTTCCTCGAGATTTTCAGAAAAGAGCAGGCTCTCCCCGAAAGCGGAAGAACCCGCTGCTATACGGATAGTCATGAGGCAACCCGTGTTGTTAGTTATCATCTACATCTTCCGGCATAGTGAAATAGGCGATCAGAATATTGCTATCTGAGTTGGGACTGACCGTTTCCTGCTCCATGGTATTGGAAGAGGACTGTGTTGCATCCGAATCTGTTTCCGGAGGCTGGACTGTGGAAGATTCTGTACTTGAAACCTGGTCGGGCCCCGAAGTCTCGCTGCTGAAAGCGGAAAAGCTTAAAAGAAGTATTCCTGCAAGAAAAAAGGGAAAAATACGCTTCATAGGGGTCCTCCTTCCTGATTGTTATGACAGGCTCAGGCTATCCAGCCATTCCTGCATATCGCCCTCACTAACGCTGGAACGGAAACGCATTCCTTCCTGCCAGTCTCCGGTTCCGGCCAGTTCTGCCAGCAGTTGTCCGCTTTCACCCAAACCGGAGCTTGCCGAAGTGGCAAATGGAATCACTGTTTTGCCGGTAAAGTCATTCGCTTCCACAAACGTATCTACCGGCCATGCAGCAATTCCCCACCAGATGGGATAACCGATAAACACAGTATCATAGCTGTCCCAGTTCTCCACCGTGTCGCTCACCAGTTCCACATCCCGCAAAGACTCATCCGCATATTCCTGAGAAACCCGGCTGTCCTCATTGTTGTAGTTCAAATCTTCGTCCGTATAAGGATCAGCAGGTTCCAGTTCAAACAGGTCGCCGCCGGTAATATCTGCAATGTAAGTAGCTGCCTGTTCGGTATTGCCAGTAGCAGAGAAGTAGACTACCAGTGTGTTACCAGCCTCCACTTCTGTTTCCTCCTGGGAAGCCGGTTCCTGACTGGCGGCGGTGGACGATGTGTCGCTTGCTTCACTGGATGCAGGGGGAACGGAAGATTCCGGCGTACTGGATTCATTTGTGGAAGATGTGGTGTTTCCACAGGCAGCGAGGCTCAACGCCATTGCAAAGCACAAGAAAATTGCAGTCAGTTTTTTCATAATGATCCTTCCTTTCCTGTATTAATCGGGGCTCTTATTCATAGCATTCATGGAAAATTTCCAGAATCTCTTCATGGGTCATAGGCTTATAACTGCCCTGGGAAATACCACAGGAATCAGCGATTTCTTTTAGTTGCTCCTTTTGTGCGCCCAGCTCCTTGAGGGTAGTTGGCAAGCCAATCTCTTGAATGAAGCTGGAAAGGGCATCGATACCGGCCAGAGCCAACGCTTCATCGGATTTTCCATCCCGCTCAATTCCCCATACATTTTCGGCAAAACGGACAAACTTGCTTAAGCCTTCCTTATACACATGACGGTAATACACCGGATGGATCACCGCCAGACCACAGCCGTGGTTGCAGTTGGTATAAGCGCCCAGCTGGTGCTCCATGTTGTGACATTCAAAGTCGCACTTTTTTCCCATCTTGATGAGTCGGTTTTCCGCCATGGTGGAATCCCACATCAGATTGGACCGAGCCGTGTAATCCTCCGGGCTGTCCATGGCAACACGCAGATTTCGGATCACACTACGCATCAGTGCCTCCATGATGTCATCGGAAACATTGTCCTCATTGGGCTGGCTGAAATAGGTCTCCATGATGTGGCTGAGGATGTCAAAGCTACCAGATGCCATCTGTTTTTTGGGTACAGAAAAGGTATAGGTGGGGTCCATCAGAGCAAATCGGGGATTGAGAGCCGGATAATCCCGCCCTGTTTTTATCTTTCTCTCTTCATTGGTGATTACCGCGCCGCCGTTGCACTCGCTGCCAGTACCAGCCACAGTAACTACTACACCCAGAGGCAGCGGATCAAAGTCGATGACGCCGGGGTGAGCCCAGAAATCCTCCCAGATGTCCCCGTCATACCGGGCAGCCAGAGAGACAGCTTTGCAGCAGTCCATGGTGCTGCCTCCGCCTACGGCCAGAATCATATCCGCTTGATTGTCCCGTGCCAGCCTCGCACCCTCCTGCACTTTGTCGTAGGTGGGGTTGGACATAATGCCGGAGAACTCCACGATGGTCTTTCCAGCGCCTTTCAGAATGCCTGTGATTTCATCGTAGACACCATTGCGCTTGATGCTGCCGCCGCCATAGGCCAGCAGGATGGTCTGCGCATTTTTTGTCAGACAGGTCAGATATTCCTTCACACAGCCCTTGCCGAAATAGACCTTCGTGCTGTTTTGAAAAATAAAGTTGTTCATATCCATACTTCCTTTCTTAAAATTTCATGAATCATCGGTTACATTTGAGCTTTCCAAAAAGCAACAGCCTCATCAAGCCATCCTTCCGCCACAGTATCGGTTCCCAATCCGAATCCGTGGGGCAGTCCTGGATAATGATGAAACTCCGTTGGAATACCAAGGGTACTCATGGCGGTTAGGCGACGTTCCATGGTTCGCCAGTTTGCAATGCCATCGCCTTCTCCCACACAGGCGAAAGTTGGTGGATCGTTTTCCGTATAATCACTGTGGCCCGTGTACTGCATAATTACTGCACTCGGCTGTGGAAGATCATCCCCTCCAAATGCCGCCGGGCCATAGGACCCAAGCCACGCTGCCATACGGGCTCCGGCTGAACCGCCCCAGAGAGAGTATCCTTTCGTATCAACTTCCAGTAAATGGCTCTGTCATTTGATCCTTAGGCGCAAAGCCGGCTGATTCCTGCTGAAAATCTGCATCATCCAAAGATGCGGTGCTCTCTGCCGAGTGAGATTCACCGGAAGAAGTTGTCTCTGTTTGTCCAGGAACCGCACATCCTGTGAAGCACAGCAACAGACAAACCGTAGCTACCAGAATTCCTTGCACCTTCATTTTGTCACCTGCCTCTCTTCCTTTTCTGATTTCATTATAAAAAAAACGAGACTTCCACAGAAGTCTCGTTTCGTTATGTAGTATTTACCTTTTGGTTATCACTTGTCCCGTCCAGTTTCTTTTTGCACCGCCCTTAGAAACTGCTTGACTACAGGGGAAGGATCTGGTGAATGGAGCAGGCCATAGGGAATTGTGTAACTCCAATCCACGGGTAGAATTTTCAAAAGCGGATGGACGTACTGCCACTTGGGCACCGCCATCAGCACACAATCGTTGTTTTCGCACTGGTTAAAGGCATTCACATCGTAAAAGTCAAAGTCCACAATTTGGATCTTCGGATGGTTTTTCCAAAGATCATCTCGTAGCAAATCTACATAGTGGCTCCATTCCCGACGCATCATCATGAATTTTTCGCCATACAGATCCTGAACGGTGAGCCTGTCTTTTCCCGCCAGCCGGTGATGAATGGACACCGCCGCGCAGATAGGTTCCTTTGAAATTTCCAACCCGGCACAGCGGCGCAGGTTCAACATTGTTTCATCAAAGATACCCGCTATTACATCAATGTTCTGTCCCAAATTGGCCAGAATCTCCCGGGCGTTCTCAGGTGTATTGTCGAATGGCACCAGTTGGAATTTAACTCCTGGACACTCCTCCTGCAGTTTTGGCCACAGATCCACCAAAACCTGAGCTGGTGTCATGGATGATGTACCGATACGGATGATGTCTTCGCTCTTTTTCATGACATTTTTTGCCCTGGTCACCGAATCTTTGCAATATTGGATGATGTATTTTGCGTCCTGTGCCAAAGATTTACCAGCCTCCGTCAGCTGAAGGCCACGATGGGTGCGCACAAAAAGCTGCAGATCCAGATTTTCCTCCAGCAGATTGATCTGTTTGATGACTGCCGGGGGGGAAATAAACAATTTCTCCGCAGCTTTGTTGAAGCTACCGCATTCCGCTACACACAGGAAGGTTTCCAATTGAGGGTTATACATGGGAAATATCACTCCTTCCTTTTCTGTTTTTTTCTTAAATCAGCAGGCTTTTGCGCCTCCTTGGGAATCATCCAGGACCGGCCAAATCTCTGCACGCCTTCGATCCGCCCTTCTTCACAGAGCTTCTGAATCCAGCGTTCTGATATATTCCACCGCTCAGACGCTTCTTTTACTGACTTGACACTCCCCACAGCTAAAGCCTTAACTTGACCCATATTTATACAAGATAATTTCGATAAGCAAGCA
>OLOD01002104.1_pt1 | contig 10846 bp, 11 predicted proteins | sample 1671921 | NCBI WGS metagenome assembly OLOD01 (sample SAMEA3136626, study PRJEB25190) | human gut metagenome | biome: human gut; feature: human-associated habitat; material: faeces | place: Austria | collected 2013
AATATGTATCAAATAGACAAAAAAACACCCCTATATGATGTTTATCTCACAGGTAGTGATCAAGTATGGAATCCATCATATATAGGATATGATACAACGTTTATGTGTGGGTTTGCGCGTAATGGAAATCCGCGTATCTCTTTTGCCGCCAGTATGGCAGTTGCCGAAATTCCAGAACAATTTGTTGAGTATTATAGAACAGAACTTGGGAAATATTCCTCAATTTCAGTGAGAGAGAAAACTACTATTGGTTTGCTTTCCAAAATTACAGGAAAAACAATTTCATTGGTATGTGATCCTACAATGCTTTTAACAAAAGAACAATGGTTGAAGCAATTAAATGTAAGTGACAGTAGTAAGTATTTTATTGTTTACGTACTTGATTATACTTATAATCCATATCCGCAAATTTTTGAAATTATTAAAAATTGCCATCATCGGTATGGAGGTAGAATAATAGTTTTGAACGGTAAAATAGATCAATATATGAAGAAAAATGGTGCAACGGTAGTTAATACAGCATCTCCTGTTGATTTTATACGTTATTTTGCCAATGCATCTTTTGTGGTAACATCATCATTTCATGGGACTATATTCTCATTGAACTTCAAAGTTCCATTCATATCTGTAGTTGATGACAGAATAGGACGGGATTCACGTGTGACAGATTTGTTGGATTTGTTGGGAGCAGAACGTTTTAAACAAATATATTCTGAGCCTGTGGACGATAATAAAGATCTTTCTTATACTTCTGAAATATCTGCTAAGATAGAGAGATTCAGAAATGAATCATTGAAATTTCTAGAAAAAGCTCTTCATAATGCAACTATTTAGTAAATTAAAGAGCTATGCCATAGTGTTTAGGCGTTTATTGCAAAAGCAAGTAGCCATCGAATCCATTAAGCAAAATCCCAAGGTGCTGATTCGAACATTACGTGAAAAAGGTGTACAGATTGATGATGATGTATTTCTTTTTAGTCCTGAAACTTTGAAGATAGATGTTACACGACCTTCATTGGTAACCATTCACGGAGGTGGTACTTTTCTACATACGAATTTTACTATTCTAACTCATGATTATGCAACTCTTAATTTTCTTAATAAATATAAAGAATTTGTACCTAATTCGGGTAGAGTAGTGATTGGTAATAATGTGTGGTTCGGACAAAATGTGACTGTGCTTAGAGGAAGCTATATTGGGGATAACTGTATTATTGGATATGGCAGTGTGGTAATGGGGAAAATACCAGCCAATTCTGTTGCTGCAGGATGTCCATGTAAGGTTATATGTACGCTTGAAGAATATTTTGAGAAACGAAAGAAACGTTGCGTAGAGGAGGCCTTTGATTATGCCCGTAGTATTCAAGAACGATTTGGAAGACGTCCGGTTCCTTCTGATTTTTTTGAAGAGTTTCCATTGTTTGTATCTGGAAATGAGGTTAACAAATATCCGGAGATTCCAATAAGGCGGCAGATGAAAGAAGCTTATGAACATTATGTTAAAACTCATAAAGCACAATTCGCATCATTTGATGAATTTTTAAAAGCAGCAGGCCTATGATAAAGTTAAGATTCATTTTTCATATATTTTTTTATTTTCTCTGTCCTCGGAAGAGACTGATTGAAGAAGATATTGATCATTACAAGGAGGTAACAGGTATTAGTGGTAATTACATTGGGGCCATGTGCAAACTTTTTGTAGATAGACCCGAATTTCGTACTGTGTTTTACTATAGATTGGGGCGTGTTCATGGGTTGGTTAACATATTAAAGTTTCTGGTTCCACCAATATCAACACTTTACATATACACTCCTTCTATTGGTGGTGGGCTGTTCATTCAGCATGGATTTGCGACAATTATTTGTGCAAAATCTATAGGTAGACATTGCCACATCAATCAACAATTGACAATAGGATATAAAGGTTCTTTAGCACCGGTTTTGGGTGATAACGTAACAGTAACATGTGGTGCTAAAATACTGGGTGGTGTGAAAGTTGAGGATAATGTTGTTATAGGAGCCAATGCTGTTGTGGTAAAAGATGTTCCTGCCAATACAATAGTTGCAGGAGTTCCAGCATATATTATTAGAAAAAATGGGGAGAAAGTATATGAAAAATTGTAATGTAAAACCTCTTTTAAGTGTAATAGTCCCTGTTTATAATGTGGAGGAGTTTGTAGAGGAGTGTTTGGGGTCTATCGTTAGTCAAGATTATACCAACTTGGAAGTAATAGCAGTAAATGATGGTAGTACTGACAATTCACTTGATGTAATAAGGACTTTTGCCCGGCAGTACACTTGTGTGACTATTTATGATAAGCCTAATGGCGGTTTGTCTGATGCACGAAATTATGCACTTGACAGATGTAATGGCGACTATATAACTTTTATTGATTCGGATGATGTATTATTGAAAACGGATATATATAGTAAAATAATAGAGACATTTGAGAGTGATGAAAGGATAGATGCTGTTCAATTTGATTTAGTTTACAAATGGAAGTCTAGTGAGGAACATAAGCGTAATTATCCGTTTAGAGAATATATTGGTAAAGAAGAGTTGTTAACAGGATATCTGAAACAATGGATTCATGTTAGTTGTTGCGATAAGGTTTTCCGTCGCAATGTGTTTGAGAATATACGTTTCCCAAAAGGTGAAATTAGTGAAGATATTGCTATAATACCGCAGTTGGTTACAGCTATTGGTAAAATGGCAGTAACTAACATCGGAGATTATGGCTATCGATATAGGGAGGGATCCATTACAACAACGGTGCCAAAAATATCAAAGATCTTTTCTATTTTGAATAGTTATAATAAATATTTATCGTCTTGCATGGCATTTTCATCTCTAAGGTCGATGGCAATAGATTGTTACACAAGACAAATATGGAGCTATACCTCAATAATAAGGCAGCATTATGCTGGTAACTTGCCTATCTATTTTAAACAGCATTTTTTTCAGCAGATTTCTTTTGGAATGTGGTTTAAGTATCACAACAAGAATCTGTCCATAAATGATAAATTGAAATCATTTATAGTATGTGTTATGGGGCCAAAATGGATAGTTGTATTTCAAAACTTATTTACTCGTAACGAATGAATATTCTCATATATTTTGGTCCACAGTTAAATCCGCAACGTGGAGGAACTGAGCGCGCTGCATGTATGATTGCTGATTATCTGTTATCTGTAGGGCACGATGTAAATTATATGGCTTCCATTCCTGTTGAAGATAAATTAAGCCGTAAGAGCGTTTTTTTACCTGATGGAAATGATGCACCTACAGCCGCTAATATCGCTTTTGTTATAAACTATATCAAAGAGAATAAAATAGATATGATTCTTAACGAAGGCGCTAGTACCGAAGCTGTTTATATCTTTTCGCACGAACATATTCCCGTCACTGTGAAAATAATAAGCCATCTTCATTTTAGTGTATTAGATGACATTAAAAACTTCTATCATACACTAAACTATCCATTAAAGGAAGTTCCATTAGCGCAGGTCTGTATAAATGTTCTTAAATGGATTAAAGCTCCATATAACAAGTGGAATGCTTTGCATAATAAGCGTCAAAGATATCACTATATGTATGAAAATTCCGATACTGTAGTGGTTCTTACTAACAAGCAAAAAGTTTCAATGGAAAGTCTTTTGAGGATAAATCCATCTAAGAAAATTGTTGCTGTACAAAATCCTAATTTGGTAAATGTTTCAGAAACGGACTTCTGTAAGAAGGAGAATTTGATAATTTTTGTTGGAAGACTGGATTATTCATCAAAAAGAGCAGACAGGGTATTGGCCGTATGGTCATTGATACAGAATGAACTGAAAGACTGGAGAATGGTAATAGTGGGTTCGGGGGATGATGAATTGCGTTTGAGAAAGATGAGTCAGGATTGGGCATTACAGCGTATAGAATTTGTTGGTCAAACAGATTCAACTCCCTATTATTCCAGCGCAAAAATTCTTCTTTTAACATCTAATTACGAAGGTACTCCTATGGTAATAACTGAGGCTATGGCAGCAGGCGTAGTACCGATAGTAATGAATACATTCAAAGATGCAGATCTTAATATAAAGAATGGGGATAATGGTTTGCTTACACTACCATTTGATACAAAAGAGATGGCGAAACGAGTTCTACAACTTGCAAAAGATAAATCTAACTTGCAAAAGATGAGTGGAAATGCAAAGCAAACAGTTGAATGCATGGACAATAATAACCAATTAAAGATGTGGAGTAAATTAGCAAATGATAACTAAGAAACATATACTATTATACAACTCTAATGAACCGTTACCTCAACAGGGGGGGATGGAACGGGTTACAGATTTGTTGGCAAAAGCTTTATTAAATGTCGGTTATGAAGTAACTCTTCTTTGTAAATATTCAAATAGACTTGGGAAAATATACAATGCTCCTACTGATATATTGTATTTTCCAGGGAATAAGGATGATAGGCGTTTTTTGGAAACATTGGTTATAGAACGTAATATATATTGCATAATAGATCAAACTGAGGGAGGCATAGTAGGTAGATTTGGAATTTTTAGGCATAGAGAGGATTTTAAAAGCAAAGTAAAATTGATAGCAGTTCAGCACAATTCTACTCGCGCTATATTAGATAATTATAATTTAGCGTTTGCGAAAGATTTTACGGAAACTAGATGGGGCATATTAAAACAATTTTTTTACGATAATCTGTTTTTAAAGTTGAAATACTATCACTCTGTATGTTTGACAAAAAGATTGTACAGCGATTTAAATACTAATTATGACAGAATAGTGACTTTGTCATCGTCTTTTATTGAAGATTTTTGTTTTTATTGTCCCAAAGCCGATAGAACAAAACTTTTTGCAATTCCCAACTTCAATACTTTTGAATCGTGTAAGAAAACAACTGGTCAGCAATATATATTGTTTGTAGGGCGTTTAAGAAATAGTGTAAAAGGTGTTGATAAGTTATTGAGGATATGGAATGAGGTAGAGGACTTATTTCCCGATTGGCAACTCGATATTGTTGGTGATGGTGAAGATCGTACTATATTGGAGATACAGGCTGCTAAGATGGGATTGAAACACGTTATATTCCATGGTTTTCAAAATCCCGCTTTATTTTATCAACGTTCAAAAATTTTTTGTATGACATCAATATACGAGGGGTTTGGTATGGTTTTAACAGAGGCTATGCAACATGGGGTTGTTCCTATGGCTTTCAATAGTTATGGTTCGGTAACGGATATTATAGATGACAATATTAATGGTATTTTGGTAAAACCGTTTAATGAAAAAGAATATGCAGATAAACTTGTTGCCTTAATGAGTGATGAGAATAAATATAAGAAAATGTCTCATGCATCCATGACAAAATCCATTATATTTTCAAAAGAGATAATTGTAGAAAAATGGTGCAATCTTATTGAAAATCTTTAATCATATAGTTGTAACAGTTTAATTTGTTAAGAATGACACGCTTATATTCATTTGATGCCCTTAAGGTATTGTCCATCTTTATGGTAATTGTGGGACACGTTTTTTTTTATAGTTTTCATGAAGCTAATAATTTAATGTGGAAGTTTATTGATGTAGTAAATATGCCAATGTTTATGTTTATTGGTGGTTTCTTTTCAGGAATACCTACTGGTAGAGGAGTACTGAAAAGGCTTAGAACCCTTGTTTTACCAACATTAATGGCTGGTATGTTATATACCTTTATAAAGGAGCAAGGGATTGAATCATTTTTTACGTCATCTATGCATAATGGCTATTGGTTTTGTTTTACATTATTTTGTCTTTATATTTTTATTGGATTTGTAGCCTTTTAGAAAAATGTTTTCAGAGATGTAAATTAGGTAATTATAATAAAGTCATTTTTTTGTCTGTAGGGGTGATTTTAGTGTTAGTGTGTTATAGGTTTTTATTCCAGGATAATATATTTACCAACGCATTATCAATCCCACAATTTTATCGTTATGTTCCATTTTTCGTTTATGGTATTTTTGTTAATAAAATATCTAAGTTAAAGAATTTGTTGGAACAAAGTAACTTGTTATTTACCATATCGTTGGTTGGTATTATGGCAGGGGTATATATGGGGACTGGTTATACTGCTTGTCGGTTAGTCATAGCTTTTTCATATATAAACATAATGCTTTATTTTTTTCAATACTGGTTTGCAAACAGGCATAACAGATGGGTTGAATATGTGGCTACAAGAACAATTGATATCTATTTATTTCATTTCTTTTTATTGCCTACATATTTTTTTGTGATTCCCAGTTCCTTCAACCCAAATCATAACATCTTACTGTCATTGACAGTAGTCGGTATTATATCAGTTATTGTTTTGTTTGGAACACTGTTATTAACGAAGTTTATTGAAACAAGTAAGATGCTTTCGTTCCTTTTACTTGGTAAAATAAAGTAATTATTTTTTTTGTATAAGTAAATGAAAATAACATTTATTATTCAAGATCTTTTTCAGCAAGGTGCTCAATATGTAACAGCACTAATGGCTAGAGGATTTTATGAAAAGGGCTATGAGGTTGATATTTTGGTTTCAAAGGCTCATGAAGAATTGTTAAATACGGGACATACACCTTTTGAAGTGCCTTCTGCTGTAAAGTTTCTTGTTATGCCAAGTAGAAGAGCCCGTTATAATATATCTTACATACATTCATATGTAAGAACTACTACCGTAGATGCTATTGTAGTTATGAATTCAGCCTATCTGCATGCATTGGCATTGGCTTCTATGGGGTTAAGACATAAAACGCGCTACTGTTACGTTGAACATAATAGCATCTTGCCAGAACTGGTAGATAACATTTCCATATTAAAAAGAATTGTCAACAAATTAACAAGAAGTAGATACGATTGTTTTATGAGCGTATCAAAAGGCTCATGTGCTTTGTTGGAGAGGTTGATGGGGCTTAATGAAGGAACAGTAAAGGTTGTTTATAATCCAGTTCTGGATAAATCTTATTATGATAAACTTACAAAAGAACCATCTTGTGACTGGCTTAGGAATAAGGCCATGCCAACAATGGTTGCGGCCGGAGCCTTTTGTAAAGTAAAGGGACATTATATGATATTTGAGGCCATTCGTTTGGCAAATGAGAAGACTCCTGTTCGATTAGTTCTTTTTGGAAAGGGGGCTTTACAAAAAGATTATGAAAAGTGGATTGCTGAAAATCATATGCAGGACAGGATACAGTTAGCGGGGCAGAGCAGTAGTTTACCATCTGAAATAAAATGTGCTGATGCATTTCTTGTATCTTCTGAAATGGAAAGTTTTTCAGTTGTTTTGGTAGAGGCGATGGCTGCAGATATTCCTGTGGTTTCAACTAATTGTCCTTATGGGCCACCTGAATTGCTAAAAAATGGTCAATATGGAGTACTTGTACCTGTAAATGATTCTAAGGCAATGGCAGAGGCCATTGTTAACCAAGTTGTAAATCCACGTAAACCTGCACCTCGGGAAGCGTGGGATCCGTTTACGGTACAAAAAGTTGTATTTGCTTATGAAAAGGCTATAGGCTTAATATAATTCATAGAGGAATTTTTAATATATGGGATTGGTAAATACAATAAAAGAGATAGGTCATACAGAGGTCTTTTATGTACCAAAAGCGGGATGCTTTTGTAAGGGACTTGCATTATTATGGGCTACAATGGCGTCGGTACAGATTATGGGTTTTATATCTGTGGATACATTTCTTCCCTACATAGGACTATGTCTGGTGAGCATTCTTTATTGTTTGTTTGATGGTAGTGTGCAATTTAAGGGTCGATATGTATTTTTGTATTTAGTCTTTTTGTTTAATGTGTTGGTATTACCTATTGAACCTTGTTTTAACTCAAAGTTACGTTTTGTACAGTTTCTTATAGTAACGTTGGTATGTTCGGCATGTATATCGTCAGCAAGGGCGATTATCTTTAGACGCTATGTATTTAGATATGTATTGATGTATATATGTATATTATCAATAGGTTCTTTTTTTGCTTTTTTCTTGGGAGTGAATTATATGCAGGTAGGGAGGCAATTAGGTTTAGCTGAGTATTCCTCAAATGGAGGTACATTCGGCGGGCTTGTCAATCACTCTATGACATTGGGACCGATATCTATGATCAGTGCGTTGGCATTCTATGTTATTTATCAAAATAATAGTTCAAAGATATTTATTGTGTTGTTCTTTCTTTCTGCAATGAGTGCAGTAATGGCTGCTAGCCGTTCTGCGCTGTTGGGCGTGGCAGTTGCCATACTCTTTTCATTGTTCTTTATGAAAAGCAATGTTAATGGAAGTAAGAAAAGAATTATAATTATACTTTGCATATCTGCTTTGGTGGCAATACCCATTGCTGATAGAGTTTTTGCAGGAGTTTTAAATAAACAAGAACAACGAAAAGAACAAGGTGGAGCTCTAAGTTCTCGGCAGAGTAAATTCGATTATCGAATAGATGAGTTTATGAAATCACCGTTGTTAGGGGTTGGTTTTGTATCTGTTGATCCGGATGGGAATGACGAATATAATCTTGTCACTGGACAAGTGGAACCTGGAACTTCTCATTTGGCAGTACTCTCTATGACGGGACTGTTGGGAATGTTTGCCTATACCTTATTGCTGCTAAATGCATATAAGACTTCAAGGCGAGATAATTCACCCAATGCCCAGTTTGTGATGCTGCTGTTGGTGGCTATGTTTACTCATGCATGGTTTGAGGGGTATGTATTGTCTGCAGGAGGTTTTTTGAGTATGACATATTGGATGATAGTAGGGCAGAATATAGATTGTAAATATATAACAGAACGTACACTATGACAATAGTTTTTGTATCCGTTGTATTGAATATTCATCAGATAAGTATAGCAGATGAACTGTATCGTCTTACTGGTGGAAATTATTGGTTTATAGAGACTGGCGATTTTAATGGTGATAATAACAAAGGGGGAGATGACTTTTCTCAGCGACCTTATCTTATTAGAATTGCTGACGGTGAGGTTACTTTACACAAGGCCCTTCAAATAGTTCGTGATGCTGATGTAATGATATATGGTGCTGCTCCGTTAATGTATTTGCGTGAGCGCATGAGTACAGGTAAACTCACTTTTATGTACAGTGAACGTTGGCTAAAGAAAGGGCTTTTGAATTTACTCTCGCCTCGTTTACTTAAGCAGCAGTGGTTTTACCATATTCATTGTCATGGTAAACCTTTTTATGTGTTGTGTAGCAGTGCTTATGCTGCTAGGGATTTTAATTTGATGCGTTCTTTCATAGGTAAGTGTTATAAATGGGGATATTATACGGCTGTTCCTGCTCTTAATATAGAAACTATATTACGTGAAAAACGCAATGGTGCCATTGTAAAGATACTGTGGGTGGGGCGCTTGATAGATTGGAAGCATCCTGAAACAATGATAAGATTAGCATTGCAGTTACGACAGGAAAAAATTAATTTTTATATAGACCTGATTGGAACAGGCGATATGTTTAACCATCTTCAGGCGCAGATACAAAAGTTTGGATTAGGAGAGTATGTACATTTATGGGGGTCTATGCCCAATGATAGTGTAAAGCAGGCTATGCTGACGCATCATATCGCCTGTTTCACCAGTGATAGAAATGAAGGCTGGGGTGCAGTTCTTAATGAGGCCATGGGGTGTGGCTGTTGTCCTGTAAGTTCTATAGAGACAGGTTCTACACCATATCTTATAAAAGACGGAGTAAATGGCTTCTCTTTTAATCTTAGGAAAAAGAATAATTTGTTTGAGAAAGTCTTGTGGCTTATTAAGCATCCTATAGAATGTGAAAGGATGAGCTTAGAAGCTTATAATACAGTACATAATGTGTGGAGTCCAGAGAATGCAGCAACGCAGCTTTATAAGTTATGTGATGCAATGCTAAAGGGGCAAACGTTGGAAATTGCGGAAGGTCCGTGTTCCATGGCATAGGATTTTGTGGACTGTGAATATTTTAATGGTTGGTAACTGAATATATTATGGCAATAAGTCCTGTAAAGATTCATCTGTTTAACTTGTTTGTAAAGATTTGCCCTCCTTCACGTTTTAATAGATTTAAAGTGCGATTATTGCGTTGGGCAGGTGTAAAAGTGGGCAAAAATGTATCAATTTTCACACCAAAGATACTTGGTCAGTTTGATTTTATCATAGGTGATAATTGTTGGATTGGGCACGATGCACTTATTTTTGGTGCTGCAGGTAGTAAAATTGAGATGAAACCATATTCTAAAATAGCATCTCGTGCTATAGTTGTAACAGGTTATCACGATTATGGTGTCCAATATGATTGCATTGCCGGTCCTGGAAAGTGTGATGATATTATCATCGGTCAAGGAGCTTTGATAGATACACAGGCAATGGTATGTCCTGGTAAGACAATTGGAGAGAAGTCACATGTAGCGGCCTATTCAGTGGTTACTCACGATGTACCGCCATTTGTAAGAGTGGCAGGAATCCCTGCAAGAGTAATAAAGAATTTTAAAGAATAAGTTTAGTATGAATATTTTCGTAATAGCCACAACTTTACAAGCCGGTGGGGGCATAACTATTTATAAGCAATTCTTATCGCATTTACCTAAATATATAGGACATGACAAATATTGGATATTTGTTAACCCTATACTGCCGCAAGTGGTGATAGAAGGAGTAGAATACATATCTTTTCCCTTACAGTCTAAACTGAAACGAATTTTGTTTGAAGGCAAATTATTACAAAGTGAAATCGCTAAGTTAGGGGTGAATCCTGATATCTTGGTTTCACTTCAAAACAATGGATACAAAGAGATCAAGGGTTGTAAGCAGATAGTGTATTATCATCA
>OLOD01002117.1_pt1 | contig 10792 bp, 8 predicted proteins | sample 1671921 | NCBI WGS metagenome assembly OLOD01 (sample SAMEA3136626, study PRJEB25190) | human gut metagenome | biome: human gut; feature: human-associated habitat; material: faeces | place: Austria | collected 2013
TGCGAATCTTACTGACGGCCTTGACGGGCTGTGTGCGGGAACTTCGGCAATTATCTGTGTCGCTCTTGCCATCATGGCCTATCTCGGTGGCAATGTCATCTATTCGACATACCTTAATATAATGTATATACCGCAATCCTCGGAACTGGTCGTATTCATGTCGGCCTTTATCGGAGCATTGATTGGTTTTCTGTGGTATAATGCTTATCCCGCGCAGGTTTTCATGGGCGATACAGGGTCGCTTACCATCGGAGGAATCATTGCCGTGTTTGCAATCCTCATCCATAAAGAATTGCTGATCCCCATCCTTTGTGCAATCTTTTTTGTAGAGGATCTCTCTGTGATGCTTCAGGTCGCATATTTCAAGTACACCAAGAAGAAATATGGTCAGGGACGTCGCATCTTCAAGATGACACCGCTCCATCATCACTACCAGAAGCCGGGCAATTCGGGAATAGAGGCTCTCATCCAAGCTCCTCTAAGAGCCATTCCGGAGTCGAAGATTGTCACCCGCTTCTGGATTGTCGGCATTTTCTTGGCCGTAATTACTTTTGTAACTCTTAAAATCAGGTAAACATCCTGACCTCAACAATAAAAAATAACGAAATGGCAAAAAATCTCGTGGTACTCGGCGGAGGCGAAAGCGGCGTAGGCGCTGCTATCCTCGGCAAGGAAAAAGGAATGAACGTCTTTTTGAGCGACTATGGAACTATAGCCGACAATTATCGTCAGCAGCTCGATGAAGAAGGTATCGAGTGGGAGGACGGCTGTCATTCCATGGACCGCATTCTTGCTGCCGACGAGGTAGTCAAAAGTCCCGGTATAGCACCTTCGACTCCTGTCATGAAGGCTATCGCAGAGAAGGGTATTCCGGTGATTTCCGAAATTGAGTTCGCCGGACGATACACCGATGCAAAGATGGTCTGTATCACAGGCAGCAACGGCAAGACTACCACCACACTCCTCACATACCATATACTCAAGAACGCAGGTCTGAATGTAGGATTGGCCGGGAATGTCGGCCGCAGTCTTGCTCTTCAGGTCGCGCGTGACCATCATGACGTTTATGTCATCGAGCTGTCAAGCTTCCAGTTGGAAAACATGTATGCGTTCCGTGCAAATATCGCGGTGATTCTGAACATCACTCCCGATCATCTCGACAGGTACGAGTACAAGATGCAGAACTACATCAACGCCAAGTTCCGCATTCTCAACAACCTTACTCCGCAGGATGCTTTCATCTATTGGCAGGATGACCCTGTGATTACCCGCCAGCTTGAACGCATACGCACGGAGGCGCAGATGTTCCCCTTCGCCGAACATCATGAACCCGGGAGTCGTGCTTGGGTCGACGATGAAGCGTCGCTTATAATCGACACGCCTGAAACATCTCTCAACATGCCGCGCGCGGAACTTTCGCTCAACGGTCTCCACAATCTTTACAACTCTATGGCAGCCGCTCTGTCGGCCTGTATCCTTGATATCGACAAGGAGGAAATCCGCGAGGCGCTCGGCGACTTCGAAGGTGTGGAACACCGGCTGGAATATGTTGCTACTGTCAACGGTGTGCGCTACATCAACGACTCAAAGGCTACCAACGTCAACTCATGCTGGTATGCACTTGAATCAATGCCTGAAAATACAGTCCTCATTCTTGGAGGAAAAGACAAGGGCAACGATTACAGCGAAATTCTCCCGCTTGTCAAGGAAAAGGTCAAGGCCATTGTCTGCATGGGCAAGGACAATGCCAAGCTGCTCGATTTCTTCGGCAAGGAAGTGCCTGAGATATATGATACCCATTCCATTGAGGAAGCCGTGGCAAAATGTGCGTCGGTCGCATGCCCGGGCGATACAGTGCTTCTTTCGCCCTGTTGTGCGAGCTTTGACCTCTTCAACAGCTACGAAGACCGTGGTCATAAGTTCAAGGAGCAGGTCGGAAAACTTAAAGCCTGAAGCTTGGATTTTAGCGTTGTCCTTTAGGGGATGACCTGCATTCCTCATTCATTGTCCTTAATAAATCAACCTTAATATTTGAAATAAGTGTCAGTCGAATCTCCCTCCCTTCAGGTCGATGAGCAGCAGTCAACGGTGAAACCTAAAGCTGTCGCCAAGGCCGACAAACATATCTGGGGCATATTCATAGCCCTGTGCATCATATCTACGATAGAACTCTACAGCGCTTCCTCGCGCGAGGTCGCAAGTTCGTCGATAGGTGTGATGGGGCCTATCATACGTCATCTTGTCATGCTCGGTGGCGGCGCTCTGATTGTCTGGTTCTTGTCGAAACGTCATTACTCGGAGTTCATCCCTCTCACACTCGGCTTTGCCGCTGTCAGTGTGGTCATGATGGTCTACGTGATGTTTTTCGGTGAGATTGTCAACGGTGCCCGCCGGTCGCTTACGATTTTAGGCATAGGCATCTATCCGGCCGAGATGGTCAAATTGTCGGCAGTGTTGCTGATTGCCCTCGTCATGTCGTGGAATCCGAACACACAGAAAGTGGGAGTTACCTCAAAAGCCGTTGTCTACTCTGGAATCATAGTCCTGTTTCTCAGCGGTCTGCTGATTGAACAGGGGCTTACCAACACATTGCTGCTGCTGTCTATCAGCTATTCGATGATGATTGTCGGAGGAGTGAGGCTCGTACACCTCTTGGTTCTGACTGTCGCCTATGCTGCCTGTGGCGGTGTGTTTATATTATATCTGCTTCTGAGCGAGCCGAAAGACATCCCTGCGGATGCTGACCAGAAGGTTGAAATGATTGACGGAAAGGAGAAGAAAAATCCGACCCGTCTTGACACATGGATTGCCCGTTTGCAGCGACATGGACAGGATTCTGTCCCTAAATGGGAGATTCCTGCTACCGGCAAGAACCGTCAGGAAATACTTTCATACATGGCTCAGGCCAACGGCGGTATCTATGGTGTCGGCCCGGGCAATTCGCGTGAAGCCTCACGGTTGCCGCTGGCTTTTTCCGACTATATATTTGCCATTATCGTTGAGGAGCTGGGGCTGATCGGTGGTATTGTGGTTTTGGTTCTCTATCTGTGGCTGCTCGGACGCGCCTTGGGGATCGCCTCGCATTGCAATCGCACTTACCCCGCTCTTGTGGTCATCGGAATGGCTATCATGATTGTGTTTCAGGCTCTGTTCCACATGGGCATTGTCAGCGGCTTTTTCCCGGTGTCGGGTCAGCCTTTACCTTTGCTATCGAAGGGCGGAACGTCGATTGCGGTCACTGCTATAGCATTCGGAATAATGCTTTCGATAAGCCGGACAGCCACACGGCAGGGCAGCCGGAAACAGGATATCCGCGATGAGATTGACGCTCTCCCCGAACAGTTTGATGCAGAAAATCAGATGCAACTGTGAGCAAAAAAGACTTTATAAGTGTTAAATTTATGATTGAAATGTAAATTACCGCTTTTTAAAGTTTCTATTATAACATAACGAAGATACGACTATGACAGATTCAAGGAATAAAGGTGACGGAAGTCGCGCCGTGGAACGGGTATTGATTTCAGGCGGCGGGACTGGCGGCCATATTTTCCCGGCTCTATCGATAGCGAATGCCATCAGGCGGCGCTATCCCGATGCTGACATCCTTTTTGTCGGTGCGCAAGGCCGCATGGAGATGGAGCGAGTCCCGGCAGCCGGCTATCCTATCGAGGGTTTGCCTGTGGCCGGATTTGACCGCAAGCGCCTGTGGCGTAACTTCGGAGTGTTGATTAAACTGTGGAAGTCGCTTCGCAAGGCCCGTCGGATTGTCCGTGAGTTCAAGCCTGACATTGCAATCGGTGTAGGAGGCTATGCGAGCGGTCCGGTATTGAAACAGGCTCAGAAACAGGGTATTCCCACTCTTCTGCAGGAACAGAATTCGTATGCCGGAGTGACCAACAAACTTCTCGCACGCAAGGCAAAGGCAATATGCGTGGCCTACGACGGTATGGAGCGTTTCTTTCCGGCCGATGTGATAATCAAGACCGGAAATCCTGTGCGTGCCGACCTTGACGGATGTAAGCTGTCGCAGCGCGAAGCGAAAGTCAAACTTGGCTTCGATGCCGACCGTCCGTTGATTCTTTCAGTTGGCGGAAGTCTTGGCGCGCGCACCGTAAACGAGGCCATCGCGGCTTCGCTTCCGATGCTTCACGACAAAGGTATAAGTCTTCTGTGGCAGACCGGCCGGTATGGCGAAAAAGAGTTTCAGTCGAAGGCTGCCGGTTATGACAATGTCAAAGCCATGACCTTTATTTCGGATATGGCTACCGCCTACCGTGCAGCCGATCTGGTCGTGTCGCGAGCCGGAGCAGGGACGATTTCAGAACTTCAGAATCTTTCAAAGGCTTGTATCCTTATCCCTTCGCCGAATGTGGCTGAGGATCATCAGCGGCATAATGCCGAAGCTCTGTCGACCAAGGGTGCGGCCGTATTGATACTTGATGCCGACGCTGTCCGTGATTTGCCATCGGCTATCGCCGAACTTATCGACGAGCCGGAAAAACGCGAGGCCCTTAGCCGTGAAATCTCTAAAATGGCTTTGAAAAATGCCGACGAGATGATAGTCGACAGGATAACGGAAATTATTGGGAGATAATCTGTGACTTTTCTTAGATAAAGCTCCTTGTTTATAATCATCTAAAGGGAATATGTCATGAATAAAGACTTGATCAACATACAGAATATATATTTTGTCGGTGCGGGTGGCATCGGCATGGCGGCTCTCGAACGTTATTTTCTTGCCAAAGGTAAAAATGTAGCCGGATATGACCGTACATCGACAGCCTTGACCGACGAGTTGCGCAGTGAAGGTGTCGAGATTTCATTTGACGAAAGTATCGATTCCATTCCGGATGATTTCCGCAATCCTGATACGACACTTGTGGTCTACACTCCAGCTGTGCCTGAGAGTCTTCCGATTCTTGAATACTTCCGGGCTAACGGATTCGATGTGCTGAAACGTGCCGCTGTCCTCGGACTCATCACCCGTTCGTCACGCTCACTATGTTTCGCGGGAACTCACGGCAAGACAACCACTTCATCAATGGCCGCACATATCCTTAAGAGCGGTTCGGTCGGATGCAATGCCTTCCTTGGTGGCGAACTCATCAACTATGGAACAAATTTCCTCATCAGTCCGTCGTCGGATTTCAGCGTCATTGAGGCCGACGAGTTTGACAGGTCTTTCCATCATCTTACTCCTTATGTGGCAGTGATCACAGCTACCGATCCTGACCATCTCGATATATATGGCGATGAGGCTGCCTATCTTGAAAGTTTCGCCCATTTCACCGAGCTTATCCGTCCCGGAGGGTCTCTTGTGATTCATGAGGATCTTAAATTGAAACCGAGACCGCAGGAGGGAGTCAGAGTCCTGACTTATTCGCGTGACAAGGGCGATTTCCATGCCACATATATCCGTCGAGAACCCGGTAACATCACTTTTGATATAGTAACCCCGAGAGGCACTATTCGCAACGTGAACCTCGGAGTTCCCGTCGAGGTTAATATCGAGAATGCGGTAGCGGCTGTGGCTGCGGTCTGTCTTACCAATGCGTGGGAACCCGAAGTGATCCGCGAGGCCATAAGCTCATATCGCGGAACCAAGCGCCGTTTTGAGACACATCTGAAGGAAGATAACGGAGCCGGTCATGTCATTATCGATGATTATGCGCATCATCCCGAAGAAATCAGAAAATCCATAGAGTCTGTCAAAGCACTCTATCCGGGCCGCAGACTGACAGTCGCATTCCAGCCCCACCTTTATTCGCGCACACGGGATTTTGCTGCTGAATTTGCCGATGCACTGTCGGCCGCCGATTCGCTTGTGCTGCTCGACATTTATCCCGCCCGGGAGGCTCCGATTGCCGGTGTAAGCTCCCGAATCATCTTTGACAATGTTAAATGTGAGGATAAAAGCTTAATTAGCAAAGAAAAATTGGTGGAAACGTTGAAAAATCGTAACTTTGACATCCTACTAACCCTTGGAGCCGGAGATATCAACACTTATATTCCTCAAATTATTGGCTCATTGAAAGAATAATCAAACTGTTTTTATTGTAAAAACCGTATTTTGAATAAACATGTCCGACTATATTAAGGCCATATTCTCATTGATGCTTGTCGTCTATCTCATTGTCGCACTTTCCATGACAGTGGGCGAGGCCGATACTCAGCTTTGTCGAGCCTTTGAAATATCGGTCGAGGACAGCGACGGCGGCCGCAGCTTCGTGACTGCCGGTGAGCTTGCCCGTGAACTTGACTCCCTCCCGGAGAAAGCTCCCGGAATGGCTCTTGCCAATATAAATACACAGGAGATACGCAAGCATCTGCTCGACCTTGACAAGATTGAGGATGTGGAGGTGTTGCGTATGACAGACGGAACCATACGCATCAAGGCTGTGCCGATTATACCGGTCGCCCGTGTCTTTGATGCCGGAAGTTCATATTATATCAACAAGGCCGGAAAGAAGGTCGGCGCCGATGCGCGCTACCATAAGGATGTTCCCCTGATTGAAGGCCGTTTTGATTACCCTGACTCGACTTTTACACCGGAATCGTTGCTCCCATTGCTCAGCTACATATCCAACGATTCGGTGTGGAACTCCTACATTTCGATGATAAAGGTCAAGTCTCCGACCGATATCATCCTTGTCCCGGTCATCCGCGAACATGTCATCAACATCGGCGCGCCCGAAGGATTTGATGATAAGTTTGAACGGCTTAAGAGATTCTACAGAGAGGTGCTTCCCCAGCAGGGCTGGGAGAAATATGACACTCTCACTTTGAAATGGAAAGGGCAGCTTGTCGCCTCCAAGCGCAGGCGTGCCACTCAGAAAGTTCCCGTCGTCCACTACGACGATGACGAGACGGTCGATATGGGAACTATGCTTGCAGGCGAAGGGGTAGCACCCGGACAGACTGTCCCCGGCGTGAAGGCTCATTCTGAAAAGCCTATCCCGGCAAGACAGAAATACTAAACATTAATCCGATAAATCATACATCCCCAAATGGAAGATAAATATATAGTGGCTCTCGAAATCGGGAGTTCGAAAATAAAAGGAGCGATAGGCACGGTAGATGCCTCAGGGACGTTGAGTGTGAAGACTGTCGAGGAGGAACGGCTCATTGACAGTGTCCGCTACGGCTGCATCCTCAATGTCCTTGAAACTGCAACTGCCATACGCAATGTGCTCAATCGTTTGGAGCAGCGTGAACCTCAGCGCAAAATAACGGGGGTCTACGTGGCGGTCGGAGGTCGTTCGCTCATGTCGCAGGAAATAGAGATCGAACGCAGTCTGTCGTCAGAAATGGAGATAACAAATGCTTTGATCAACGATATAACGGACGAGGCTCTCAGTAATCAGCTTCATGAACGTACGATCGTCGGAGTGTCACCGAAAGAATTTCGTGTTGACAATTTCCCTGCGCCCAGAGTGGTCGGCATGTTCGGATCGCACATATCGGCACGTCTCAATCTGATCAGCTGTCGCGACCAGCTGATGCGCAAGCTCAATATGGTGCTTGACGAGCGTCTGCATATCACTATCAATGATTTATTTGTCCGTCCTCTTGCCGAAGCAGATCTTGTGCTTTATCCCGAGGAGAAGCGACAGGGATGTATGTTTGTCGACTGCGGGGCAGATACGACAACTGTCGCCATCTACAAGAACGGTGTGCTGATGTATCTGTCGACAATTCCTATGGGATCACGTCATATAACCCGCGATATAACAGCACTCAATATTCTTGAAGAGCGTGCAGAGGATCTGAAGATTCAGGGAGGCAATGCGCTTACCAATTCCGATCCTTCTAATATGGCCCACAATGTGGCTGGAGTTGATTTCGTTCAGATAAACAACTATGTGGCCGCCCGCGCCGGAGAGATTGTGGCAAATGTCAACGAACAGATAAAATATGCCGGACTTAGTCCCGACAAGCTTCCCGGAGGCATAATCCTTGTGGGTCGCGGGGCGAAGCTCAACGGTTTCGACCGTCGTCTTGCCAACATCACGACTATGAATGTGCGCTTCGGCTCTCCGACCAATCGAATCCGCATTCTTGACGGTCGTCTCAACGGTTCGGATCATGTCGATGTAATATCGATACTTGCAGCTGCTGCAAAGGAAAAAAATGTGTGTGAGTGCATGGAACGCATCATGCCGGAATATTCATATGCTTCCGCATCGCAGCATCAGCCCGTGCAACCTGTATCCGAACCTGCTCAGCCCTATCAGCAGCCGGCCTATCAGCAGCCTCAGCAACCACAGTCTGCACCATATCAGCCGGCCTATCAGACTCAGCCGGTTTCGCAGCCTGCTCCGGCTCCCTACCAGCAGCCTCAGCAACAACCTTATCAGCAACCGCAATATCAGCCGGTCCAGCAGCCGCAACCGATTCCGCAACCACAGCCTGCACCATACCAGCCGGCCTATCAGCCAGCTCAACCTCAATATCAGCAGCCTCAACAACCTCAACAACCGATACCTCAGCAACCGATGACTGGAGGTTATCCTTATCAGGCCGGACAGCAGCCTTATCAGGCTCCTCAGACTCCCGATAATCCATATCGTACGCAGGCGCGTAACATTACGGCTGCCGAAGCACCTGCAAAACCGGCTGCCGAACAACAGCAGAGCAGAAACTGGTTTTCCAGAAAGCTGGGGGCGCTTCGTGACCGTGCGGTATCACTCATGACAGAACCTGTCGAAGATGATGATCCCGACAATGACAACTAATCAGACAACGCTTTGATATATAAAAATAGTTTAGAATAAATTTCATACACTGACGTCTAACCTCAAGCAGTAAAAAAATGGACGAAAACAAAAATCAGTATAATCAGGACATTTCAGACACCTCTGCCTTCAAGGGCAACACTATGGCTCCTGACCTCGCATGCAATATAATGGCTATCGGTGTGGGCGGTGGCGGTAACAATGCCGTCAACCACATGTATGTACAGGGCATTAAAAGTGTCTCGTTTGTCAATATCAATACAGACCGTCAGGCCCTATGTCATTCGCAGGTTCCCCACACTCTTGAAATCGGCGACGGACTCGGCGCAGGCAACAAGCCTGAGAAGGCCCGCGATTTTGCCGAAGAGAGTGCCGAAGAGATTGCAGCCTTGTTTGACGACCAGACAAAAATGGTGTTTATCACCGCCGGTATGGGTGGTGGCACGGGTACAGGTGCTGCTCCCGTGGTCGCACGCATTGCCAAGCAGCGCGGTCTGCTCACAATCGGCATCGTGACAATCCCCTTCCTTTTCGAAGGTCAGAAAAAAATCAAGAAGGCTATTGCCGGAGCTGACGAGATGGCAAAGCATGTCGATGCCCTCCTCGTCATAAACAACGAACGTCTCGGTGAGATATACGGCGATCTTGATTTCCTGAACGCGTTCGGCAAGGCCGATGACACCCTCTCGATTGCCGCACGTTCAATCTCGGAACTTATCACTTGCAACGGCCTCATCAACCTTGACTTCAACGACGTTGATTCGACTCTCCGCGACGGAGGTGCTGCAATCATCTCGACAGGCTACGGTGAAGGCGAGGAACGTGTCACCAAAGCTATCCGCGACGCTCTCAACTCACCGCTTCTGAAAAACCGCGACATACTCGGATCGAAGAAGCTCCTGTTCAATCTCTATTTCAACCCCAACGCCGAAGAGAAGTTCCTCATGAGCGAGACCCGCGAAATCACAGACTTCATCGGCTCGATCACGACCGATGTCGATGTGATCTGGGGTGTCGGATTTGACGAAAACCTCGGCAACGGTGTCAAGATGACCATACTTGCCTCAGGCTTCGATGTCACTCTCCGTGAAGAGGAAGAAGAACTCATGGCAAACGGCATGAGCGGTTTCGGATTCGGCGGCGGTAAGCCCGGCGGACGTCCCGCAACCCCGACCCCTCCTCCCGCACCTGCCAAGAGCGGAATTCAGACAGCACCTGCAGCCCCGACAGTTGCGCCTAAGGTCAATACACCGAACCCCTCTGAGATTACCGACGAGCGTCTCGCCGAGGAATATGGTCTGACAAAAATCAAAGACCTCACCGAAGGCAAGGACCGTACGTCGACGATAATTCTTGGTCTCGACCAGCTCGACGACGATGCTATCTGTGATATACTTGAAAAGTATCCTACCTACAAGCGAGACCGCAAGATTGTCGAGAGTGTCCGCACCGGCATGTCGGAATATGTTGGCTCTCACACACCCTCACCGGTGCAGCAGGGAGGGTCGGCAGGAATGACCGTTGTCTTCGGCTGATCTGACACACTATAGATATTCATAGATATATGTATAGCGAAGCAGGATTCCCGGCGGGAGTCCTGCTTCGCTATTACAGTGTCTGGTATGTTATCTTATATATATTGTGTGCGACCGGCTTTTACCTTGTTTCGTTGAGCAGCTCCGGCGATGGGGATTCGTAGTTTGAAATAGGAAGTTTGATCTTCATCAGTTCTTCGAGAGTGTGGGATGGTGCTTCGATTGAGTCGGGGACAGGCATACGGGAATATTGCCGGAAGTATTGCAGACAAGCGTCGCGCCACCATTTTGCATCGCGCAACTGCGTGTCAAGTCTGATTGCGACATCCGCATAAATTTCCGGGTCTATATATGGCCGTGCGTTTTTCCAGACATCCTGATAGGTTGCAACCTTGTCGACACCTCGCTGATAGGCGTGGCAGAGTTCATCCCAAAGGCTTTTGCCCGATTTCATGGTGTGAGTCCACGGGGCGTGGTGAAACCATAGCAGGAATTCTTCGGGGCATGTGTTTATGTCGGCGA
>OLOD01002130.1_pt1 | contig 10722 bp, 8 predicted proteins | sample 1671921 | NCBI WGS metagenome assembly OLOD01 (sample SAMEA3136626, study PRJEB25190) | human gut metagenome | biome: human gut; feature: human-associated habitat; material: faeces | place: Austria | collected 2013
CCACTCGTTTTCCGTGTTTATTTTTAATGTTTACCAGTTCTGCCTCGATGCAGTCGAGAGCATAGGAACAGGCACTGATCAAACCGATAATATCTATCTCCATGATTTATTTTAATGAAATCAGACCGCTTATAAAGCGATATATCCAGATTTCATCAACCTCCTTAAAATAGTAATGATTCCTATTATTGGATTATAAAATCAGTTTTCCATATTGTCAATATGTTACAGTTCACAGGTTACCCTGCGAACTGTAACTTCGCAGCCCCATATAAAGTTTTGCTTCGCAAAAGGGGCTGCTCACCCCCACATCACGTTCATACGCACCTGAACAGCAAAGTGTTCAGGTGCCGAGTGAACAGTAACAAAACAAGCTGCTATTTTTAAAGAAAGACAGTGTCCGGCTGAATATCAATCCGGACACTGTCTTCCCTGTCATTTTCTGACAGTTACACACTTTAAATTTTTCTATTTACTGACCTTAACTTTTTTCATGGATGAATATTTTCCATACACTTTTTTGCCTGTGGAATCCACTTTGTAAGCCCGGATACGCACATAGTAGGTCTTTCCCTTTTTCAGTTTGCTGATGGTATATGATGTTTTTGTCGTGTTTTTCCTGGTCACCGCTTTTTTGAATTTTTTATCCGTACTGTAAGAAATCTCGTAGCCTTTTATGCCGGATATTTTCTTATATTTCAGTAAGATCTGTTTACTCTTGCTGTTTTTTGCGGATGTAATGGAAACCTTCGCCACGTTTACTTTCGTCCACTTTGCATACAATGTATAATCACATTTTGCGCTGCTTTCTATGGTTTTGATCTTCTTTTTAAATTTTGCATCGGTATACCAACCTGCAAATGTATATCCTTTGCGGGATGGGTTTTTCAGTGTTATTTTCTTTCCATAATAGGTTGACGGATTGGAAGCATTGTTTTTACCTTTATTCAATTTGTAGGTGATGTTATACGGCACCGTGACCGTACAGGATGCCTGATAACTGCTGTTTTCCGCCGAGGTCACCGTGATCTTCGTTCTGCCCGGCGCTTTTGCAGTTACATTTCCACTGCCATCCACCGTGGCAACCTTCGTATTGGCGGATTTCCAGACAACCTTTTTGTTTGACGCATAGGACGGCGAAATGGCTGCTTTCAATGCCAGTTTCTTTCCTCTGCCAAGCGTGGCTGATGTCTGGTTCAGCGTTATTCCGGTTACTTTCGCCTTTCCGGCGACCGTCACATAGCAGACAGCGTATTCATCACTGCCGTCCGTTGCTGCAGCCCGGATTCTCGCCTCGCCCTCTGATTTTGCAGTGACAAGCCCACTTGCAGAAACTTCTGCCACTTTTGTGTCCGAGGAAGTGTATTTCAATTTTTTATTTGTAGCATTGGATGGTGAAATGTCCGGTCTTAACTGGTAAGTTTCGCCGGATTTTAATTCGATCTCATCTTCGTCAAATTCGATCCAGTCTATGAGCTGCGGTACGGTCACTGTGCAAGCCGCCTTTACATTTCCCGCTGTTACCGTGATCACCGCTGTTCCGACACCGCAAACCTCCACATATCCGGTATCGGAAACCGTTGCTACATCTTCGTTTGAGCTTGTCCATGTCACTGCATCCGTAAAATTCTGGGGTGCGATCGTGGCTGTAAGCTGGAACTCATCATAATATTCTGCCGTCTTGTTCGTGATATCCAGACGGATCGATGTAGCATGGATATCCTGCGCAACGTATTTGATGCCTTTTCCGTTTGCATAAGTCTGGGCATAACAACCGGAAGGACCGTACATCGTCATTTTCCTCGGATAGGAAAATGCGTTTGACTCAATCGAAGTCGTATTTCGCGGAACTGTAATCTGTGTCAGTTTCGTACAGTTGACAAAGGCACTGTCGCCGATCGTGGTCACGTTGTAAGGGATCACAATAGATGGCAGGGCTGTGCAGCCGTAAAAGGTCTGGCTATCAATCTTCTTTAATTTGCTGCCTAGCGTGATATCGGTCAAGGCTTCGCAGCCGTAAAAGGCAGAACTTCCGATGGATGATACCGTGTCCGGTACCACCGCTTTTTTCAAGGATTTACAGTTTTTGAATGCATTACTTTCTATTTTTTCTACCCCGGATGGAAGGATGGCTTCCGGCAGGGATTCACAGCCAGAGAATGCGGAGTTCCCGATCATGGTCAGGGTGGATGGGAAGTTGATGGTGGTTAACTTTTTGCAGCCTTCGAATGTACTTGATGAAATCGCTTTCAGCATACTTGGCAAGTGTATATCTGTTAAACTGGTACAATTTCTAAATGCTGCACCAGCTATAGATAATGTTTGATTTGGAATACCTATTTTAGTAAGTACTGAACAACTTTCAAATGCCCATCCTTCAATTTCTTGATTATCATCATAAATATAATCCTCCTAAAAGTGCATCTTGGCTCATTTTTATTCACTCAACGATTTCATTTCATTAAACTCGCGCCGACCAATATACCAACAATCATTCTTTAAGCAAAACGCCAAATATAGATACCAGCAATCCATAACCTTAACCAACGAAGAACGATACACCTTCTTAATGTATTTCATGTCCACCTTAGGCTCAATTTCCCTTTTTACAGCCCATACATTGCTGTCCTTTAAACCGGTCGCATAATACAGCCTTGCATTAGCACCTCCGAATCCGGTCGAAAATGTAAACAGTCCATGTAACAAATCTCCATCTGTGGAAATATTAATGTGCCATAGCATCATTCCTTCTGGAACATTTTCTACGGTCAACATTTCACTTTCAGATTGGTAGTTCTGAAATTCCTTCGATACACTATTGCACCGATACAGAACGCTTCCGTTCTCAGTCAATGCAACATAATACATTTTGTACTGTCCATTATCATATATGAAAGCAGGACTTACCAGCTGATCCTTTGGAGCTACTATTATCTCTTTTCCCTCACTCCAACTTAGCCCATCTACAGAAGTACTAATTGAAATAATATCCTTTGCATCAACTTGATCTCGTTCACAATACCTATAAAACAATGAATATTGTTCTCCATCATATACCATATCTCCATCCGAAAAATGACTTCGTCCGGATCCCCCATATCTCTCGATAGCTCCTTTCTTTGTATTCCGAAAGCGAATCCCATCATCCGAAACCAAAACATACGAATCCTCAAGTCGTTCTATCCCATATGGATAGTTTGAAACCGTCATCAAATAGCGGTTATTTTTTTCATCAAAAATCAGATCCGGATGGGTAGACTGACCCAGTTCAATTGAATGGTCAACATATATTACCGGCTCAACCTGAGAACTTTTAAAAATCTTATTTCTCCAATGAAAAGATATAATACCATCGACAAATCTGACTAATGGATTATCCCCCCATTTGTTATATAAAACTCTAGGATAATTTATCATTCAGACTGTCCTCCAACAAATTCATAAAAGGTTCAACGCTATCTTCATACTCCGACCTATGTTCAGCTATATACGTACTCATTTCCTGTAGCATTGATGGATTACTCATTACATTGACAACTTCATCAAAAATATCCTTTGGTTCAAAACCTTTGCAAATCGTTCCAGTCTTGCCAACTTCTATTATTTCCCTCGCAGGCGGAATCGGAGTTGTAATTATAGGCGTTCCGCAAATAAAAGATTCTCTAATTACAAGGGGAAATGCCTCATATGCCGATGTGCAAACATAGACCGAAGCATTTTTCATGTAAGGGTACGGGTTGTTTTTTCTCCCCTCAATTACTAAAACATCCGCGATATCATATTCCTGAATAAGCGATTTAAGAAGAGGAAGATCATTTCCATCGCCAACTACATGCCACTTGAAAGATCTTCCTGCCTCCTTGAGCATATGACAGCATTTTGCGAGGTTATCAAGTCTTTTTGATTTGTTATCCAGTCTGGCTACAGTGACTATATGAAAACCCACCTCATACGGCTGTGATTCCATCATTTTTTCGCGAATTCGATCAGAACCGCACAAATTATATATGACAACAGATTTATTAATCAACGCCGGACAAATACCATCGAATATATCCTTACATCCATAACTGACATTTACTATCTTGTCAAATTGTGAATATAGTTCGGCTCCTATCTCTTCTGTAATTCCAAGATTTTTAGGATTACTGTGAATCCATGCTAATCTACATTTCGCATTCAGTCGTAAGGCAAAAAAATCACAGCCTCCAACAAATCCTTTCTCACCATGAGTCCATATGCCATTTGAATACGAGATTACCACATCATATTTCTCTGATGGGATGTCAACTGATTCTATTATCCGCTTGATAGTTTTCAGCCTGCCATAAATCCGACTCGACAGACCATATCCTACCTTACGAACCTTTGATCGAAAATCCTTTTGCGCCTGAATTCGATTATAATAGACATTCATTTGCTCTATGACAGATATCTTACGAATTCCCATATCTGAAGTCTGCCTTCTGATATCATCAATGTCACCTTCCAAGAAAAAAAGATCTATTATAATGTCCCGATCCTTAAGCGCATATAAGAGATTAATGAGTGATTGTCGAATCCCTCCAAGCTTAAAATGTGAATTTACAATGGCTACATTCATGCCTTTTCCCCTTTCTTAATATCTCTATATAGCACGTAATTTGATGCGACCGCAGTAAGTATATATATTGATGTTGTAGCTATAGCGGCTCCTATTGACCCCATATTCTTTATCAGTATTACATCCAAGAATATATTGAATAAACCTGATGCAATTGCAATGATCATATTTTCCTTTGCGTGGAGCGTCATCGAGAGAACATTTCCTCCCGGAATACGGAATGTTGATGCAATCCAATACCCAGCAATTAGAATTCTGAAGCATGTGACAGAATCCAAGTATGCTTCACCAAAAACTATTCGTATAATGAATGGCGCAAAACAAAAAGCAAAAATGGCTATAACACCATTAATAGCACCAAGAATCATTACCAACTTCTTATAGTGACTTTTAAGCCATTTCTTATCATCCTTATTCTCTACAAACATCGGATAAACATAAATGATGATTGTTGATGAAATAAACGAAAGCGCAAACGGAATTGTAGTAGCTGCCTTATACGAAGCAATGCTGATCGTATCTCCAATAACAATACCTATAACAAATACATCGATATTATAAAGGAGCTGCGAAAAGGTATTGTCCACGCATGTTATCAGACTGAATTTCAAAAATTCTTTTCGCTCAGTAACTGGAAAAATTGATTTATCGACAGTCCGTGTGATTTTAAATTCCTTAAGAATGAAAATGCCGATTATTATCGTTATAGCATTTGTAATATATCGTGCGCTTAGCACCCCATATACCCTGAAAAAATAAGCTAATGAAAGCATACTAATGAGAATAACAATAGAATTGAAACTCGTCAGTCTTCCATATGTCTTATTTCTATTGGCAACTTTTAAGTATGTTGGTATACAATCAACCAAATAACGAAATATTGGTATACCTGCTGCAAAAATCAGATATTCCCTTGAACCTTCAATTTTCTCGGGCATGATAATAGCATATCCTATAATGAGAAACGCGATTATCAGATTAGTTATTAATCCTACACGCATTCCATAATTAAAAATTGAATTGCGTTTTTTTGTATCTTTACCCGCCATACAGCCAAACTGGAGCATGCCGGTAATAGTTCCCAAACCATTTGCCAACAGAACGATACTCACAATATTGATAACATAACCATACATCCCATAATCAGCTTTTGTCATAACTCTTACAATAAATAAGCTACTACAGAGAGAAATGACCTTATTAATCGTTCCAGCGCCAAGGATATGGAAAAACCCATCCTTAATAAGATGTTTTATTTCGTTAAATGTTCTTTTTGCTCTGTTTTGTAACACTATAACAGACTCCTAACTTATGTAATTACACCAATACTCATTCAATAAACCTCTTTGAGATTTCTGAATATTTCAGCTCCTCCAATGGCGAGAACTGTGTCTCATCATCCATGATTTTTTCTATTTCGGTCATGATGCCGTCCTTGTCATTTTCACACATATAGAATCGTTTAAAACTTGACAAGTACTCCTTTATTTCATCAGAATGCTCTCCATCAAGAATGATCAGCACTTTTTTATTTGTTCCAGCCAAATGATACAACTTCCCCGGTATCTGCGTCCCACTGGAATTCAATACACACACTTCCAAATCAGCAATCTTTTTATGTTCATCGACAATTCCACGAGGATATATCTTTACATTATCCGTTTCTTCCAATGTGATATTGCTATCGCCATATATCGCCGCTTCTACCCTATCAGACATTTCTACGCATGCCTGATAGAATGGAAGAAGATTCCTTACTGAACTAGAATAATTCCCGTAATACCCAATAACAAATTTAGAATTAGTTGTCTCTTCATATATTTCCGCTTCCATATAAGCTATCGGAAGAAAAGTCATCTTTTCAGCATAACTTCCAAACAGCTTCTTTTGTTCTTTGAGAGTTATTGGCGAAACATATATTACCTTATCACAGTCCTTAATCAGCTTTCGTTCTATTCTTTTTAAGATAAATCTCGGATATATAGTATGCAATGTTATATCAAGTGCAAGCGGATCTCCCCAATACTGTATCCATCTCTTATATTTAAGCCCCTGCTTCTTCAATTGTTCCACAGCAACATGCGACGATTTAGGATCAGATGAAGATATCACTAAATCATACCCGGTGACAGGCAAAACATCTATACTCAGTTTTTTTGCTATTGCATATGTATGATCATAAACCGAAAATGAATGCCATATTTTTCTCAGGATTTGCTTTATAAATTGGCTTCCGCCACCGTTTCTATTATTATCGATTATCGCCGAGAACGCTTTATCATTTCCTGTCCTGATCACATTTATCTCATTTATAAAATCTCGTTCTGATGCTTTTTTAGGTATATTCCCCATCGGAATACATAAAAAATCAACCTCATTCCCACTTTCTACAAGCCCCCGTGCTATCGCCAAGGTTCTAAACATAGAGGATGTTATCGCTTCAATCGAAGATAATTTAATCATTAAAACTCGCATTTTTGAATTCCTCATCTCACAACAAGATATAATACTGCCAACATGACGAGCATCCCGGCTGTAATATATCTATAATGATTTTTTGTAGCAGTACTTGCATTATTATACTCAACCACAATCGGCTCCATCATAAAAGGATAAACCATTACAAAATGGCGAAATGTAAAAGTAGTAATAATAACCGAGAAGAAAATTGCTAAAAACACCAGACCAGCATAATCTATTCTTATAACATGCTTTAATAAATAAGGTACAAGAAATAATTGAAAGACCGTTCCTAAATATACAAATGTGTATAAAACACTATATATAAATTCGCCTGAAAAATCCATCACCAACAAACCGCCCGGGAATGGTGTAGCCAGTCCATAAATAAATCTAAGAATTATACCGAACGGCAACAGATTAACCGAAAATATTTTAGAAGATAGTCCACCAGTACCTTCAAGTCTGTACGATGTATATGTATCTGTTATAAGATTCAGCAGTTTGATTCCGCCTGTATAATAAAGTACCGGGACAATCACCAAAAAAGCCAATATCGTAAAGAAAATCTTTTTTTTTCGTGAAATATTAGCCAATCCAGAACGCCCTGTAAAGAATTTCAAAATCAGAATAACTAATACTACGAAGCAGATTTGCATCCTCAAGTAATACAAAAAATATAGGCTTACTCCACAGCAGATAATACTTGCTACCGTCTTGGCTATTCCCCTTGCAAGTCGTTTGTTTTCATCTATAATTGTTTCGAATGAAATTACCGCTATTACAACAAAAAAACACACACATACATCTCTATATACAAAGGAAGATATGACTAGGGCATTGGGAAATGTTGCCAAAACGACAAACGCCCTAGTTTTCAGCCTATCGTCTATTTCACCTGGTAATCTCTTATACATTAATACAGAAATAGCCTGCCAAAGATAAATATTCAAAATTCTTGGAGAAAAAGTCGAATAATCTCCAATCCATAAAGATACACGCTTTATCCATGCGATAATAAGATAATAGCCTTTTGCATACCATCCCCCCTGAATATATGGAATATCTTTGAAAAATCGCACTCCTCTATTGTATATATAGTTTCCATACTCTTCAAACAATTCATCATCTCCACCTTGATATGGAATACCATTTTTCTGTATCAAGCCAAAATACATAAAAATCATAAAAGAATATGCAATTAATACTGTTATAAATAACTTCCTATATGTCCTATCATCTATTCCTTTTGCACACAACAGCAATGTAATTAAACCTATTAAGCCAATCAAAATAATACTTGGCTCTCCAACAAATAAAGATATCACTGCCAAAAGGAATATGTTGTATGCAAAAAACACTATGGGTATGATTCTTTCCTTCAAAATAAAAAGCATCCTTTCATCAGTCTTTTATTATTCCCAAAATGCCTTACAAAATCATATAATTTGAAATCACTCTACCATCACAAGTGATATACTCCATCTAATGAACAAATGTTGTGACAGTCAAGCACAATCTTGGATTCTAGTTTGTTCATATTTTCAATAATTTCTTTATGTTTAACCATAATCACTACAAGATCTACAGAATCCAAGAAATCGTCCAGACTATGAAATTGATTTGCCACCACATCTTTTGCTATGAATGGATCATATACTTTTAACCCATTAGCCAGATGCCGTTCTTGGCTTTCCAAGAGTTGTAATGTCGGACTTTCTCGCATATCGTCAACATTTTCTTTGTAGGTCAAACCATATAATCCAACCCGAGAAATATCGGTCAGACCTTTTTCTCTCATAATCTCATAGATGCGGTTCAGTACAAAATCTGGCATGCCATCATTAGTTTTCATGGATTCATCTATAACCTTTGCAAGACTAGGGTAATCTCCAACTAAAAACCACGGATCTACCGAAATGCAATGTCCACCTACGCCCGGTCCAGGTTGTAGAATATTCACACGAGGGTGCATATTGCATATTTTAATAATTTCATAAACATCCATATTATCATGACGACAGATTTTAGCTAACTCGTTAGCAAAAGCGATGTTAACCGCTCTAAAAGTGTTTTCAACAACTTTTGTCATTTCTGCGGTTTTTATGTCTGTTACAACTATCTCTCCTTGGCAGAAAGAAGCATACAGTTCCTTTACCTTTTCACCAATTGCTCTATCATCAGCACCTATGGTTCGATTGTTATGAAGTAGTTCATAGACCATATTACCGGGAATAATACGTTCCGGAGCATGAACCAGATTAATATCTTCACCGATTACAAATCCAGCAGCCTCAATCTCAGGTCTAACATATTTTTCGATAGTACCAGGAGAAACTGTAGACTCAATAACCATAGTTGCGCCTTTCGGAGCAACCCTAAGAGCATCCTTAACAGCTGCAATTACATAACAAGCGTCCACTTTCTTACTGAATTTATCATAAGGCGTTGGTACTGAAATAATATACGTATCAGTCACCTGATATTCTGTAACAAACTTAATGCCTGCCTTCAATGCATCTTTAAATAAATCATCTAATCCTTCTTCTTTGAATGTCGTTCTTCCAGCATTCAGAGTTGCTACCAGTTCCTTATTATAGTCAGTTCCGATTACCTCTACCCCATGTGTGCTCATCATGAGAGCTGTAGGAAGTCCAATATAGCCAAGTCCAATCACATTAATCATTTACTTTTCTCCTTTATTTCATCATATAATTTGCAGTACTGCATGATTATGTACTTCCAATCAAAATTGCCAACTTGTGACAAACAATTGTGGGAATAATCCTCGTAATTATTTATTACGTTTTCTATAGCATCAGCTATATGAACAGGTTCGTCATTTGATATAAAAACGCCAACAGGAACTGATGAAAAATAGCTGCTTACTCCTGTACCGCTTCTTCCTATAATCGGCACACCTTGGGAGATTGCCTCAATATAACTAATCCCGAAAGTCTCATTCTCTGATAACATCAGAAAGACATCTTCATCATAATATAGTTTTAATAATTCATCTTTAATAGTTATTTTCCCTTTTAGAGAAACATTTGATTCAAGACCATGCTTTTTTACAAAATCGAGTAAATAATCATACTCTTCACCATCCCCCACAATATCTAGGTGTGGATCCCAGCCTCTTTTTTTCATCTCAACAACTGCTAGAATAGATAAATCAACTCGCTTTACCTTCAGCAATCTGCTAACATGTATCAATTTGATACACTTATTATATGGTTGTCTGCGTCTATGTTCTTTTGCTTTATGATTTATCCAAAAATCATCAATCCCATTTGGTACGATACATCCTTCATCAGCAAGAGTTCCGCTTTTCCCATTATATAGGTTTTCTATTACGCTTTTTTTAATGTCACCAGAAATATAGAACACAGCCTTTGCATTTTCTATAATCTCACGTGCATAGCCGTTCAGCCAAGGATAATACTTCATAAAATAATTCGTATCAGTTGTTCTTATGGCAACAAAATAAGGAATTTGATACTGCTTGAATAATTCGTAAGCAACACCTCCATCTGAGTATAACGAATGGGCATGAACAGTATAATAATCGTTTATATTAATTGTATGTAACAAATCCTTTGTAAACTTCTTTATTTTTGTTTTATACATAAATCTATCTAATGGGGTCTTTATAGGGG
>OLOD01002132.1_pt1 | contig 10705 bp, 9 predicted proteins | sample 1671921 | NCBI WGS metagenome assembly OLOD01 (sample SAMEA3136626, study PRJEB25190) | human gut metagenome | biome: human gut; feature: human-associated habitat; material: faeces | place: Austria | collected 2013
TAAAACCCGCCGCTATCGACGACGAGCTGTGGGATGACATCTATGACACATACGTGGCCGACAAACATGGCCTCGGCATCAAGGAGTATTTCACATCGACCAATCCCGCCGCCATCGAGGAAATGACAGCCGTCATGCTGGAGACCGTCCGCAAAGGAATGTGGGAAGCTTCACCCGAACAGGTCGAGGCCCTTGCCAACCTCCACACGGAGATAGTCAATGAATATACTCCGTCATGCTCAGGCTTCGTATGCGACAATGCAAAGCTCCGCGATTTCATCGCTTCTAAAGTTTCGAAAGAGACCGCAGGGAAATACAATCAGGCCATAGGGACTATCCGCGCCGAAGCCGTGGCCGGAAGCGACAACGACGGCATGGTGATGCAGAAAGAGGAACTCAACAACACCGAGAAGACGACAAGCCGTATCAACGGCGTAATCGTCGGCATAGCCGTAGCGGTGGTGCTCGTAATTGTGGCAGTGCTTCTGCGACGCCGGAAAAAACAACAGGCCGAGTGATGGAAACAGTCGTTCTCATAATAATGCTTATGGTCAGTTTCAATTTCGCATTGAAACTGACCTATCACAAGGCCGCAGGTATGATTGCCACCTGCATGCTTGCCGCTCTATTCGCAGGGCTGGCATGGCCCTTTGCCGTCAGCCAGTCAAAAACCCAGATAGCCGACTGGCTCAATGCTCCCGACCTCATGCTCGACACCTCGGTCATCCTCACCGTCGATGTATTTTTCCAAGTCACATTCTGCGTGATGATGGCCAAGAAAATTGCCGGTGAAAAACTTTCGAAGGTGCAGGGAGCAATCTATACGGTGGCCTTTTGGTTTCCCGGACTGCTGATATTCCCGGTACTGTTTGCCTTGCTTGTAGAAATTATTTTCGTCTTCCCCGGCAATGATTTCTCCACTCTCGCGTGGGCTACAGCAGCCTTCGTGCTTGTCGCTGCTCCATCGCTCTCATATCTAATCAGATTCCTGCTGCCTGAAAGAGACCTCAGGCTTGAACTCATGTTTGTGGTCAATGCCATCACGGCTATCCTCGGAATAATCGCGACTGTCAACGGACGCACAGCCGTCAAAGGCACTAACAATGTCGAATGGGATGCCCTCGCAGGATTCCTGCTTATCATGGCTGCCGGCGCTGTGGCGGGAATACTGATCCACAAACGCTCAACCAGAAAAATAATCTCAAAAATACAATAAACTTTATCACACGAAACATACTGCAATGAACGTAATTTCCAACATTCTCTACTGGATTTCAACAGGACTGCTCGTCCCGGTAATCGTACTCCTCATATTTTTCTTCATCCGCGCAATAATCCTCATCGGGACATTCTTCGGCCAGTATATGCAGGTCAAGAAGCACTCAGAGTCATTCTATGCGCGGATCGTAAAACTCACACCGGCCACCCTCGACTCTTTCAGCGAATCGCTCCCGGAGAAATCCGACACAGTCGTGACCGCTTATGCCAAGAAAATCATTGCCAGCCGCGACAACCACGCACGCATCGACCTGCTGCTCTCAGAGTATGAGATCGAGGCCGACAAGGAACTGTCGACTTCAAAAGTGCTCACAAAGATGGGCCCGATTCTCGGACTGATGGGCACTCTCATCCCAATGGGACCTGCTCTCGTAGGATTGGCCACAGGCGACATCGCGTCGATGGCCTACAATATGCAGGTGGCTTTTGCAACGACTGTTGTCGGGCTCGTTGTCAGTGCAATCGGCTTCCTGACACAGCAGGTCAAGGAGCGTTGGGCCGTAAAAAATATCACCATGCTTGAATATCTCGCCGAAGTGGTAAAATTGTCTGATTCTAAAACCGAAAACCAATGAGACGCCGCCGACTTCTGACCCGCGCTGAAGACAGCGACCCTATGAGCGTTGTCAGCAACCTCTTTGATGTGGCAATGGTGTTTGCAGTCGCGCTAATGGTCGCGCTCGTAAGCCGATACAATATGACCGAAATGTTCTCGCAGGAGGATTTCACTATGGTCAAGAATCCCGGAAAGGAAAATATGGAAATCATCACCAAGGAAGGCGAGAAAATCAACCGCTACACACCTTCCGACAACAATGATTCGTCCGGGAACAAAGGCAAACGCGTAGGCACTGCCTACGAACTCGAAAACGGAGACATAATCTACGTGCCCGAGTAACAGATACGACAGAAATGTGATAGCCAACGAGGGTGTATCAAATCCGGATGATGAATTTGATACACCCTCGAAATATATCCGGCTGAGTGATAGTTGTTTATTTTAATATAGCGCTCTGTCCAGTTCCTGAACCACTTACTTCATTGCTACGCTGCACTTTTTTGCCATATCCGAAGGTATATGAAAGGGAGAATTGGAAACGCATATGCTGGGCCGTTCCAAACGAACGTATGTCTGATTGATAATATTGGCTTGATAAAGTCTTACGGGAGGATTCCCAGCTTGAACGCAAGAAATTATATGCGGTTGCCGAAGCCTTCCATGCGCCCCTGCCCCATCCTAACTCAACCTGATAGCGACCCGGCGTTTCTCTTTATAACCTGAATCCATGCTAAGCTCTGTTGTCGGAGTCATGTACCAACCGAAAAGATAGAAATCTCCAAAATACCATGTGAGTTGAGCCGTGCAATAAAAGTTATTTATAGACTGAGTATATTCGCCGGTTGTCCTATATGTCGTATACGACGGGCTCGCTCTGGCTATAAGTCTACCGTTAAAGAATTTAGCAGTCCCATTTATCGCCACCAAACCATAACGATAGTCACCGTTATTCTGATATTGCCTAAGCATAGTGCCTTCAGGAGCAATAGGGCTGTAGATTGCCGTAACTCTATTATTGGTTGTAAAATAATTGCCGTATAATGAAAACTGCCATCTGTTATTCGGAAGCCAAGTGTATGTACCCTGAACCAGATGACGCCAATAATTATCAAGCCTCGGTGTTCCGGCATACCACATAAGTTCATCCTGCTGAAGCATATTTGGACTTTTCTGGTACGTCTCCGGGATTTGTTTGCCAAATGAATATGTGATTTCAATCTGATTTTCGTCATTCGGAGAATATGTGCCAAACACATTTCCCTGAGGATAATTGTCCTTTATTTTTATTCCTGACAGGTTCAAATCAGCATAAACCCAACCGACAAGACCTCCAGCCGACCACATTTCTCTTTGATGAGTGTATTTTACTCCACCCATGTATCCCCATATATCATAGCTTTGACGGGAAGGAGAATTACCGTAATAACTTATATTTGTGGCCGAATACTCCGCGTGCATATAAGGCATCACACTGTTATGCTGATTTGGATTCCAGACAAGACATGGTGTCACCTTTGCATAATCGGAATTCTCTTTTGCATCATTCACAATATTGAAGTCATTGTCAGTATAGGCGGAATTTGTAGAATTATGGTCATGGCGATAACCCGATTCAATATTAAAGCCCAATTTCTCACCCAATGATGAATAAATCTCAAACGTGTAGTCAAGACTCCAGCTATGCTCCGAAGCAATTGTTGTCGCAGTTGAATTGGGCAGAAAATTGTTGGAATATATCAATGAGCTTTCTGAATCATTCTTTGGAATGGACGTGTTGGCGAAAGACAATTTATTCGATATCTGAACTTTTTCAGTATTGTATAGTGCACGAAAAGCGATATCATTGCTGTTATTACGATAACGTAATGACAAAGGTTCGGATTTACGAACAACAGTCTGAGCCCCGTTTCCATATAAGTCCGGGAATCGGAATGTCTCTATTGCCTCCGTCCCAGAATGTCGGTCAGTAAGATAAATTTCATCAGCATACAGGTCGAAAGTCATTCTCTTATATGCAAATTTAGAGTACACTGAAGCCTCCGACCGATTAACACCAAACCACTTGTCGGCATTGAGCTTGGTATATCCTCCCCATTCATATTTCTGCATTACGAAATTTACAACATACTGAGCACCCTTGAAACGCGGGTCATTCGGATAGATCAGGAATTCCACTTTCTTGACATCATTTGTCCTCATTCCGCTTAAATCCTGAGCGGAAGCGGCGACATAATCAATAAAAATCGCGACAGGCTGACCTGAAACTGTCTTTACACTTTGAGTAGCAGGATCAACACTCAACTGTGGAATTGCCATCTGACTTAACAATGCGACTGCATCAGCGGCTACATTCTTTTGTCGTGACATCGGTATGTAGGTTGATGACTTCGATGATGTTCTCTGATTTTTTGCTTCTACCACGACTCCGTCAAGTTCCTGCGTCATAATGCTATCTGTCGCTTCTGTCTGGGCTATCATTGTCCCGGTGACAATAGTACAAAATAGCGAAAGGATAAATCTTTTATACATAGACATTCTTATTTGTTAAAAGTTAGGCAAAATTACAATCCCGGAATAATGTATGCCATACACAAAAGTGTATATTTCCATTATTGCTTGGCTCGATAGACTGACATAGGTTTCTGTGATGAATCTTTTCTCTGTATTCATATGTCTCATTTGGTTGTATTTCAACGCACCTCAGTCCCTATTAGTGCTATTATAACATTGAAGCGTGGAACTGCAAATGCTACCAGATCTAAGTTGGAGGTCGTAGGAAAACCTTTAGTACGGATATGGTAATAGCAGCCCACGCTGAACGTGAGAACCACTATGCCTTCTCTCGTACTAAGTCCGAAATTTCCTACGTTTCCAACTTACAAGACAAGCATAACGCTTCTTATTTTCTAAAATATCTGAATCCGGCTGCTGAACGTTTTTTATCACTTGGCAAAGCCGGTAATCCGGCTGCAAATTTAACCAAAATATCTGAGGACAAGGCTATAATCGTCAAAAAATAATAACTTTGCTATCAAAGGACAAAAAAATTATGTTTCTGAAAAATTTTTCGCCGCCGGGAGATTCATTGATTTTTCATGTCGGTTTCGTCTGTTTCCGTCATTATTTTATACAGCTTTAATGACATAAAAAGGCCGGAAAGGTGCGATAATGCAAAAGCTGCAAAAAAATTCCCGTTGAGATTTTTCAAAAAAAATTCGTAACTTTGCACCCACGGTCACAAAGACCGCCGTCTATGAACAAAACTCCACATTTTACCGGCGAGAAGCCGGCCGCAGTCAGAAATTACGCGTACAAAGAGAGTTGGAAAAGTACGCAATAATCTGCATCATGTAGTGGCCTGACACCACGTAGCTATCTCAAAGTCAGGTCGCATGTCTTCGTCTATCCCATATCGGCTGCAAGACTCCAATCAAAATCACACATATATTTTTCATCACCAATCCACCTTATGAACAATTCCAGATTGCTCACAGGGTTGCTCTTTGCAACCTTGGCGGGCGGTGGACTGTGTGCTCAAGGGCAGTCAGCCTCAGTGGTCACTCTCGATGAGTTATTCACTGTGGCCGAAACCAACAGCACGCAGCTACGCCCTTCGTTCACTGCTTTGGCAGAAGCAGAAAAGGAAATCAAAGTCGCGGAAAACGGACGGCTTCCAGAAATCAGTGCATCACTTAATTTCAGCTACATCGGCGACGGTTTCACAACCAAAAGAGACCTGTCGGACTACCAGCGCGCCCCAATCCCCCATTTCGGCAGTGGCGCAGGGGTCAATGTCACACAGCCGCTCTACACCGGCGGCGCTGTCACCAGTTCAATCAGAATGGCCGAACTAAAATCAAGCGCCGCCCGCTATGCAGCCGATTTCAAACGCGACAATATCCGTTTCCAGCTCACAGGCTATTATCTCGACCTCTACAAATACATGAACCTTCGGAAAGTGGTCGAAAACAATATCTCACAGGCCCGTAAAGTGCTTGATGAAATGAACGCCCGCTATGAACAAGGAACGGCACTCCGCAACGACATTACCCGCTATGAACTGCTCGTGTCGAACCTCGAACTGCAGCTTATAAAAATAGGCAACGTCATCGACATCCTCAACCATAACCTCGTCATCACAGCCGGACTCCCTGAAAAAACCGTAGTGATTCCCGACAGCACCATACTCTCGCGCTCACTGCCTACCGACAGCGAAACGTGGTGGCAGGAAGAGGCCCGGACAAACGCACCCGCCATCCGACTCGCCGAATCCGGCCGGGAAATAAGCCGTGTGGCCGAATCGCTTGCCAAAGCGGATAAACTCCCCAAAATAGGTCTGCAGGCGGCATGGACTCTCGACGGACCTATCCTCGTCGAAATTCCGCCGATCAACAGGAATCTGAGCTACTGGTATGTCGGTGTCGGCGTCAGCTACAATCTCTCATCGCTCTATAAGACCAACCGTTCAATCGCAAAAAGCAGGACAGCCACACGCAAGGCCACCGAAGAGCTAAACGCGACAATCGAGAACGTAGAGCTGGCTGTAAGAAGCGACTACATCCGTTATCTCGAAGCCTACGAAGAACTCAAGACACAGATGAAAAGCGTCGAGCTTGCCGAACGCAACTACTCAACCACATCGACACGCTATTCGTCAGACATGGCCCTGATCACCGACATGCTTGATGCGGCCAACTCAAAACTTGACGCTGAACAACAGCTCGTCAACGCACGAATCAACATCATTTATTACTATTACAAACTTCTTTTCACCTCAGGTAAGATATGAACCACAAGACTAAAAAAGTAATCTCATACATCATCTCTCTCGCCATCGTCATCGCAGCAGCAGTCTGGATCGGAAGCAAATTCGTTCACCTCGGAAATGTCGAATTTACCGACAATGCACAGATATGCCAGCAGATAGTCCCTGTCAACAGCCGCGTTCAGGGCTACATCAAAGAAATCCGATTCAATGAGTATCAGCCTGTCAGCAAAGGCGACACACTTGTGGTGATTGACGATGCCGACATGCGTCTGCGTGTCGCACAGGCCAGAGCCGACTATCAGAACGCACTCGCCGGTCGCGACGTAGCCGACAGGAGCGTAGGCGTGGCTTCGGCCAACATGGCGGTGAGCGAGGCTTCAATCGCCGAAGCCAAAGTGCTGATGGACAATGCCGCCACCGAGCTACAGCGCTACACACGTCTCCTTGAGAAAGATGCCGTCACCCGTCAGCAATATGACGGAGTGAAGACCGACTATGAGGCAAAGAAAGCCCGCTACGATATGCTGTCGCGTCAGAGGTCGGCAACGTCGTCGGTCGTATCGGAAACGCGCCAGCGAATCGCACAGAGCGACGCTGGAATCGAACTTGCCAAAGCCCTGCTCGAAACGGCCGAACTCAATCTGAGCTACACGGTCATCCTCGCTCCATGCGACGGATACACCTCTCGCAAGACAATTCAGGTGGGACAACTCGTACAGCCCGGCCAGACTCTGCTTGATGTGGTAGATACCGCCGACGTATGGGTGACCGCAAACTACAAGGAGACACAGACAGCCAACATCAATCCCGGCAATGAGACAGAAATCAAAGTCGATGCCATACCCGGTGTGACATTCCACGGCACTGTCGAGGCATTGTCGACCGCCACGGGAGCAAGCCTCTCGCTGCTTCCGCAGGACAATTCGGCTGGCAACTTCGTGAAAGTCCGTCAGCGCATTCCTGTAAGGATAAAATTCACAGCCGACAACAATCCGGCCGACATGGCCCGTCTGCGTGCTGGAATGAATGTCGAATGCGAGGTGAAATATTGATATGGCTGACTGGCATGCACCTCAGGGGCCCTTTGACATCCCTGACCTCCCCGACTATATCCCACGGCGGCTAAAACCGTGGGTGTTCATTATCTTTGTGCTCATCATCCAGTTCTCGGGCGGAGTCTATCTCGCGGCCGCGACCGATATGGTGGGGACAACAGCTCTCATGCAGGAAGACATATTGATGGCCGGCTATGCACAGCTCATCGGCATGAGCATTAATTTCGCGGTAATGTTCCGGCTGAAATTCAGATATTCCAACCGTCTGAGCCTTTCAGTATGCTGCATCGCCCTGATAATCGCCAATCTGATATGCTCCCACACCCACAACGTTGCCATTCTCGTTACGACATGTTTCTTCGCCGGCTGGTTCAGGATGTGGGCCACGTTTGCGTGCAACTCCACTATCCAGCTGTGGCTGACACCTGTCCGCGATATGGCTATCTTCTTCTGCTACGTCTATCTTGTGGTCGACGGCGCAATCCAGCTCAGCGGAGTAGCCACCATCTACACGGCATTCTTCTCGCAATGGGAATACATGCACTGGCTGATGACAGGACTGCTGCTCGCCATGCTGCTGCTCGTGCTCATATTCGTCAAACCATTCCGCGGAATGCCCCGGATTCCGCTCCTCGGTATCGACTGGTTAGGCTCTATCCTGTGGGCGGTGACAATGATGTGTTTCACATTCGTGTGTGTCTACGGTAATTTCTATGACTGGTGGGCAGCCGACGAAATCCAAGGCGCGACCGTCATCGGACTGCTTGCATTTGCAGCAAACCTCTGGCGCGCGACATTCCTCCATCACCCCTACGTGTCAATACAGGCTCTGACCAACCGTAACGTAGTGCGTGCGACAGCCGTCTATCTCGTATTCTTCACTCTTATGGCAACCGAACATGTGTTTGAACACAGCTATGCCGCCGCAATCCTCGGCTTCGACGAAACGAATCTGATAGACCTTAACTGGTATGTGTTTGCGGGAATAGTCACAGGTGTGATTTTCACCTATTTCACCTTTGCCAGACGCAAATGGCGCTATAAGACAATGACTGCAATCGGATTTCTCGGCGCGGCTCTCTATCTTGGCTATTTCTACTTCCTGATCGACTACGGAGTGGAAAAAGAAATGCTTTTTGCCCCGCTCTTTATCCGCGGAATGGCATCGGTCATCATATCGATTGTGTTTCTGACTTCGATAGTCCAAAGCGGTCTTCCGTTTCAGGTTTTCCCACAGGCACTCACTATCAACGGGTTTACCGGCGCTGTAATGGGAGCGACCTTCGGGCCTGCCGTTGTCGGTGAATTCCTGCGCCACACAATGGCCAAGAACGCATCGCTGCTTTCATCGGCGATAACCGACACCAATACGGCCATAGACTTCACACGTCTCGGTGAGGTCTACGGAATGGTGCAGCGTCACGCTCTTGTCGTATCAATGAAGGAAATCTACGGCTGGCTTCTCATAGTAGCGCTTGTGACGCTGCTCGTCATAATCGTCAGCTACAACCGTGTGCGCCCTTCGGCCTTCTTCCCGAAATGGAGCACCATACGGAAGATTTTCCGCCACAATGTAAGAATGCTTGAGAAAACCGACGGTCAGACATCCATCTCATAGATGTCGTAGACCACCGAGCGACCGCCGAACTCCTCTTTGTGATGAATCATCCCTTCGTTGAGATAACGTCCGGCATCCTCATTTGAAATTCCGAAATCGAAATAATTGTTTCCGGGAAGGATATGGAATATCAGGTCATGATAAATGACATCGGTAGCATACATATCCTTCCCTTTTTGCGTACATGCGGCATACTGGAGATGGATCACGCCACGGTCAAGGTAGATGACTGCTCCGCCGAGCACTTCGCCGGCCGGATCTGTAGCGATGTAAAACCTGATATTTTCCGGGAAACGGCTTTTCAGATAGTTAAGCTCGGCAGCTGTATGGACAGGACGGGTGTTGTGGCGCAGCCTGCGGTCCTCGATGACTATATCCCAGAACTCATCCGACGTGTCAGTCTCGCTTATACGTATGTCCCACTTGCGACAGCGCTTTTCGGCTCTTTTCCCAAGACGCGACGACGGAATCGGGTCGCGCAGGTTTATCGCGGTCGAAAGATTGCGGATGCTGAGGCGCGCATTGTTTCTGAACAGCGCATAAAGGTCCTCTTCCGCACCCTGACGGTGATAGATATGGGGGATAGCCTTGTAGACGAGCTTCCTGATGCCTTCCTCGCGCAATCTCTCCCTCAGCAGACCAAACATCTCAAGAGGATCAACAGCAGAAGTGCGGACACTCATCACAAGACCGCCATACGTCAGCCCCGCATGGCTTGAAAGCACATCGCCTTCACGCAGTGTGGCCGGAAGAAGAGCGGCGACAGAGCCGTTGTCGTCAAGAAAAAGATAGGAATGATCGGGGAAACGGTCGGCATGATATTCCATGTAGTCACGTTTCAGCAGGAACGTGCCGTTTTTAGACATCTCCACAAAGTCATCCCACACCCCTTTCATCTCAGGGCTATATCTTACAATTTTCATTTCTCTCGCAAAAATAATTATTGACAGGATATTTTTCGGACTCAGCCCGGACTCTTACTGAAGTTCTCCGCGCCCTTCTCGAATGATTTCAGGCGATGAACTGTCGGTAAGGTCTACCACAGTTGACGGATAAAGGTCAATGCCTCCGTCGCCGTTAGAGCCTCCGTCGTCAATAAGCAGCGAAGCCACTCCCTCGAAAGCAGTGGCAAGCTCGTGGGCATCGAACACCGGCACTTCATCATCGACTTTAAGCGACGATGAGAGAATGGGATGTCCGAGTCTTTCGGCGATAGCGCGGCTTATCGGATTATCTGGAACACGGATGCCAACCTCCTTGCGGCCTTTGAACACCTTCGGAAGCGACGTGGCCGCCGGCAATATAAAAGTAAACGGGCCGGGCAGATTCGTGCGGAGTATGCGGAACGCCTCATTGTCGATGCGGGCATATTCGCTCGCCATCGATATACCGTCGCAGACAACCGAGAGCACCTGTTTCTGAGGATT
>OLOD01002135.1_pt1 | contig 10691 bp, 13 predicted proteins | sample 1671921 | NCBI WGS metagenome assembly OLOD01 (sample SAMEA3136626, study PRJEB25190) | human gut metagenome | biome: human gut; feature: human-associated habitat; material: faeces | place: Austria | collected 2013
GGATCGATTCTTCTGCGTGTACGCTGCTTCTTACCTTGAATGGGCATAAAAAAAGGTGGCCGATGCCACCTTTATTACTTCGTTTCAGGCTTCTTGGACCTTTTCTGCTTATCCCTTTTCGGTGAAGGCGCGTCTTCTTCCTGATCCGCAGGACGATAGAAATCAACGGCTATCAGGGTAATACGGTTACGCTTCTCGCCGCTTTCCACGTCGGTCCACTCTTCCGGCTTGAAATAACCCTTGACCGTCAGGTGCTCTCCCTTGCGGATTCTATCAAACGAATCAACTGCCTCATTCTTGCGCCAGCTCTCAACGGAGAGGAAGGAGGAGACATAAACTGTTTGTTCTCCTTTCTTTTCCGGACGGCTGACAACCAAGGAGAAACGTGCAACACTTGCTGTCGAAAAACTACGGATCTGAGCCTCATTCGCTACGTAACCTGTCACTACGAAAGAATTTTCAATTTTTTTCATACGCTTGAATTTTTGAAGTTAATTATCATTTTTACGGTGCTTTGCTTTGGAACGGGTTAGAGGGGGACAGGAAAAAGCTTAAGAATACGCTTTTTTACCAAAAAAAGGAAGATTCTTATGATTTTTATTGGACAAGATGGTAGCAAATAATTTATCCCGCAATACGCTTTTCTACCCAAAAAAGGAAGATTACGGCGTAAATAGGGGAAACCGGTATTTGCGAATCGCCCTCTGACGGTTTCTGGGAAAACGGAAACCGTTCCTTAAATTCGCACCAGGAAAAATATGATTTGACTTCGGCCAAAATTCATATGAAAAAATCTTCTTTCCGACAGGTTGCGTCAATGCAGCTCTTCCGGTCTGCTCTCACGGCAAGTCCGTTGCACGCTCAGGAACGGTACGGACAGGGAAGGAAGGGGGAACAGGCAGCTGCCGGATACCGGAGAATGGGGCTGGCGAAACGGCCAAGGCTGCACGACCATGTCAATTGGAAAGGGAGAAACACCTGACAGTCCTGGGTTATCCGGAAAGTGGCAGAGGAAACGGTACGTAAACGGGAAATACCGGCCGTTATGTACATACCGGAAGGAAGAAGAAGCGACTGGATAGCATACGGCTGAAAAGCCCCAAGAAGACGGAAATTCACATGGGGGAATCGACTACAATGATGACCATTCAAGCTTCCTTATTCCAAGAATTTTTCATTTTCAAAAAACACAAAACCTAAAAAAACAGAATTAGCTATTCCCTGTGTCTCTTCATCAATGAAGGAACACAGGGGAACTCTCATACAGCAATTGCCACAAACTATATATTTTTCTGATACGATAGTTCCGATTTTTCCAAAGTTCGGATCTGTAACCTAATAGCCCGGTACCATCTTGGCAAGTTCGACTTTCATCTTGTCTGAGATGAAAACATTCATATTACAACCACAATACTCATAATACACTAGTCCTATATTCATAGACGTTGTAGCCTGTTCTACAATATTCATGATTTCCTGTTTACTGAGTATTGTTTTCAGTTTCAAATTGCTGAACCTTTCTATCTAGGAATTCCTTTTTTTAATATGATATATGGAATAAATAGATTTTGATTATGTTACAGAATCAAATATCGTATTTAGCCATATCATCCAATTGTTTACGTTCTCGTTCTAACCGTTCTACTTCAAAACAGAATTTATATATATCTGGTTATCAACATTTTCAACAAACGATAGAAAAGTGATAAGGGAAAATCTAAAGATTGTGGAAAGGATTAAGATTTAACGCTTTTAACTTTATAAAACCACAAAAAAGTATGACAGTGTATAGATTATAGTCTATCATGATCACTTACAAGTAAAAACTTTAAATGTTATGTGTATTGGACGTCTCCTTTGGTCACAAGAACAATTTATAAATTTTGTATTTCATTATTATAATCATCCTTGGTATGTTGCTTCAAAACGGTAAGTCCTCATCACTCTCCGTTTTGTCAGGTTCAATATCCGTGTTCTCTGCCATGGTTTCTATTGCTGTATGTTCTATCTCTTTCAACACGTTGTTTATTTGCGTCTGTTCTTCCTTAGAGATGCTTTCATCATAATCACGGTCAAGAGCTTCACCAGCCAAGAGTGCCTTGATCATCTCGATATACGAGAATTGCGCCTCTGCGGTGCCCTTGAACATGGTCACCGACACATCGCCATTTTCGTTCTTCTTGAATACCAGTTTCATATCGCTTAATTGAATTTTTTCAGGTTATACTTCTTTACTCTTTTCTTGATCGATGCCTTGCCACCGTCGGTCTGATCTGCTATCAGGTCCAGCACCTTCTTTTCCCCAATCTGACCTTCTAGCGGGGCTGAACGAATTGTGATTTTCTTCCCATCATTCTTACATAGCACAATAGTCTGAGCATCAGCCATCATCGGAATGGTGGCGTTGTGGCTCACCAGTATCACTTGCTTCCTGTACTTCACCTTTTTGATGGTCTGCACCAGCGCCTCGTTGATATACTTCACAGCCAGGTTGTCTTCCGGCTGATCAATGATGATAGGTGAATTGCCGCCATCATAGCCAAGTATCAAGTCCAGCAGGATAGCCGACTTCCAGCCAGGACTCATCTCGTAGAAATTCCTGCCATCCGAAGACACGATTTTATACGATGTATGGTCGTTTTTCCGAAGGTATTCATAGATAAAGTCACCTAATTCCCTATATGAGCTCACCTTCGGACGCTGTTTGAATTTTGTCTGGTACATATTCTTCGGCACCACATCGTCCATATTCCTGAAGTGGTGGTTCAGATACTTGTTCAGCACCTCCATCAACACTCCTTCGTTAAATTTGAACGTGTTTTCTATGTACAGCGTGTGCCCAGTAGCCTTCACTTCCTTAGTGGTAAACGACCTGTTCATCTCGGTCAGTTTCACTTTCTGTTCAGCAAAACTGCGGCTGTATTTCACGTAGTCACGAAGGTGCTGTATCAGTTTCCTGCGGTTTTGTAAGTTGCTCTGGTTCTGTCCCTGCCTTGTTTGCAGTTCTTCGTCCTTCTCATCCTTACGCGTCGCTATCAGTGCGGCCACATTTTCAAATAGCACAGCACCCCTTCTAGCTTTAGCGAGCTCCTTCAGTATAACCTCTACCTCCTTGCTAATATTGTTTGTAAACGGATTTTCGTTTACAAACTTTTCCAGATCCACCATATTTTCAACGTTGGCATTGTACTCTTCCTCCGGATAGGCGCATTTCTCCTCTTCATCATTCTTTGGCATCAGCGGCTGGAAAATGTTTCCCTCCACTTTACCCTTCGTAATCAGTTTGCCGGGATGTGGAATGTCCTTCAGCCAACGCTCTATCTTCTCAATGTTTTCCACGCAAAGTAGCATCTCATCCACTATGCGTTTCAGATCTGCCAGCGTTTTGCTGATTTGTCGCTTCACGTTGTCATCGCTCGGAAATGCTTTCTTCAGGATGGGAATCTCGTCTATCGAGGCCTCATCATTCCTGTTCACCAAATCTGCTATAAAGTTCTGATGAATGTAGTAGGGGTGAATTTCCGACGGGTTCTTTACGTCTATGTTCTCCACCTTGAACTTAGCATATTCCGAATTATGCAAATCCTGTTCAAAGAATTTGTTCACCGAGTCCACAAACAGCGTTTTGCCCGAGGACGAGCCACCTATCACCACATTAAGTCCTTCTGTCAGTTCTACGTCAATGTCTATTAGCTCGTTTGACAACTTCACCTTACCTATGTGGTCACATTGTATCTGCGGCTTCTCCTTTTGGTAGAACAGTCTCGAACTCTCCGAGAGTGACAATCTCACGCCGTCGTATGTCGGTTCAGCCATCATCCACGTAGGCACAAAAGGCGAAGCCTCGCTCGATTTCGGTTCCGGGTATCGGCTAGGAATATAGTTATCTGAGCAGGTCAGCAGGTTCACAAACTCCGCTATGCCCAGTTTGGCAAAATACCCTCGTGTAGTTTCCAGTCCCTTGTCCTCACGCGCAGTAAAGCCGTCAAACTGGTTGTAGTAGATACTGCGGCTGATGGCGTTATCCACCTGTTCACCCTCATGCAATGAGTAGTTGAACTGTCCGTGCTTCTGCCCCGCGTGTGGCAGCAGCATAAACTCAAATGGATCGAAGGCATTAATTACCTTCTGTATGTCGGGTATTGACTGGTCGGTTTTGCATGGCAGTTTGTTTGTGTACAATTTGTCCAAGATGTCGTTCAGCGCTTTAATGTTTTCCTCTGTCACATCCAGGTTGAAATAAATATGGCAGTGGAACGCCTCTACATCATCGTGATTCTTGATGTGCAGTTCTGCGCCCAACAGTAGGTTCACCCCGACAGCCTTGGCTGCTAGGTATGCTTTCTTGTTGATGGTGTTGTGGTCGGTAAAGCTTATCAGGAACGGTTCGTCGTTGTTATACTCCTTAATCTTCCTCACCAGTGTCACAACATCATAGTCCGTCGAACGGTCGTTCGCATCGGGATAGGTGTGGATATGTAAGTCAATATACACTGGCTGCATGGTCTTCGCCTCCTTTCTCTATTCGTTACAACCTTTAAATTCATCCTCAAAGTATGGAATTGCACCATACTTGCCTTCCAAATAATTCTTCCCGTAGTTGCTATCTGTCCTAGGCTTTGCCCCGTTGTCCAGCGTTATACTCATCATCGGTGTGAGTTTTGTAGAATAGCTCGTTTTTGCTGTCTTTTCTACGAAGACCACCTGATCTCGTCTCAGCAATTTCTTTGACAACATGTTGGTATCATGAGTCGTAAAAATCAGCTGGGCTCCATGAGGGTTCGTTTCTGCATAGTTAAAGAGCTTTACAATACGTCGCGACAGCAGCGGGTGCAACTGTGCATCCAGTTCATCCACGAACAGCGATTTCCCCTGCCGTAAAGTGTCAACAATAGGCCCGGCAAGATTAAACAGTTTCCTCGTACCATCCGACTCCCTTTCTTCTATGTCAAAATCAACCATCCCAACAACCTCACCATCTGCGTTTATTTTGCTATGCTTGGCATAGGCAACAATGGGTGGATGCTCTTTTAGGGATGCCACAATTTCTGCTGGCAGACCTTTGGGCAGCATCTTTTCGTCAATATACTCTTGTTCGGTGGTCACTTCACGGAACCCCACATCCATACTGCTGATAAAGTCCAATATTCCATCTTTATAATCAGTCCTGGTATGAAGTATCTCCTTGGTATAGCGCGAAAAGTCATTATCTTGCAAACCGGAAATCACGTTAAGCTTTGTTCTGAACCATTCTATCACTCGTTTCGATATCTCGCCTCCCAATTGTGCAGCTAACGAAATGAACAACCTGTTATTGTTCAGAGGAATGGTGCCTTCTTTTATTGACAAACCTTCCGAGTAGTTCTGCTCATCAATCTCAATTGTATTTTGGGTGCGTATCAATAGTGTCTTCAGCGATCGCTTTGGAAATTTTGCTAACAGCCATTCTTCTTCTATCTGTTTCGCAGTGTAGCTGAAACCGTATGTAAACTTGTCGGTGCCATCCACAAATGACATTTCAAACCGTGTTGGCCTCGCCTCCTTATCCGAAAGGAGAAAGGCATCATACGGTAACGTTTCGTTATCGTTCAGCCTCACTGAATGAATAATGATACCCCTCATCATTCCAATAGCCTTGAACACATTTGACTTACCGCAAGAGTTAGCTCCATAGAAAGCCTTAGCGTTAAGCACGCGAGTGTTTGCAACAGTGGTATATCCCCTGTTGTCCATGTCCTTAATGCCTGTATCAGCCATGAACGACAATCTGATTTCTCCGTCTATCGAACGGTAATTCTCTACAATAAATTTTGTTATCATAGCTTCATTTTGTGAAGTTAGCTCAAATTCGACTTGTAAATATATACATTTTAGTTTGTACGTACAAAAAATTTTGCATTTTCTTCAAAAAGAAGACAAATTGTCAGAAAAAAATAACACGCCAACCTGACAGTGATAGTTTTGTCCGACAACATGACAGAACTTTGCGGGTTTAGCGGAATATTAATAAGTTATCTATTTATTTTGATAAAAATAATGGTAATTTATGAGGTTTTTGCTCAAATTTTGAGAATTGGCATACTTATTGTTCATAATCAGGATGTGGACTCGTTCCTGAGCATCGAAACCACTCCAAGGAGTAAAGCTCTGCTGTACTGTTCAGACAACAGGAACTATATCCAATTACACAATGGCTCACTTCAGTGAAGAAACAAAACTTGCTGTCTGGGAGAAAGCACAAATAGCCGAGGGCTATAACCCTGCAGTGTGGCGTAAAGACCAGTGTGGTGCATGGATTTGTTGGAATTACTATGGTGACAGAACCAGTCAATATGGATGGGAGATTGACCACATTACTCCCGTTTCCAAGGGCGGATCTGATAACTTGTCCAACCTTCGACCACTTCAGTGGGAAAACAATGCCTCCAGACAAGATGACCGTTTGTGCTGCAAAATCACTTCTTAGGGGAACAACCATAATGTAGAGAAGTAATCACCAAACGGTTGGCACGGTATGCAACGCCTCAAGTGCTCCGTAGCGGAATCGGAAGGCCACCGCATTGTTTTTCATAATTTAAACCTTACTGTTATGAGGAAAGAGATACACATTGTTTCTAATCCAAACAGAGGAGGTTGGGATGCGAAAAGACCTAACGCAGACAGGGCTTCAAAGCACTTTGATACGAAAAAAGAAGCAATGGAGTGGAGTCGCGATCTGGCAAAGAGGGAAGGACTAGAACTTATTCCTCATGGCACAGATGGTAAGATTCAAAATCCCAACAGCTATGGAAATGACCCATGCCCTCCCAAGGACACCAAGCATTAAGTATGGCTTTTCATGGAGGTAGCAGACCTTTGAAACGGTCTGCTACTTTTGGCACTGTCCAGAATTTTATGTAAATGAAAACAGGGTTCAGCTGTAAGTTTGTTTTTATATCTGGATTCTGTTTTCAAATTGGTTCATAATCAAACGCTAGTTATGAATAAACAGTATCCATTTCCTCTCAATTTCCGGATCTATTACTTCTAATCAATATTACTTCATTCTCTTGCTTAATTGCTTCATATATGCATATATGCATCTTATAAGCCTTTTTAACTTATTGATTTTTGTATGTAATGATGTTCATTTAGTTATTGTGTATTTCTACATTTTACGTAGTGGATTGAGTATTTTTACAATATAATGTATCATTCATAATTAATATCAGTTCATGAGTTTTGAACAGTAACATCATCGTGAACGTATAAAAGCAGGAATTTTTATCTTGTTTTATGAAAGTATCATCAACAATCTTCCTTCGTTATATAAGAAATTAGTTTGGACTGCCTGATATTTCCTTTAGCCAAAACCCCATAAGGACAAAAAAGCCATAAGAACGATGTTGTATCTTTTCATTTATACATTAATAATATGCTTGCATATCTGCATGTCTAATGAATGAGACAAGATCTTGTTTTCGCTTTTCGAGCAACCAAAAACAGTTTAGTTTGGTTTATTTCCAATATATAGATACATGACACAAATGACCAGTCGTATCCGTAAGTTTATGAAAATAATTTTCTATAAAAATATTTTTTAATTAAATAGATTGCGTATCTTTGCAAACAAATCTGATTAAAGTATATAAAGCGGAAAAACTATGTGTATATCAAATAAGATTGGTCCACCGGTAGAAGGTGATGATTTCTTCGGAAGAGAAAAGGAAATTAAAAAGGCAAACAAACTACTCGATAGTAACCATTCTTTGCTGTTGTCCGCACCCCGCCGCATTGGCAAGTCTTCTTTGGCAAAACGTCTGATAGAAGAGAAAAAGAATCAGAGATGGAAATGTGTTTATATCGACTTGGAAGAAACAACTACAGAAGATGGTTTTCTTAACCTTGTTATTGAAGCCTTCTGCAAAAATGGTATTTGGAAACAGGTAGCTGAAGGAATGTCCAAAGGATTGACTTCTGTACTGGAAAGCATAGAGAAGATTTCTCTCGGCCCAGTTCAATTTAATTTTGCAAAGAAAGAAGACCAGGAAGATTTGTATAAGAACCTGAAGGAGTTGATAAGACACGACGAAGACACATTTATTGTCGTTGATGAATTGACCCTTTTCCTGACAATTCTGAGCAAGGGTAAGGACGGAGTTGAAAAAGTGGCCTTTATCCTCAACTGGCTTAGAAGCCTGCGACAGGTCAGCAAAACCAAAGTCCGTTGGTTGTTCTGTGGTTCTGTAGGTCTGAGGAATTTCACTTCTGCAATGAATTTGGGCTATACCGTCAATGACCTGACGGAATTCAGCCTTGACGAATTGAGCCGTGACGAGGCAGCTGGACTTCTTCTCGAACTTTGTAAGTCTGAAAACATTGAAATGAGCAATGAGCTTGTTGAGTACACGCTGAACAAGTTGTATTGGAACATCCCTTATTTTATCCAGATTATCTTCTCTAATTTAGCAGAAGACTATGCGGACAAGATAACTCGGGAAGATATAGACACCGCCTACCGCAAGTTATGTTCAGAGAATTATCTGAGTACCTGGTCAGAGAGACTGGTCGAATATGGTGAATACGAGCTTCCTGCCCGACAGATTCTGAAGCTGCTTGCCATTCGGCCGGAGGGTATGGAACGGGAAGGTATGCTCAACAATTTGATGACCGGTCAGAATTCCTCAAAGATTGAGGCTGTTGATTATACTTTAAGCAAGGTTCTTGCCATGTTGGAGAATGACGGATACATTATGAAGAAAGACGCTTTGCGTATGTTCCGCTCACCGTTGTTGAGAGATTATTGGTTTGACAGGTTTGTTCAGTGATTAAAAAGATGAATACAAGTGCCAGCATATTGCATCAGCCTCCTTTATCCCATAGCCAAGGGATAAAGGAAGATGCTGTTGTCATTAACAATGATATTTTCACGTCCATCTTCAGATATTTGTTAAAGGAGGACAGGGATAAAATCGCACAGTCCAATTTGATTATTGGTGAAAATGGGAGTGGAAAGACCTCATTGCTCAAAAGAATGTATTTCAGCATAGAGAATAGTGGCAAACAGCTTAAGCCGGTATTTATTGAGGGAAAAAACCTTTTCTCGACCAATGATATATGGAAGTTTTGTCCATTGCAGGATGATTCGTGTAGGACTGTTCTGTTGATTGACAATATCCAGTACTATTTTGAGAGGACTGATAATACCGAGCAGTATAATCTGAGAGGAAAGCTCAATAAAGCTGGTGCACCCATTCTGATAGCGACATCCGACAAGGTGCTGCCGGCATTCACCGATTATGAATCTGCTTTTTTCGAAGGATTGAAGATTTCCTATATACGGCCTCTTGCCATTGCTGATTACAGTATGTTCGTAGGGAACGAGACAGATATGGCACGTTTGGAAAATCTGATGTTTTACTTACCTAAGACACCCCGTTCTGTGCAGATAGCCGTAAAGATTATTGAAGATTCCGCAAGTCCGGAAACGGATATAATACTTCTTATAGACTATTTCTCTTTCTATTATCAGGCAAAGTATGATAGCTATGTAGTGCAGATTCAAAGAATTTTATCGGCTATTGCAAGAGCTGAATATGGAGTCAGTCTGCAGGAGATCCGCCAGATGACAGGCCAAGACAACGGAAAGATAGCCCCATATCTCAAACTGATGGCTGACCGGAAAATTATATATAAAACATCCAAAACCCAGCGTGGAGGTATATATTACATTGCAGACCAGCTATTTAGATTATGGTTACAAACTAATGTATAAATTCTTTTTAGCTAATGAATGCGTTTTTTCAGCCCTTTATTTCCATATTGTTTTCTTTATCCGAAATCTGCAAATTGATTGTAGATAACATTAAATCAGGACTCATAAAATTCAGTTATCGGTACCATAAAACGTATCGAATACTGATAATTACAATGGAGAAGTGCCCCTATTATAGTAACAAGCGAGTTTCTGACTTTTTGGGCCACTTCAACAGTGATATCATCGTTCTCACCGGTCAGGCACTGTATATTTTTTCGATTACTGTAGCCTCTAAAAATCAAATAAAGTAGGTTCGACATGGGTAGATTGAATCGGTTTTGAAACTCTCTTCCGATTCTTCATTCTTTGAATCTCATCTTTCTGGAACTGTAGAATAGCTCTCTGGCGAGCTTCTGCCTTTTCTTCATCAGTAAGCTCAATATGATGGTTCACAACGACGTTACACTCTATCGGTTTACCAATATCAATACTATCTTCATCAAAGTAGTGGATACACTGCCCATATATTTCCATATCCGAAAAACCGGAACAACCACTAGCTTGTACCCAATTTAAAATATAGGTAACACAATCATCCAGATTCTTATTCGGATTGTTATATTTCTGTGCAAATAATTCATCTTCAGATGCCTTATTGCCTAAAAACACCTTGATCGTCTGTTTAAAATGCTCTGTACCTCTCATACTTTTAAGATTTAAGTTCGTTATAGCTGATTTTTACCCAAAGGAAAGCCCCAAAACAAATAAGAGCAAAAAGCAAGATGACTACCACATGGGTGTTAGTATGAATGAATAATGCACCCAAGAACATAACCACTGCACACAATGCAATGAGGATTGAAAGAATAAAATGTACCACTGCCATAATCTTAGAGAATTTAAAAAGTTAAAACTCGAATTATTCTTCAGCTAGATTCAAGACCTTTTTTTGAAA
>OLOD01002150.1_pt1 | contig 10626 bp, 10 predicted proteins | sample 1671921 | NCBI WGS metagenome assembly OLOD01 (sample SAMEA3136626, study PRJEB25190) | human gut metagenome | biome: human gut; feature: human-associated habitat; material: faeces | place: Austria | collected 2013
ACTCGTTTTAAAGCCGTCAATCATTGAATAAAAAGTGTAGTTATTATACTCTCGCCCTATGATTCATTGTGTAGGCAGTTGCCTTCATCGCGATTTCTTCCGATGTAGACACGCGATTCTGTAAAAGCCATGCGGATAGCTCATCACGTTTGAAATAAATCATTTTCCCGTTTGGCTTATAGTGTATCACTTTCCCGCCAGACGTTAGCTTATAAAGATGTGAACGCGTTACGCCCATAAATACGCACGCCTCATCAAAAGTTAATATTTCCTTTGTTCCTAATCCGGCTAATAAAATAGCCTTTTCTAAATTTGATAATCTTTCCTCTGTTGTCATGTCCTACTAATGTTTTATTTTGGTTCATTAATAGGCGTGCACGCCTTATATTTGGCTGTAATTACATGACAAAGATATAAAAGAGAAATTAAAAGCAAGATACTTTGTTTAGAAAGCTATGTGTAATTTTAGTATTGATTAATTAATTGACTTTTTCGACAAATAAATGAATCAACAAATGAGACAATCACATATTTCACTAATTATCAAACAATTAAAATATAGCATTGTGTATTTATCATGCTTTCACTCACATACATTTGTTTAAATACATTCCTTTTTCATAAACAAATAAGATTACAATATATCGCAATCCATTTATTTATAACGCTTTAAGTTGTTTTTTATTTCTTCTAAATCATAATAATAAGGCACATAAAGGCGACCTCTAAACTCTTTATTAGCACATATAAAATACCAAACCTCATGCGGAATATGTCGAATTATTATATTATTTTTCATCCACTTATGTACGGTTGGGACTGATATACCGAGTATTGACGCTAGTTTTAAAGTGTTACCTATCGCGCTTCTTCCTTTTTCTGCATCCCCAATTCTTTTATATTTTTATATATCTTACAGTATGAACCTTATCACCTACCCCGGATAAAGCCTCTTTCATAATATCGCTTGTAATCTCTCCGGTCGCTACACTATTTTGATATTTTATAATATTAGCAATTATTTCCCTAGCTTTATTAATCCTATTCCCCACCTTCCCGGGTTGTGGTCTCTTGTATTCTTTTAATAGACTTATAGCCTTTTGAAAGTCGCTTTTCTTAATCAGTCCATTTATAGAGGCGGTTTCATCTAACAGCTTCTTTATATCATCTATTTTGATATAGGAATCTAGCATAATATTATAGCTTAAGTTTCGGTAAACTATTTATAGCAGCTTCTTTCAAGCTGTCAACGGCGCGAGTATATTTTTCTGTATGTTTTAACCCGCTATGTCCCAACAAACTTGCAACGGTTTTAATATTAGCCCCATTGTTCAAGATATTCACCGCGAAGGAATGCCGGGCACAATGCCAAGTTATATGTTTTGTTATTCCCGCCCGTTTGGTCCAACGTCTTAACGCTTTAAGACACATTGTAGCACTCGGCAATCTGAAAATAGTTTCTTGCTCGTATTGTTCCGTATTCGGTTCCCCGATCAATTGCAGCAAATCATCACTTAAAGGAATCACTACCCCACTATTTGCGCTATGTCCCTTTGTTTTATTCTGCTCGAAACTAAGTATTTTATTTGAGTAGTCCACATTCGAGTATTTCAAATCCTGCACATCACAAAAACGAATACCGGTATATAAACAGAATATAAACGCCCGCCTAATTTCGGGGTTTTCGTTATCATAATGCGTACTTATCAAAGCTTGCATTTCCTCTAATGAAAGAACGTCCTTTCTTAATACTTGTTTATCGCACTTACAAACAACACCTTTACACGGGTTCTTTGCTATTACGTCGTTATCTACCGCGTAATTGATAACCTTTTTAAATTTGCTATAATAATCTAATGCGCCCTCGCCCCTGCTTCTACTCTGCAAGTATTCCACAAAAAGAGATACCATGTCTTTTGTAATTTGTTCGGGCTTAAGGTATGTGCTATACTGTGGGTATTCTATTTTCAGGAAGTCAATAAAACGGGCTAATACGCCTTTCATCATTCGGACATCTTTCTTTGTATATCGGTCGTTATATGCTTGAAAATAATCAAGAAAATTGACCCTACGTTCTTTCCTCAATCTGTATCCGGTAATGTTTTCTAACAGTTCTTGACTGCGTTCAAATCGATTTTTTTTGCTAGTTCTAATGTTTCTTTATTTTGCTGTCTTTCAAGTGGGGTTCTTGGAGCCTGCCAAAGATAAAGTTTTAAAGCCTCTCTCTTTCTGTCTTTTTTGGCTACCGTCTTATCTTTCGACTCATCATATATCATTATATATCCCAAATAATAATCAAGAAACAGGCTTTCTCGACCGTCAGAGAGTATCTTTGCCCCTAATTTTGGATTATCCGTATCGTCCGTGCTTATCATATAAGTATTATCAGACCTTACCACTTTCTTTGCTGCCATGTTTTATAAGTATTCAAGTTGCTTTTAGTTTCCTTTATTTGCAAAGATACATATTATTTTCTATCCGGGTAGCCAAAGGGTAGCCAAAAGAGCGAAAATAGATGAAAAATAAGGGTAATAAAGGAAAACTCAAAAATCATTCACCGTTGATTTTCAAGCATATACTATCTTTTATTTTCTTTTGTTTATTGGGTTTTGTAGCGGGTCCCGCTACAAAGCCGAAAGGCTTTAAAATTAGGCAATTAGGAGGCTTCCACTCTTGGTTGTCTTTTTTCGTTTTTAGAGCATTTGCACGCCATTTGCACACAGCTACTTCAAAAGGATGAAAATGGATGAAAAAAGGGAGAATACAATTCATTATTGTGCTTCTTTCATACCTACTACCCTTGCAAGACCCTCAGCCCCCTTCTATGAAATATAGGAGTTTCTTTTTCACTGATTCAAGAAATTTAAAAGTTTGTCAGGCAGTTAATCCATTCATTCAAACCTCAAGATTGTGACAGTATGAAATCATTAGTTGACTCGATACCTATCATTACTTGCGCGGGAAAGAACAAAGTAGGAAAGTTCGCCACTGAGATTACTTCCAAGGATATTGTTCAACAAAGAACATGTATTACTTCGGACTAAAACTCCATGCAGTGGCTTTCCGTAGAAAAGGAACTATACCTTTTTCTGAAATGCTCATACTTTCCGCTGCTGATGAAAATGACTCCACTGTATTCAAAAGAGAATGTGTGGGAAATCTGAACAATAGAGATATGCCGATAAAATATATTCGGATATATCATTCTATAAAGAGACACAAGAATCCAAAAAGCTCGAGCTATTTACTCCTGTAAAAGCTATCAAAGGAGAATCACCTGAAATAACAAAAAGGGAGAAAGCGGCAAGAGACTTGGTTTCAACGGCAGTCTCAAAAGTCAGACAACCCATTGAATCATTATTCAACTGGTTGAATGAAAAAACAAATATTCAAAGAGCGATGAAAGTCAGATCTACATCTGGACTTCTGGTACATACGATGGGAAAAATTGCCATCGCATTAATTACTCTAATTTTTAACTAAGAATCAAATACTGATTCGCATTATATATAAAAAACAATAACACGAGCCTTGATAAGCTTACAAACTTCCGGAAAAATCCAAGCCTTCATCTACATGGAAAATCAAAACCTACAAATTAGATTAATCCTAAACACTATTATCCCAAAACAACACAATTAGTCCGGGATCTAAAGAGTAAAGAAACACTTTTTTCGAAAGTACTTTTATCTTGAGTAATAAAACAGTAGCCTACTCTCCAAATTAATTACACTGTTAGCTATACTTTTTAATTCTCTCTCCAATTACAGTACAGCTTTCTCAATAATATTTGCTGCTTGTAACTCAACACACGGTCTAAAGTTCCCTGAATACCGCTATATTTATCATATATAGCATCTTCTTGCACATATGATGTTAACCCCTCAACCAAAATTATCGGTACAACATATTCTCTAGCGACCTCGTCATTATTAAGTTCCACGACTAACATCTGATTTACTTTATTGAGAGCTTCTATTGGTTTGGAGAATTACTAAGTCCATCTGAAGAAGAGAAATTCAGATATAAATTGCAATCATAAGCTAAAAAAGTTTATTCTCTAAAACAAAAAAATAATCAATATATGACAAGGTAAGTATATTTGGCATTAAATCAATAAAGTATTATCTAGTTGGAGGAAAAAAGAATAAAATAAATAGAAACTACTGTGCTTTCAAAAAAAATGACATCGCGGGTACGTAAATAATATTTTAAGCTCGAAATCTGCACTTTCCCAATTATTAGTAGCTTCTCATCAAATACAATTTTCTTTTAATTAAACGACAATAAACGATATTTCACTCACAGCTTAAGTCGCCCTAAGTCTAGTCCCAACTGCCTGGTATAAAGCCAAGGCTGCATTTTGTCAAAGAATAGACTAATTTGTTTTTTACTTTCTAATAATATATGAAGGTGCATCGTCCATTACGATATACCTTCATTGCTATAGGTGTATAAGCAGTCTTTCATCTTCATTGTATTACTTAATTGACTGCATGCAAGACCATTGATGATATTTCCTTAGAATGTTATTTTTTTAAAAGATAAAGATGATTCTATTCCTAATGTCTTTTTTTTACTATGTGTTTTCATTTTTAATAACCCTCATTGGGGGGGACAAACCGTATTTTAGAAGAATACTTGAAAATATAAAAAGACAACTAATTTTCAAAGAATCAGTTGTCTTTTTTTATGAATATCCTTAAAGATAATTCAGGCTCATGGAAAGCAGCTTCTGTTTGAAGAGTAAGTAACCTTTTACTCAATAATGAATGGTCGTCCGTTGATATTTCTCAATCGTTCACCTGATACTTGTGTTGGATAGTTCATAACTTTTCTGCAGACAAACGAATCAGACCTGAAAATCACTTTAATGACTTTTACAAAGTCATCCTTAAGGTTGGAAAGCTCCAATGGCAGGTTTTTCTGTTGCAGAAACAATATTTCCCCAAAAGTCGAATCCACCGTTATTTAAGATAAATATGCCTGTACCGATTGCAGGAGAACTATCTTTCAGTTGGTAACCGTCTACCGTATTCATACCATCGCTTCCATTACCTCCAGATACAAATTGGGGATCCGCTACGATGGCACTTTGGTCTGCTTTTGCTTTCTCTCCTTGATGGTACAGATTGTTCTCATATCTGATATGTTCCTGATCATCAAATTGCAGGACTGGAGCCGAGAATATATTATTCTGAAACTCGATGCCCGGCAAGATGGCATTATTTGTTCTTTTCTGTACTGATATCTTCACATCGTTGTAAAATACATTATTGTACACATAGATAGGAACTTGTTTACCATTGGGATGTCCGTGTAACTCGAAAGTACGATAATCAAATTCGGGGTGACCATCATTTTGACTGATGTTATAACGTATAATACCATATTCAAAATCCGGTCCCGGATCTCCCATGCTTAGGAAGAAACCTCCTTCGTTATCATGACTATAATTGTATTGGATAATTTGATAGCCTGGGCTGTTAAAATCAATATCGAAAGCTTCAGAGTCCATTTCCGAACGATTGGCCGGATTGGTAAGCCGCGTGTATGCCACTTCATTATGTTGGATGATTACGTCTTTCGCATTTCCCCAAAGGCCAGCTAATACCCCATCCAACTTATCTAAAGCATAAGCGCCAGCATGAAATATTTTGTTATATTCTACTAATACCGTTTTTGAATTCTTGGAAAGAAGGATACCTTCTAATGCTGTATAACTGATGTCATTATTACGAATTATTATGTTATCATTGTAATAATCATAGGTCCTTGCTTGACCATTATCTCCAAATAATATTCCTCTTGAAGAACAACGTTCAAATTTATTGTCTTCTACCACAAAATTTTTGAAATAACCTTGAGTGTGCTCGGGGCGGACAAATAGTCCGGCTTGCATATGACGATTCGTAATAGGCTGACCTTCAATGTCGTGTATATAGTTATTCTTTATAACGACATTGGGGTAGATACCTGCTGACTTTATCGTAATATAAATACCGCGTTTGGTATCTTTGGGTGGCATGGTTGTGCTACGGTTGGAAATATCGAAATTCTCAAAAGTCACGTTTTTAGGATTCTGTAGAAGGACTGTTTGTGCGGTATTTCCCACCAGTTTTGGTTGCTCACCACTGCCATAAGCGCTGAACGTAATTCTGTCGGTTTCTGTTCCAGTGACATTATTCAAAGATAATTGTCCAGTCCATGAACCACCGCGTTTGAAAAGAATATAGTCTCCCGGGACAAATGTCGTGTTGTTTACTTTGTCCAAAGACTTCCATGCGGTAGCGGGAGATAACCCGTCGTTATCATCATCTCCATCTACATTGTCAATGTAATATTTGGACGTTGTTAAAAGTTTCCACTTGGCATAAAATATTATTTCTTTGGACACGCTGCTTACAACATAAGGAAAGGTTATTTTATTTGTCAGCTCTTCCTCTTTGTACCATCCATCGAAACTATTACCGACTTTTACTGGAGTATTGGGTTCCACAAGTGTGCCATCTTGTTCTATTTGGGTTACATAGTTGTATCCGTCAGTCCAGCTACCACCGTTTAATTTCCATTTAATCTGTACATATTCAGTAGTATCGCTATTTGTTACAACTTCCTCTTCGGATTTTGAACAGGCCAAACAAGTGCAAGTAGATCCAAGTAATAGAGTCAGCCAACAGATATAGTACAAGTATTGTATCGAAAATGATTTTTTCTTTTTCATGTAAATAAGATTAGTTTGAAGTGATAAAATTCAAAAGATAGAAGTTGCTTTGATTCCAAACAGGCGGAATCAAAGCAACACTCTTAATGTATAAAATTTACGGTACAAATATTTGTTCTATGGTCGAGCAGTTGAATTGTCCCATACCCGGATAATTAGTAGTGGCATTTCCGGCTGCGGTTTGGCAGTTCATTCTCACGCGCACCCAGTAATTAATTCCATTATACTTCAAGGGTCTCGATGTCCGAAAGGTGATGTCTTGCCCTTCTTCGTTATTGTTTAATACACGGGCTGTTGGGAATAGGTTACCGTCAGACGCCGAGGCGTTGATGGTTCTTGATACCGACAAATAGGCTTCCTTTACATCTGGCATACCGAATCCCTCCTTTCTATTCCGTTTGAAGCGGACTGTACACTCCAGATAATTGTCGGGAGTGACTGTTGGCTTTTTCACCCATTCAATCGTCAGATAAGGTATGACAGTAAAGTCTTTAGTGGTCGTACCTGATATTTTTACTAGTTCACCAGCTTCATCACCGTCTTTGACGGGATCGTCAGCATCCCAATAGGGATAGAAATTACCATTGTAAGGGAGCATGAGATATTCTCCTGCGAACTGCTTAGTGTTACGGTAAGTTCCGTTCTGTTGTATTTTTAATGAACGGTTGCCTATGTAGTTATTTCCATCTCCCCAGCTAATCTCTCTCATGCGGATGTAGGATACTCCGTGGTCGACTTGCAACGGTTGGCCATTGTGGTCATAAATAGTACCTTGTATCGTAACGTCGGGAGCTTCATAATTGTCGATTTCGCAAGATGCCGTCATAAAACAGCCGACAATAATCGTTATGTATGCTAATAACTTTTTCATATTCTATTTCTTTATCATTATTGATTTCTGTTTTTCTGCAACAAAGGATTGGATTTTAACTCATTCGTTGGAATACCTTCGTAATAATCATTCACATTGAAGGATAAGAAAGAATTGCGATGCTCTGATGTCTTAGAGTCATAAATATATTTGCCGTCGGGTATTCCGCCATGTTCATTATCTACCGTGGCACCCTTAGCAAACATGAACGGATATAATCCTCGTCTACGGTAATTATTTATTTGGGTATCGAATGTAAACCATCTGCGTAAATCCCAGTAAATTTTGCTTTCAAAAGCCAATTCTTTATAGCGCTCTATGCGAAGAATTTGCAAAGCGCGATTGGGAGCCTCTACAAATCCTCCTTGCCCTTTGGGACCTGGTTTCGACCAATTGGTATAAGCTGCGTCCGTAGAGAGTGCACTGGTTGATGTAAGCAATGTTGCTCCTGCACGATCGCGCACATCGTTAATACATTCAAGCGCATCTTGTAACATATTAATCCCTTGATAAGTAGTCTCTCCGCTCTGTGCCAATTCAATGGCGGCTTCAGCACGGTTGAGTATAATTTCCGCATATCGCATTTCTATCCAAGGTTGGGTACTCTCATGAAGTTTGAGTTGTTCCTTAGGCATACTCAAGTTCAACCATTTACGCATGTGGAGTCCACTGGAGGTGGCTTGTTCACTACCCAAGGATGGTCCGTCTAATCCTTTCTTATACAGTTTTATATCATTGTTCACAACATAGAGGTTAGTCTGAGCTGTGGGAGTTTCTGTGGTCCACCATACGATGGAAGGATTGTCCTGCGGCATAAACGGACTATTGCTATAATTTCCCTTATTCCAAGTGGTATTGAATCTTTCTCCATTGGCACCATCGTCAATAGTGAATTTTTTGAACTTATCCACTTCTGGGTCGAACTTCTTATCGATAATACCGGCGCGGATATCATACTTAGTTTCCCAGTAAATATTTCCGGGAATCAACAAATTTGCTTTTAGTCGAGGTTCGAATCCGTCAAATAATTCATGGCAATTGTTGTATACTATGTAATTGCCGTCGTCATCGAAAGCATTAAAATGTCCTTCATTGTTCAAAGGAACTCCTTCAAACAATTCCACCCAATCGAGTGTAGGATTACTACGACTGCCATATTCGGTTGTCTGCATGCGTTTGGGGGCATACATCGCATCTACAGAATGAACAAAATTGCCATAAGAACATAGGCGAAGCCATATCGATTCTTTATTACTTTCGGCTTTTTCCCAAATTTCAGCGTAATTATTCGTTTTGTCGGCATTTCCCCGATGAAGTTCGTAAGGGCCACCATCAAAAATTCTAGTGGCTTCCCAAGCTTGTTTGAAATAGCCGTTGGCGAGTTCTGAAGGAATTCCTTGTAACAATACGCCATCAATTTCCCAGTCTTGGAATTTCCGGGAACCATAGCGGGCGGTAGTAGCTGCATATAGTGCGGCACGGCTTTTTATTCCGGCAGCTATGTATCTGTTTGCACGACCTGTTTCGCTGGTCACAGGTAGATCGGCAATAGCATCGTCCAAGTCTTTCAGAATGAAGTTGTAAGTGTCCGCATGACTTTCACGGGCTACCCAGACAGACGATTCGTCATTGGGATCCAGATACTGCGGTTCCAGTATTTTAGGCAATCCACCATACCGTTTTGCCAATTGGAAATAGACATATGCCCTCAGGAATTTAGCTTCTGCTATCCATGCTTTTGATTGTTCTCTTAATTCCGGATAGTTAGGCAAGTCATGGATTAGAGTGTTGAGTTGACGGATGATTTTGAATCCTTCTCCCCAATAACCTTTCGCAAGCATATTATCTGAATTCAGGTTGGTATCTTGGCCAACCATCTCACCAGTATATCCCCAAAGCGGTGCTTGGCCTGTTCTTGAGAAATAGCCAGCATATGACTCGCTAGGAGTATATCGGTTTAGGGTACTGTACTTGAAATCCTCCATCGGTAATTGGCAATATATTCCAGCCATATAAGCTCGGATGCCTTCTTCGTTGTATATAGCCTCACCGGTGATGATTGTAGTAGGTGTGATATTTAAATCTTCGCAGGATGTCATATGCGATAATAAGAACATCGCCGTTGTCACTGCTATAAATATTCGTTTCATTTATTTCTATTTTTTGTTAGTACTATAATTATTAGAAAGTTAATGTTCCACCAAAGTTGAACACACGGTTTAATGGGTACATATACCCATTATGCTCTGTCGGTTTCTCGGGATCTAGGTCTACAATCTTGGTGATGGTAAACAAATTGTAGGCATTTACAAAGAGTCGGAGATTAGAGACATTCAACTTTTTCGTTACGATATTTTTGGGTACAGTAAATCCAAGTTCTATGTTTTTCAAACGAACGTAAGCACCGTTTTGGATGTTAAACTTCGAGTTCATATCTGCACGGACGAAACCATAGGGAAAGCGTCCGGAAATCCACTGGGCAGAAGGATCATAGGGGTCGATGTCTGGATTAGCTGGACGCCAACGATCCAACAAAAGTTCAAGTGCATTAGTATCTTCCCTGAACGGAGCAATTAACTGTTCGCCGTATGAAACGTACGACATGGCTGCCCCTTGGAATTGTACGTTTAGGTCGAACCATTTATATTGTGCGCCAAAGCTCAGAGCGAAATTCATCAACGGATAATTTCTTTTGCCATCCCATGATGAACCGGCATTGGTGGTAGTTGCGATCGGATGCATATCATCTCCGTCAATAACACCATCCCCATTCCAATCTTCATAAATCGGGTCACCGGGGAGGCTTCCGGAATTAGCATAGATACTATTGGATATTTGATCCCATGAATGGTAGATACCATTTTCTCCATACGCAAACCAAATGTCTTGATAGCGGTTTAGTGGATTGTTACGCCAGTTATCCCATGAATTGCTGTATGTCATTTGGTTTCGTTTTGTAACCATGCTGCGTGTCAGTGAAACGAATCCCGTGATGTGGTAATTGAAGTTTTTGTTAACACGGTTGTAATGC
>OLOD01002163.1_pt1 | contig 10558 bp, 11 predicted proteins | sample 1671921 | NCBI WGS metagenome assembly OLOD01 (sample SAMEA3136626, study PRJEB25190) | human gut metagenome | biome: human gut; feature: human-associated habitat; material: faeces | place: Austria | collected 2013
TTTCTAGCGACGATTTACCATTTTAGGAGGTCAAAATGAGATCTAATCTTAAATCGCAACGTGCCGGCGACAAGCGAATCCTTTGCTTACCGATGTTTTGTAATATTCCGTCTGGCCGAGAGGGCTGGAGAAAGACGACTTGCCCTGTATGCGGGCGTGAGTGCTGGATCACACCACGTCATGCGGAGGAGATTGCTAAAGAGCCAGAAATCAAGATGGCTTGCACTGAATGTGCAATGTGGAGCGTATTCCGATGATTGTGGCGTTGCTCGCCGTCGCGTTTGTGGCGATCGTGCTACTGATTGATCGGATGGGAGGAGATCAATAATGCCAATTAAAAACTATACAACGACGATTAAAGCGTCGAAGACCATTGGGGAGATCCAAGAGATCCTTGCTTCACGGGGCGCACGTCAGATCATGATTGACTACCAAGACGGTCGTGCTAATCGTGTTTGCTTTACAATTGATACGCCTATCGGATTGCAGGCGGTAGTTCTGCCGGTTCAGCCCGATCGGGTTCTCGCAGTGCTTAAACGCGATGGAGTTAAGGCTGATTATACCCGCGCTGAAAATGTAGCGTGGCGTATCGCAAAAGATTGGCTTGTGGATCAGCTTGCGATCTTGGATACCGAGATGGTCACGATTGATCAGGTGTTACTGCCATACTTTGTTGATCGATCTGGTCGATCGGTGTATGAGCTGTATGGCAGCGGACAACTGATGATTGCAGGAGGTGACCTGCCATGACCGCCGCTGAGATCCAAGCGGCCATCTTGGCTACGCAAAAACAGATCGCCAACACAATGTCGCCGATGCACAAAAGAGACCTGCAGCGCCATCTTTCAAGGCTCAAACGCAAGCTTAGGATAGTAGAGAGAAAAGGGGGATGATCAATAATGGCGGATACAGCTTCAGCTATTGCAAAATTAAAAAAGCAGAGCGAGGGATCGAAAGATCCCCTCACTCTCGCATGTGTTAATCATCTAATCGCGTTTTTAGATCAGGAACCGACTTTTGCGGAAAAGATCATGAACGAGAAGAAAACGCTGAAGGAAATGCGGAATTATATCTATTCAGAAGCCAGAAAAGTGTCAAAAGGAAATTGCGCGGCCGTTGAGGATACAACGGTTTTTGGTTGGGCGGTACATTACTTTGACGAAGCAAATTTAAAAGTTTCTGGAACAGTTTCCACCAAAGTCACAACCAGCAAAGCACCGAAAAATAAGTCAAAGCCTGAGCTGGCGGCCGTTGAAAAGCCGGTAAAAAAGGCTGAAAAGAAAGCTAGGAAACAAAAGACAGAAATGATGAATATATTTGATTTTTTGGAGGAATGAGATATGCCAAGTAAAATGAATTTAGAAGAACTTGAGGAATTGATGAAGCCACTTCCTATTCCAGAAGGATTGGTGAAATACTGCCTTGACAAATTAAGTTGTGTAAAAGCTGGATATGGATGGAAAGGCTTTATTTGATCCTCATTTTAAGCCGGATTTTAACCCTGATTATCTGTGCTGCGTAAATTATATCTGCCATCTGGTGGTTGTAAAGAGAACACTTCTCGACCGAACAGGACTTCTGAGACCAGAATATGACGGTTCTCAGGACTTTGATTTTTTGCTTCGCTGCACGGAGCATACAGACAGTGAGAAGATCCGCCATATTCCCAAAATTCTGTATCACTGGAGAAGCCATGAGGGTTCCACAGCGGGCAATCCGGATGACAAGCCATATGCAGTGATCGCAGGAGAAAAGGCTCTTGCAGGGCATTATGAGCGCATGGGAATTAAGGCAGAGGTGGAATACACTGGATGCCCGGTCGTTTTCAGAACCCATTTTGTTATAGAGGGTGACCCGAAGGTATCAATTCTGATTCCGAATAAGGATCATACAGAGGATCTGAATAAATGTGTGACTTCCATTCTGGAGAGGAGCACCTGGAAAAATATCCAGATTATAGTAATTGAGAATAACAGTGAGAAGGAAGAGACCTTCCACTATTATGAGGAACTTGAGAAGCGGTATTCTCAGGCAAAAGTGGTTACATGGGATGGTCCCTTCAACTATTCAGCAATCAACAATTTTGGTGCAAAATATGCGGATGGAGATTATTTACTTCTGTTGAATAATGATACAGAGGTTATTACTCCAGAGTGGCTGGAGAACATGATGGGCTATTGCCAGAGAGAGGATGTGGGCATTGTAGGAGCCAAGCTCCTTTACCCGGATAATACGGTTCAGCATGCTGGTGTCGTGGTAGGAATCGCAGGTTTTGCAGGACATATTCTTACCGGATATGACAGATATGCCACAGGATATTTGTGGAGACTGGCAACTACACAGGATGAGAGCGCAGTAACAGGCGCCTGTCTGATGGTGAAGCGAAGCGTTTTTGAGGAACTTCATGGGCTGGATGAAAGCTTTGCAGTGGGACTGAATGATATTGACTTCTGTCTTAGGGCAAGGGCACTTGGTAAATTGGTTGTATTTACTCCGGAGGCCTGCCTGTACCATTATGAATCTAAGTCACGCGGACTGGAGAATACGCCGGAGAAGAAGGCGCGTCTTCAGAAAGAGGTGGATCATTTCCGGGAACGTTACAGAGATTTTCTGAAAAAGGGTGATCCGTATTACAATCCGAATTTGAGTATTGTGAGAGGAGATTGTGCATTCAGGATGGCGTATGAGAAGAAGGATGAAATAGTTTGATGCAGAACTAACATAAAAACCCAGTCGGGAGAGGAAGATACCCTGTCCCGACTGGGTTTTTTATTAGGATTTTACAATTTTCACGATCCTCCAGATCAAAAGAATCAGAAGAAGTAAGAATACACCGGCAATTACAAAATACGGAATTTCAGTGTGATTATCGGAGTAGTCCTTGGCCGCCTGCATGTGCTGCTGACCTTCCTGGACGGAGGCAGTATCATCAGACTGAACAACTTCAAGGACTGCAGATCCCACAGAAGTGCCGTTAAAAAGGTAGGTGCGGTCAATCTGGTCGCCGTTCTGGGAATCTTCTGTGGTAAGGCTATCGGCACCGGTGCCGGCTGGAACTACTACATCACCGCCGGAGATAATGCTGAAATCGCTGTCTCCAAGGGATAAAGTTACAAACTGATCGAATCCATAATTGAGAATAGAGGCTGCATCAGGAGCTGTCTGACCGGAAGCACCTTTCAGGACTACGCTGATCAGAGTCATGCCATTTCGCTGGGCTGCACATACCAGTGTACTTCCGGAGGCTTCCGTATAACCTTCCTTACCGCCGATACATCCTTCATAAAATCCGGTGCTGCCAGTATCTGTCATGGTGAATTTGCTGGTCAGGTTACGGGCTGCCGCTTTATTGGTGGCAGGGATCGTGTAGCTGGTGGCTGCTGCGATGGTTCTGAAAGACTCATTCTGGATGGCGGCCTGCATGATCAGCGCCATGTCGTGGGCTGTAGTGTGCTGGTTGTCATCCGGAAGTCCGGTGGGATTCGTGAATACGGTATTGGTACATCCAAGCTCCTGTGCCCGGGTATTCATCTGCTGGACAAAGCCGTCTACAGAACCGCCTACATGCTCTGCAATCTGCAGTGCAATATCATTGGCAGAGGCGACCATAATGGCATACAGGCACTGCTCTACAGTGAAGACCTCGTCAACCTGTGAGGAAATACTGGCACCACCGTCTGTGACACCGGAAACTCCGGTGGCGGTCATGGTAACCTCATCTGTGAGCTGTGTATTCTCAAGAGCCAGAAGACAGGTCATGATCTTGACTGTACTTCCAGGGAAAAGTACTTCGTCTGCATTCTTGGAATAGAGAATGGTATTGGTGGTATTCTCCATGACTACAGCCGCTTCAGAAGAAATATCGGAAGCCTGTGGCCATCCGGAAATGGAATTGGTAGATATGGTACCTGATGCTTCAACTGCTGCACTCTGGTCTGCCTCTTCTGCAGATATGGGAACCTGGAAAAGAAGAGATGCAAAAAGACCAAGAGCCAGAAAAACTGAGGTTATCTTTCGCTTTTTCATAGTATAATGAACTCCTGTATTAAAATAAGGGTATCTGCAGTGCTGTCTGTGAACAACATGGTAACACTCTTTCTGACAGTGCAGATACAATTCTGCTGCAAGTATAACATATAGTATATTTTTCCTGTAAAATAGAAAAATATAATACAAATATAATCATATCCTAAAATGTGGTTCAATTCAACCTTTCTTTTACAGCTTCCTTGCAAAATTGTTTCTTCAATGTTAAAATAGGGTCATTATAAAAGCAAAGGATTTTAATATGAGCGATAAAAACGGATCAGAGGGACGGATCCAGTGGTCTCGTTTCTTCAAAAAATTATCTCCTTACATGATCCAGAAGGGACTTTTGTATCTGAAGCATTATGGTCCAAGGGAGTTCTGGATACGGCTGCACGAGCGCTTTGAGCCGGAGGAGATCCCTTATGGTCCCTGGTACGCGGCATATGTGCCGGACCAGACGGTCCTTGACAAACAAAGAAAGAAAAAATTTGCTTACGCACCTCTTATCAGCGTGGTAGTTCCGGCTTATCGTACTCCGGAATTATTTTTGCGGCAGATGATCGATTCACTGGAAGCACAGACCTATGAGGACTGGGAGCTTTGCATTGCCAATGGAAGTCCGGAAGATCAGTCCATGAGAAAAGTGCTGGAAGAATACAGCAGCAGGGACAGGAGAGTACGCTGGCAGGAACTCACTGAGAATAAAGGGATTGCAGAGAACACCAATGCTGCATTTGCCATGGCAAAGGGAGAATTTGTGGGGCTTCTGGATCATGATGATCTTCTTGCGCCAAATGCTCTTTACGAGGTTGTGAATGCACTGAACCAGCATGAGCACGGGGATGCAGTATACACAGATGAGGATAAGGTGACTGCTGAACTGGATGAGCATTTTCAGCCGCACCTGAAGCCAGATTTTAATATTGATCTGCTTCGTTCCAATAACTATATCTGTCACTTTTTTGTTGTGCGGCGGCAGCTTGTAGAAGAAGTGGGCGGATTCCGCAGGGAATTTGACGGAGCACAGGACTATGATTTTATTTTCCGTTGTGTGGAAAAAGCCAGGGAAGTGGTGCATGTACCGGAGATTTTGTACCATTGGCGTACCCACAAGGCATCTACTGCTGATAATCCTGCAAGTAAGATGTACGCTTTTGAAGCAGGCAAACGTGCTATCGAGGCACATCTTGAGAGGACTGGAGTAAAAGGCACTGTAAGCCATACTCCGGATCTTGGATTTTACAGAGTGAAATACCCGGTACAGGGACATCCGCTTGTTTCCATTATCATTCCCAATAAAGACGAGAAGGAAACTCTGGAGAAATGCCTGGAATCTATTAAGAAGAACACACTCTACGACAATTATGAGATCATTATCGTGGAGAATAACAGCACTACAGATGAGATTTATGATTATTACAGGAAGATTTCAGAGGATCCCAGGATCCATCTGATCTGCTGGAAAAAGGAATTCAACTATTCCGCGATCAACAACTTTGGGGTTAAAAATGCCAGAGGTGAATATCTCCTTTTTCTGAATAATGATGTAACGGTCATTACAGAGGACTGGATGGGAGAAATGCTGGGGGTGTGTCAGCGAAGAGAAGTGGGAGCGGTAGGTGTGAAACTGATCTATCCGGACAATACCATCCAGCACGCAGGCTGTGTGATCGGAATTGGTGGAATTGCAGGTCATATGTTTGTGGATATGCCTGCGGATCGTACCGGATATCTCCACAAGGCGTCTATTTTACAGGATATGAGCGCTGTAACTGCAGCCTGTATGATGATGAAGCGCAGTGCTTTTGATAAAGTGGGCGGCTTCACAGAAGAACTTGCAGTCGCCTTTAACGATGTGGATCTGTGCCTGAAGACTACGAAAGCAGGTTATCTGGTGGTTTATGATCCTTATGCAAGGCTTTACCATATGGAATCCAAGACCCGCGGAGCAGAGAACAATGAGGTGAAAGTCAGACGTTTCCAGCGGGAAATCGAATATATGAGATGTAACTGGATCGATATTCTGAAGAACGGTGATCCCAATTATAATAAGAATCTTTCCCTGACCAAGTGGAATTATTCTTTAAGACCACTTCCGGGCATGACCGGCAAAAAGGAGGAAGACTAAGAAGACATTATGCAGGAAGTATCAGTCATTATTCCCAATTATAATGGGATGGCATATCTGGAGGGTGTGCTTTCAAGCCTGGAGCAGCAGGCGTTTCAGAATTTTGAGACCATTCTGGTGGACAATGGATCCTCAGATGGAAGCGTTGCCTTTGTAATGGGGAACTTTCCTTGGGTACACATTGTGGAGCTGCCAGATAATTTCGGCTTTTCAAGAGCTGTAAATGAGGGGATTTATGCATCACGGACACCTTATGTGCTCCTTTTGAATAACGATACAGAAGTAGATAAGAATTTTGTGGGGGAAATGCTGGCAGCTATAAAGCGTCATAAGAAGGCCTTCTCCTGCAGTGCAAGGATGATCTGTTATCATGACCGGAATAAACTGGATGATGCAGGAAATTATTATTCTGCTCTTGGCTGGGCATATGCCCGGGGCAAAGGAAAGGATATTCATTCCTTTGAGAAGGAAGGGCGGATATTTGCTTCATGCGCTGGCGCAGCTATTTACCGTAAGAAGGTTTTTGAGAAAATCGGATATTTTGATGAAGAGCATTTTGCATATCTGGAAGATATTGATGTGGGCTATCGTGCCAGGATCTTTGGATATGAGAACTGGTATGTGCCAGCTGCACTGGTCTATCATGTAGGCAGCGGAACAAGCGGATCCAGATACAATCAGTTTAAGACCAGATATTCTTCAAGAAATAATATTTATCTGATCTACAAAAATATGCCGGTTCTTCAGATTATTTTGAATCTTCCTTTTCTGGTGCCGGGCTTTGGCATGAAGATCCTGTTTTTTTCCCAGAAGGGAATGGGCAGGGAGTATGTGGCAGGAATCAAAAATGGGTTCCAGATCAGTCATAGAAATAAAAAAGTGAAGTTCCACATGAGAAATCTTGGAAGATACGCCAGAATCCAGCTGGAACTGTGGTGGAATATAATTTACAGATTTATGGTATAAAAAGTTTGTGCAGAAGTGATTCGTTAGTATTTCGTAACTATTTTTCACATTAATGTATGAAGAATTTATTGCAATTCTGTTTTATCTATTATAAGATAGAGAAAGTCACAGACCAGATAGTGCTTAAAGCGTGAGATGTGGATGAAACGCGCAGCAGGAACAGGTTTGTGAAGGTTGCTGTGAGTGACAAACCCGGCAACATGTGAAGAAGGGCAGAGGTGGCAGAGATTGATTAAAGATAATCAGAAGAACTTCAGTCGGCTCCATGTCGTTATAGATGCCTGTGTAATTACGTTATCTTATATGTTTGCCTGGGCGCTGAGATTTATCGGACCTTTTGCAGCAAATGCTGTCCGGGCCAGAAGCTTCCAGCAGTATATGTCTGCACTGGTATTTATCCTGCCGGCATATATTCTGCTGTATCATGCGTTTTCACTGTATGAACCAATGCGGATGCAGGGAAGACGTCTTGTGCTGTCTAATATTGTAAAAGCCAATTCTCTTGGTATTCTGATCACTACATTTATTTTGTATACCATTGAAGAAGGCGATATTTCCCGTTCTGTACTGTATATGTTTTATGGAATCTGCATTGTGGCAAGCTGGGGAGCAAGAATGTTCATTTTCTACAGCCTGCGCAAAATGCGAAAGAAAGGACTGAACCAGAAACAGGTAGTGCTGGTTGGGTACAGCCGGGCAGCAGAAGAGTATATTGACCGCATTCAGCAGAACCCTCAGTGGGGATATGTGGTAAGAGGCATTCTGGATGACAATATTACTGCAGGTACCATGTATAAAGGCGTCAAGGTGATCGGAAGAATTGCCAATCTAAACGTGATCCTGCCGGAGAACAGGCTTGACGAGATTGCGATTACACTGGGATTAAGTGAATATTACCGACTGGAGGAGATTGTAGCGCTTTGTGAGAAATCAGGAGTGCATACAAAATTTATTCCGGATTATAATAAGATTATTCCTACGAAACCATATACAGAGGATATTCTGGGACTTCCGGTGATCAATATCCGGTATGTTCCTCTTAGTAATACTTTTAATGCCATGATAAAAAGAATAATGGATATCTGTGGCTCCATTATTGGAATTATTGTGGCGTCGCCGATCATGCTGGTACTATGTGCGCTGATAAAGCTCACTTCTCCTGGACCGCTGATCTACCGTCAGGAACGTGTGGGTCTCCATAATCAGACTTTCTGGATGTATAAATTCCGTTCTATGGAGATTCAGCCGGAGGCAGAGGAGAAGAAAGCCTGGACAGTAAAAAATGATCCCAGGGTTACAGCAATCGGCAGATTTATGCGAAGAACCAGCCTTGATGAACTTCCCCAGCTTTTTAATATTTTTAAGGGAGATATGAGTCTGGTAGGGCCAAGACCTGAGAGACCATTTTTTGTGGAAAAGTTCCGTGAAGAGATTCCGAGATATATGGTGAAGCACCAGGTAAGACCCGGGCTGACCGGATGGGCACAGGTAAACGGATACAGAGGTGACACTTCCATCCGCAAGAGGATTGAGTGTGATCTTTACTATATCGAGAACTGGACTGTAGGGCTTGATATCAAGATAATGTTTATGACGATCTTTAAAGGATTCATTAATAAGAATGCGTATTGAGAAAGGAAAGAAAAATGGCAAGACCTGGTAGAAAAAAGAGGACTGCTTTGTTTATTGTGGAAATTATCTGTCTTTTGCTGTTTATTGGCGGATTGTATGTATATGGACAGATTGATTCCAGATTGAACAAGATTGAGACACCTCAGCTGGATGAGAGCAAGATTGTTACGAATGTGACAGCACCACAGATGTCTGGCTATACAACTTATGCACTTTTCGGAATCGACCAGCGTTCCAAGAATGCTGCGCTTGATGCACAGAACAGTGATACCATTATCATTGCAAGTATTAATAATGATACCAAAGAGGTGAAGCTTGCTTCCGTATATCGTGATACTCTTCTGGATATTGGAAATGATACTTATACCAAGGCAAATGCTGCTTACGCATATGGTGGTCCGGAACAGGCCATTTCCATGCTGAATACCATGCTTGACCTGAAAATTACGGATTACGTAACTGTTAATTTTAATGCAATGGTAGCTGCAATAGATGCACTTGGCGGTCTTGATATTCCTCTTTCCTATGCGGAAATGGTGTTTATGAATGACTATTGTATAGAAACTTCCCAGGAGACCGGCAAAAGCTACACGCCAGTAGAACTGCCGGATCCCAAGCCGGAGAACGAGGAGGAAATCCTTGGAACATACCATCTGAATGGTGTACAGTCAGTTTCTTACTGTCGTATCCGTTACACTGCAAGCATGGATATGGGACGTACTGAGCGTCAGCGCCGTGTGATCGGAATGATGGTTGACAAAGCAAAGGCAGCAGGAATTACCACCATTTTCAATATTATGGACGAGGTATTTCCTATGATTTCCACATCCATCACGAAGACTGAGATTCTGAACCTGATTCCGACGCTGATGGGGTATAACATTGCAGATACTACCGGTTTCCCAGCCAAGTACAAATTTGCGGATGTGAAGAAGGCCAGCATGGTTGTTGCAGACACGCTGGAGGATAATGTAAAGGAGCTTCATAAGTTTCTGTATGGTGCTGACGAGAATTACCAGCCGTCACAGAACATTGTGGAGGCGAATGCCCGGATCATTGAGCTTGTAGGCGGTGCAGATACCTTGGTTGACCAGTCTCCGATTGCAAGTAATGAAGCAGGAAATTCTTCTGATATTGTATGGCAGGGTGACGGAAGCGGAAACTATGATTACAACGATTATGGTGGAAGCGATTACGACAATAGCTATGATAACAGCTACGACAACAGCTATGACAGCGGAAACGACTATAGTGGAGACGATAGCGGCGATTATAGCGATGGCAGTTATGACAGTGGAAGTGATTCTGGCAGCAGTTACGATAATGGAGGAGACTACAGCGGCGGAGATTATAGTGGAGACAGCTCCGGCGATGGCGGTTTCGAAGATGGAAGCGGATATTGATCAGTAGATAAATATTCCATGATTGAAAATTTAAAGGGACCATCCGAAAGGAAGTGGTCCCTTTTTCGCGAAAAGGATGTGCGCTCTGCCAGCAGTGTTACCATATTGCGAAAGTATATTTATTCGTGCAGAGCCTGAAAGAGGAGAGATACTATGGAAACAGTTGACGTAATTATTCCTGCATACCGTCCGGGAAAAGAATTTGAGAAGTTGTTGGATTCTCTTTCCACACAGAATTATCCAGTGGAAAAAATTCTTGTTATGAATACAGAAGAGAAATTCTGGAACACGGCCTGGGAGAAAAAATTTCCAAAAGTGAACGTGGTACATTTAAAAAAGGCGGATTTTGACCAGGTGGGATGGCTGGATTCTTACCTTCCCATCATAATTCCTTCTCTGT
>OLOD01002167.1_pt1 | contig 10551 bp, 11 predicted proteins | sample 1671921 | NCBI WGS metagenome assembly OLOD01 (sample SAMEA3136626, study PRJEB25190) | human gut metagenome | biome: human gut; feature: human-associated habitat; material: faeces | place: Austria | collected 2013
TTATATAGTTTTCATAAACTTTAGACTCTACCCTAAAAAAACTAAGGAATACCTTAGTTAAAAAAACTTTGATATAAAATAATTCCCAGTAAAGCAACAAAAACAATCACTAAAATGACAATAATCACATTCATGATTTTAACAACTTTACTTTCTTTTTTATTTTCTATTACTTCATCTTTTTCATCTATAGAAACATTATTTTCTTCAAATATTTCTATTGGTTCTTCGATAGTTTCTACAAGTTCTTCTTGAACATCTTCTTGTTTTTCTTCTAATGCATTCGATTCTTGTTGTAAAAATTCTTCAGCTTTTTTAGCATCTTCTTCAGGTGACATAGCTGCTAATTTTTCCATAAAAGTCATTTTTTCTTTTGGCTTTTCTTCAACTTCATTACCTACAAACATTCCTTTAGCAAATTCTTCAGTAGCATAGCTTTCAACAGAATCTATTTTGATTGTATGCTTTTCAGGTTCTCTAATTTTATTTAAAATATCCATTCTTGTATTATATTCATCCTGTTTACCAACAGTTTCTTTAGCGCTTTTAAGTGCTTTATCAAGTTCAGCAGAACCTTCTTCTCTCATTTGTTCAAATGTCTTTGGTTCAGTCAAAGTATCTTCTAAATTTACTTCTTTTTCCTCATCATCTTTTTTCATAAATGATAAAAAATCATCATCGTCATCCTCTGTTTGAACCGTTTCAACATATTTTTCTTTAGAAATACCAACTTCTTCTTTAAGTCCATCTCTTAATTCTTGGTATTTTTTTACTCTTGAATACGTCATTTTCCCACCATCCCATGCTATTATAACATAATAATGATTATAAAAAAATAAAAGAAGCCTAAGCTTCTTGAATATATTTATTTTTAAATCTTCTTTCAACTGGTCTTACAAGATAATAAACAATGCCTGTAATAATTCCTTTAATGAAATTAAATGGAAAATAAATAATAAAGATTGCTTGACCATATGGTGATAAAAAAGATAAAAATGCTGGAATTGTAATGTTTGATCCATATTGTTGATTAAATGATTGAATATCTATTGCAAATGGTAAATGAGTATACCATGTAGGTTTTTGCATTAAATAAGTAGGTGTCACAAAGAAATAATTAATGACAAACATAATAAAAGCAAAAACAAACATTGTTAAAACCATATCTAAAAAATAATTTTTTAAATTCTTTTCTGGATCAATCTTTTTAGCAAGCAATGAATAAGTCATACAAATTGAAAGTGATGCAATCAAAGCTGCGATTTGACCTATTGCCATTGGTCCTACTGGTCCTTTAAATAAAATAGAAACAACAAATTTACAAATACATACAAATAATGCTGGCATAAATCCTAAAGTAGAAATTGCTACAAGAACAACAATTTCCGATAAATCAAGATTTAGCCAAGGAGCAAAGGGATAAGGAATCTCAATGAGATTTAAAATCATCCCTAAAGCAGCAAGCATTGCTGCTAAAACCATTTTTTGTGTCTTAGTACTTTCCATAATAATTCTCCTTTAAAATAAAAAATATCATGAAAATACTAATCTCCATGACTAAAAAACATTATCTAAAAAAATGTCTTTCTTCCATCTAGACTTTCACTATCGGTAAAGGAATTACACCTTTTCTGCATCTGCTCGTGGACTATCACCACCGGTCGGGAATTGCACCCTGCCCTGAAGACTTTCTTTTCATATATATATTAGCACTTCAAAAAAAGAAATCAAATAATATGATTTCTTTAATCGTAAGGTTTGTATTCAACTGTTTTATTTTTAAAATCAATAAATAATTGAAAAGCATTTCGATTTTCATCTTCGTCCCAAATTTCCACAAACTCAGGAGTCACTTCTATTAAAATTTCACTTTCAACATGAGAATAAGCATTATAACTTTGCCATAAATACTCTTTATATTTCTTTTCAAAAACTCTTCCTGGTTCATCTACGACCAATCCTTTATTAACAGCAATTCCTTCAACTTGTGTTCCATTAAAACACATCGCTACTCGATTATTTTTAAACAACTGTTGTGTCTTTCTAAAGTTTTTATCTGTCTTAAAATAGATTTTATCATTATAAAAAATACAACTTACATTTCTCACCATTGGGTAATTATTTACACAACTAGCTAATGCCATAATTTTCCAATCACCCATTTTTTGCTCCATGATCTTTTTTGCTTCTAAAAATTCCATACTCTTATCTCCTTATATAATCCCTTGATATCCTAAAATAAATAAAATCATTGTTACTAAAACAACACCTATAACTACTACATATCCTTTATAAACATTCCCTTGTCGATTTGATTTTTCCACCAAATGACTTCTTCTTAATATTTGTACAATTGGTTTATATAGGAAAAAAACAATTGCTGCATTCATTGTTGCTTTAATCAAATTAAAAGGTAATATTCCTGGAAGTAGTAAAGGTACAATAGCACTTCTTGGCATTCCATAATAAATAGGTGTAATAATATAATTCCAAATAAGCATACTTATTGTTGTACAAATAACACCTGCTATTAGCCCTAAAACTGCTCCTTTTTGATTATGTACTTTTTTATACATAAATGCTGCCATACAAGCAAAAGAACACGTTGAAACCATATTCATCAAGACATCTAAAATATTACCTCCCTTTAACATAATTTCAAAAATCGAACAAATAAAACTCATTAATAATGATGTCATTGGTCCATAAATAAATCCCCCAATAACAATTAAAATATCTTTGGGATCATATCTTAAAAAAGATACTGCTGGCACTATTGGAAATGAAATAAAAACATTAACAATCATCGCCATAGCACAAAGCATCCCCACTGTTGTTATTTTCTTTGTACTCATTTTATATACCTCCTTAAGCAAAGAAAACGCACCTAAAATAATCTTCTAGGTACGTTTTTGTATATAAAAAGTATTACAAAAAACACTTCTTTCATCCAGACTATAACTGTTGCTACTGGAATTTCACCAGTTCGACCATCATTGGTTCGCGGAGTTTACCGCCAGTAGAGAATTTCACTCTGCCCTGAAGTATTATTTTATTGCTTCTTTATTATATAATAATTTCTATTCTTTTTAAAGGTCTATCAAGCCATAATGTTTTAAAGCATAGGCAATACCATCATCATCTACATCTTTTGTAACAAAATCAGCAATACTTTTCAACTCATCCCCAGCATTACCCATTGCTATAGCAAGAGATACATGTTGTAACATTTGTTTATCATTACCACCATCACCAAAAGCCATCGTATCTTTTAAATCAAGACCATAATATTCTAAGAATTTATCAATTCCTAATTGTTTTGTTCCACCAATTGGTGAAATATCACAAAATGTTGGATGCCATCTTGCAGATATACAATGAGGCATATGACTTAAAATTTCTTTTTCTTCATCTTCATCTACAAAACACATGATTTGATAAATAGATTTATCGATGACATGACTACAATCTCCTGCAGGATGATCATCATTATGAGTAATAGCATGAATCGCATCAACACGTTTATCACGATAGTTGAAGTATTTTGTATTTTCTTCTGTAAAACCACAAGGAACTTGATGGTCTTTTAAATAATCTAACAATGCTTGTAAATCTTCTTTTTTAATTGTATTGGAATAAATAATTTGATTATTTGTATAACAGTATTGACCATTTAAAGTAATATAACCATCAAAAGGAAAATCATTTAAAACATCTAATCCATCTTTTCCTCTTCCCGTTGCTATAAAAAGCTTAATTCCATTTTCTTTTAATTTATATAATGCATCAAATGTAGATTTAGGAATCTGATGATTTTTAAAACTTACTAATGTTCCATCAATATCAAAAAAAATTGCTTTTATCATTTTATTTACCTATATCTTTCATATTTTTTAAACGTTCCAAATAACGTTCAATACGTTTTAATTCTTCTCCACATACTCTTTTAGCAGAATAATAATATTCAACAGAACTTTCTAAATTCTCTAATTCAATATTTTTCATTAAATAATTAATAGTTCCTCTATTACCATCCAATAAATGTACATGAGGTAACAATTGATGAAAACTATCTTTAAAATAATTAAAATGTGTACATCCTAAAACAAGTGAACCATAATCTTCAAAATGAAATTTTGAAAGTTCATCTTTTAAATAGGCTAATACATCATTACTATTAAATTCTTGCTTTTCAGCAAAACGTACAAGCTTTGGTAAAGCAACCAAATCAACTAAATGATCTTTATCAACTCTTTCTACCAAATCTAACATCTTTTTACCTTTAACTGTAATCGGTGTAGCACAAACCAACACCTTTTGATTTCCATATAAATCAACTGCTTTTTTGACTGCAGGTTCCATTCCAATAATAGGAATATCATACTTCTTTCTCATCAATGCAACTGCTGCACTTGTTGCTGTATTGCAAGCAATAACAATTGCCTTACAGTCATGTTCAATCATAAACTGAATGATTTCATCTACATAACCGATGATTTCTTCTCTTGTTTTTTCCCCATAAGGAACATGCTTTTCATCAGCATAATATATAAATTGTTCATGAGGCAAAAGTTGCATTGCTTCATACAACACTGATAAGCCACCTATTCCTGAATCAAAAATACCTATTTTCATATAATTCCTCTTTCAATCATTCTACATTTATTATAAAAAAAGATATTGCGTTAAGCAATATCTATTTTTCTTGAAGTGTGACTTCAATTGTTTTTTCACTACCACTACGATTAACAACAACTTTTACTTTATCTCCTGCTTTATGTGAGTAAAGTGCTGTTAAGAATGATTTATAAGTAGTAATATCTTTACCATCTAATTTAACAATAACATCACCTTGTTGAATTCCAGCTTTACTTGCAGCTCCATCACTTGTAAGTTTTACAACATAGATCCCTTCATCAACAGATACTTTAACACCATATCTTTGAAGTTCATATGAAGAATAATCATTTAATGAAACACCTGAAATACCAATAACAGGATGTGATACTTTACCATTTGTTCTAATTTGTTCAGCAACTGTAATAACATCATTAATAGGAATTGCAAATCCCATACCTTCTACACTTTCATCCGAGAATTTCATATTTGTAATACCAACAAGTTCACCCTTCATATTAACAAGAGCTCCCCCACTATTACCTGGGTTGATAGCCGCATCTGTTTGGATAACATTCATATCCCAATCATCAACATTATCATCATTTAAATCAACAGAAACTGTACGATCTGTTGCTGAAACAATACCTTGAGTAACAGTTCCTGAATATTGAATTCCTAAAGGTGAACCAATAGCAAGTACTGTTTCTCCTTTATCTAATAAATCAGAATCTCCTAAATCAATAACACTGACATCAAAATTTGGTTGGCAACGTAAAATAGCAACATCACTATATTCATCACTACCTACAACTTCAGCATCGACATATTCACCATTTGAGAAAACAACTTGTACTTTATTAGCTCCATCAATAACATGGTGATTAGTAATAATATAAGTATATTTACCAGTTTGATCATAAACGACCCCACTACCACTTCCAGATTGTGTTTCACTAGAAGAGTTTGAATTATCACCAAATCCAAATACATTATTTGTTGTATTTTGGTAAACAACTACTCCTACAACACTGTCACTGACTTTTTCGACAACACTTGTAGTATCTGTTTTAACATCATAATTTACTTGTTTAACTGTTCCTTTATTCGTTACAGATGTTGTACTATCACTCGATGATGTCATCATATTATAAAAAACATAGCCATTCATCGCAAAGGAACAAACAATTGCTACAACTAATAAAATCTTTACTACTTTTTTCCATTTCTTTTCTTTAGGTTTATCTTCATCAACTAAAATAAAATTATTATTATCTTCGTTCATAATACTTCCTCCTTGATGCTATTATCATAGAAAATAATTATGTCTAAATTATATCCTCATTGTGGGAAACTTTGGGATTTATAGGCAATCTGACAGTAAAAGTCGAACCTATCCCTAAAGTACTTTCAACATCAATTGTTCCTTGATTCAGTTCTACTATTTTTTTAACAATACTTAATCCTAGTCCTGTTGATATTTTAGAACTTCTTGATTTATCAACTTGATAAAAACGATCATAAATATAATTTAGCTTATTTTTAGGTATTCCCATTCCTTCATCTTGTACACTTAAAATAAAAGTATTATTTTCTTTTTTTGTTTTAATTGTAATGATGCCTTCATTAGAATACTTAATAGCATTAGAAATAAAATTACTTAAAATTGTTTTAACCGTCGCATAATCTAAAATAATTGGTTGATTTATTTTATTATGATAAATCAAAGAAAGATGTTTTTCTTTAGCCATAGGCTCAAATAAATCAATACTTTCTTTAACAACCGCTTTGACATTTAATTCCTTAAAATCCAATTTAACTCTTGTTTGATCTAAACGTGATAATTCTAAAATATCATTAATGATATTTTGCATATGATAACTTTCTTTTAATAAAATATCCATAAATTCTTGAAAAATTTCTGGTGATTCTAAGCCATCTCTTTTCAAGATTTCTACACTTCCAATAATTGCTGACATCGGTGTTTTAAGTTCATGAGAAACATCTGATAAAAATTGTTTTTGCATATCTTCAATTTCTTTCATTTTAGAAACATCTGTAAATAAAACAATTGTTCCATCAAAAATAAGATGTTCTTTATCAGAAAAAACAGGAGATGACTCTACTTGATAATATCTAGATTGTATTTTAACAACTGACGATAACGGTCTTTCAAAAACATAACATTGATCAACCAAATTAAGCATTTCACCCATAAAGATATCTTTATAATATCTTCCCTTTAAATGAGGTATTTCAAAACCTTTTCTAAAACTTTGATTAGTAAAAGCTATTTTCCCCTCTTTATCAATAAATAACATTGGTAAATTCATTGATCGAATCAATTGACTTAATATCTTTTCATGATATTTATTTTCAATCTCTACTTCTTTTAATTCATTATCTTTTTCTCTTTGAAAAAAACGTCCCATACGTTGATAATGTCTTTCTAATTGATAAGCATTGATAGCACAAATAAAGATATAAAGAAACATAATATAAAGACTATAAGCTCTATTAAAATAACAAAGTAATACTGCAACAAATCCCATCAATAAAACTTTCAAATAACTTTTAGTCATCCTTTTTCACCAACTTATATCCAACTCCCCTTACAGATTTAAAAGAAAGTTTACTTTCTTTTAATTTCCCTTTTAATTTAAATACATGAACATCTACAATTCGCGTATCTCCATCATATTGAAAGCCCCATATAGATTGTAATAAAGTTTCTCTAGAAACAGCTTCTTGAGGATGTTCCATAAACATCTTTAACAAATCATATTCCACTTTTGTAAGAACAATAAGCTGATCATCAATAGTTACTTCTCGATTTTTTGTATTCAAAATAACATTTTCAAATTTAATTTCATCTAAGAAATGTTTATGATGTCTTCTTAAATGTGCTTCTATTCTCGCTATTAAAACAGCTGATTGAAATGGTTTCGTTAAATAATCATCCGCCCCTGCTTCTAATCCTTTAATAATATCTTCTTGTTCACTACGCGCTGTTAATAAAATAAGTGGTTTAACATAATCATTTTGTCTTACTTCTTTAATAATAGATACACCATCTTTATAAGGAAGCATCCAATCAATTAAAACAAGATCATAATCATTTTCTAAAATCTTAAAAACTGCTTCTTTACCATCATATAAACTCTCTACACTATAACCTTTCTTTTTAAGTTCATAGGCAAGTATTTTATTGATAGACATATCATCTTCAATTAATAATATTTTATTCATTATTCCCATCATATCTTTCAATTATTCTTTGTACAACTGGGTGTCTTACAACATCCATAGCTGATAAACGAATAAATGAAATTCCTTTGACCCCTTCTAAAATATCTAATGCACGAATAAGTCCAGAAGTTGTATTTCGTGGTAAATCGATTTGTGAAACGTCTCCTGTTACAATCATTTTTGATCTAAATCCTAAACGTGTTAAAAACATTTTCATTTGATTATCTGTTGTATTTTGTGCTTCATCTAAAATAACATAAGCATCTTCTAAAGTACGACCTCTCATATAAGCAAGTGGTGCAATTTCAATAACACCTTTTTCCATAAGCTTTTCAGTTTGTTCAACACCTAACATATCATATAAAGCATCATATAAAGGACGTAAATAAGGGTCTACTTTTTCTTTTAAATCACCTGGTAAAAATCCTAAATTTTCTCCTGCTTCAACTGCTGGTCTTGTTAAAATAATTTTTTTAACTTCATTATTTTTTAAAGCTGCTACTGCAAAAACAACTGCTAAATAAGTTTTACCTGTCCCTGCTGGACCTATTCCAAAAACTACATCATTATTTTTTAAAGCATAATAATAGCTTTTTTGTCCTAATGTTTTAGGATAAATCAGTTTTCCATTATAAGTTCTAGCAATTTTTATATGGTAAAGTTCAGATAGCTGATCTAATTTATCTTTTTCAACAAGTTTTTGAGCATAAATGACATCTCTTCTAGAAATAGAAACTCCTGAAACAATTAATTTTAGTAAAGAATAAATTACTTTCTTTGTTTTTTCAATTTGTTGTTGATCACCAACAATTGACATTTCATCTCCTCTTAAAGAAATTTCAACTTGAAAATGATCTTCTAAAACTTCTAAATTTTCATCTTTGACTCCAGATAAATTAACAAGTTGTTCAATGTTATAAGCTTCTAACTTAATAATTTCTTTCATGAATCCTCCCTAATTGCAATATTTTCTATAAAGACATATTGCATTTTTAATACATATTTCTTCTCTATTATATCATATGATAGTACTTTTTCCCTGTCAATTTTTACATCCTTTGGTAATTGACTCCTTATTTTAAAAAGCAAATAAGCAAAAGCATCTTTATCTTTAACATTTGAAGAAGAGGCTTCTATATAATAATACGTATAAGCCTCAACTCTTCCTTTAGTAGGAATCATTTTTATCTTTTTAGAAGTATCTTCTATTTGATGTGAAATCAAAATATCTCCTTTTTTTACATACTGATTGACCTTTACTAAAATATTTCCCTGCTCAACATTTAACTTATAAATGATACCATCTTTTTTAGCAATATAATCTTGATATTTCAAAACTGTTTTTTGATTATGACTTGCTGGTGTATATTCAACATGTAAAATACTTCCTATTTGATAGATATTTAAATAATCGATTTGTTTTTGATATTTTTTCTTTAAAGAATCATAAAGTTGATTAATTTGTTGATAGGATAATCGAGGATGAACCCTCTGGATTAGATGAGTAAGATCTTTTTGAAGAGCCTGATTAACAGCTGGAAGTGTTCCTTGAATCTTATAGCCATAAAGATATTGAGGAAGAATAAATAAAGTCAATGTAAAAGCAATTGTAAAGATAAGCTGTGGAAACTTAAAAATAAGTAATAAATAATGAAGTAAACCTATACTTTTTTGAATTGGTAAATGCATAGAATAAGTAAGATATCTTTGATAGATGGGCACATAAAATGAATAGTGCATCTCATCGAGTTGATGTAAATGAAAAAGTGTGAGTTGATGTCTTTTAGCTTGTTTTAAAAAAGAAAGAATATCATAAGTTTCAATGACAATATAATCGTAACCTAAATTCATGAAAAAGTAATCGACATAAACTCACCTAATAGCATGACTTTATCTTGACTTTCAATATTGTTTCCTTTAATAGAAATGATTTGTTGATCTATTTTACATTCAAAGATAGTCGGCTCTAAAGTTATAATCAACTGATAATGTTTAATTAAAATTCTATTTTTTTGTATGCAAAGCATTCTATCACCTATTATAGGCTATGATACTTCTTTTTCATTATTCTAAAGAGAGATGATTTTTTTAGATATTATTTCTAATGTTTTAAAACTACTCATAGGATTTATTTCTTCAACATATAATAAAGGCGTTTCTTCTTTATCCATCATAAATATTTCTTCTGTATAAGGAAATGCCATATAACTTCTTAATATTTCCTTTACTAGTTCTATTTTTTTATTTTCTATTAAATTTTCTTCAATAAATATCGTTAGATGTTTTCTTTTATAATTTATAGACATATAAAGAGAATAATCAAAAGAAACAGTTATATAGTTTTGAGGTAAAGCAAAAAAACTTATATATTCTAATTGATTATTTTGTATACTTTCTAATAATCTTTTATCTTTTCTATATTTTTTTACTTTGCCAGTATTTTTATTTGTAATACTGATAGCATAATGTGTTATCTTTTTATTAAATATTTCAAATACTTTTTCTATTGTTTGATTTAATTCATCAACTGTTATTTTTTTATCAATCTTTCCTTAATAAGTTATTGTAAATATTTTCATTTTCATCACCTTTTAATTCATTATAAAGCAAAAAAAGTCAACTTATAACGTCAATGTCATTAAGTTAAGGTGGCATTGTACAAAAGACAGTTCTATTTATGTTAAG
>OLOD01002170.1_pt1 | contig 10528 bp, 12 predicted proteins | sample 1671921 | NCBI WGS metagenome assembly OLOD01 (sample SAMEA3136626, study PRJEB25190) | human gut metagenome | biome: human gut; feature: human-associated habitat; material: faeces | place: Austria | collected 2013
AATCTTTGTTTTTTGCTTTTATTATTGTAACATTAGGATATTTATGTAAAAGAGTCATATACTTCTCTTGCTCAATATTAATATAGAAATTAATATCTGGATATTTCTCCACTAATATCTTTAAAAAAATATCATCTCCTAAATTATTTTTCGCATATGCAAAAATATATACTTTTAATTTCTTCATATCTCTCCCCTATTTTTTTCTTTATTATACTAATAACTCTATCTAATTTCAACAGTTTCTTTTGTTTACAAACCCTTGTATTTTTGTTATACTTTGTTTAGGAGGTTTTTTTAGTGAATTTATATGTAGTAAGACATGGACAAACAGATTGGAATATTCAAAATAAAATACAAGGCTTTAGTGATATTCCCTTAAATGCTACTGGCCTTGAGCAAGCAAATAATTTAAAAGAGCAATTATCTAAGTTTTCCATTGATAAGATATATGCTTCTCCTTTAATTAGGACTGTTCAAACAGCAAATATTTTAAATGAAGTATTTCACGTTCCCATTGAACTAGAAAATAGATTAATAGAGAGAAATTTTGGGATTTATGAAGGAACTGTTGCTCAAATTAATTTGCTTGATTATTTTGATTATGAGAAAAACCTTTCTACTAATGATGTTGAACCTATTCAGGATCTATTCTATCGTGTATGGTCTTTTTTAGATGAACTTATTGAAAAACATCCTAATGGAAATATTTTATTAGTTACACATGGAGGGACTTATAGGGCTATTTATTCTTATTTTTATGGTATCCTTTCAGCAAGTCAAATTTTAAGTTGTAAACTTCATAATTGTGAAGTTCATCAGTTTATAGGAGGCAAATATGAAACAAAATAAATTTAGTATTATTATTCCAGTTTATAATGCAGAAAAATATATTTCAAAATCGATTCAGAGTGTACAAAATCAGACTTATTCTAATTATGAATTAATTTTGATTGATGACTGCTCTACTGATAGATCAGTTTCCCAAATTCAAAATTTTCAGAATTTAACTTTATTGGAAAATACAGAAAAGTTATATGCAGGAGGCTCTAGAAATAGAGGAATCTTGGCTGCCACTGGTGATTATATCCTATTTTTAGATGCAGATGATTGTTTAGCTTCTTGCGATGTATTAGAAAAATTAAATGCCATTATTTCTGGGAAATCACCAGATATTGTTTATACTGGTTTTCAAACAACAGGAAGTAGAGAAATTACATTTCTTCCTGATAAAGAAAATTGTACAAAAGAATTTCGATTAGCCAAAAATAAATATATTAATGTATGTAGTGAAGTTTGGAATCGAAGCTTTTTACTTCAAAGCCAAATTTTATTTCCGGTTGGAACTTTTTACGAGGATGTTATTTTTACATTTCTAGGAATTGAAAAATCAACTTCTTACGAAATTGCTGATTTTGTCTCTCATATTTATGTTAGTGGAAGGGAAGGAAGTACTACTACTAAATATCAATTTAGACAACCTTTGGATACTGTAAAATGTATCGAGAATCTTTGTTTATTAAAACAGATCGTTTCTCCTGAAAATCTTCCTTTCTTAGAAGCTCGTATCAAAGAGCAACGTGAAAGATTAGTAGTTCGTCTTGATCGCGTTTTAAGACAAGAGGGATTTGATGTTTAATATTTAAATTTAGCCATAAAGTGCAAAATAAAAACAGTATTTCGATTTTTCGTAATACTGTTTTTTGATCTCTTCAACTAATTTTAAAATCTGCTACTACTAAATTGTTATTCTTACTGATATTATCTGCTCTTGATATGATTGCTCTAGATACTTCTCTAGACATTTTTGCTAAAGCTTTCCAATCTTGTGAATCATTTTTTAGTTTTCCTATATATGCTTCTTTGACTCTCGCATTAATTTTTAACATATCTAGTAAAATACCTATATCCACACCATAATCTTTTTCTAATTCAATACGATTAAAAAATTCTCTTTTGCCTGCTATAATACCGCTAAGTGGTTGTTCAAATCTAGCAGCTTCTGGAAAAAGAAGTTCAATTAAAGGTTTGGCTACTAATTCTGTAACTCTTCCTCCTGAACGAGTAAATGCTGATTTTATAAAGTCTGCTTCATCTGAAAATATATCTTCTGTCATAATATCAATAATATTCTTTTTATAATTTGTGATATCTCCGTCCATGAAAAGTAGAATATCGTTTTTGGCTCTTTTTATACCTTCTTCCATGGCATGACCTTTTCCTCTTCTATCACAATTGACTAAGATGGCACCTACACTTCTTGCTACATCAGCAGTATTATCTGTAGATGCGTTATTCACGACTATAATCTCTTTTACTTTTTTATTTTTTCTTACATTTCGAACTACCTTTGCAATTGATCTCTCTTCGTTGTGAGCAGGTATAATAACTGTAATTCCATTTTCCATAATATCACCTCTTTTTTATCACTTCTACCATTTTATCATATTTTGTCTTTTATGTCAATATTTTGTGGTTTAAAACCGTCATTTACCTCTTTGTTGTAAAATCTCTTTTTTTCTCTGTTTTTCTCATTTGTTCTCTTTCAATCTTTTAAGTCTAAATTAGTGATTTAAAGAAAAAGAGAGAAAAAAGCTCTCTTTTCTTCTATTTTTCTATTATTTTTGCCATTTGTACTCTAGAGCAGGATGTCATTTTAAGCCCTCTTGTTATTCCTCCTCCATTACCTATACAATATAAATTTTTAACTAAGGTTTCAAAGTCTTAAAATACAAAACTTACTCCTATACCAATTAGAGCATATCTTTCCATTTTTCCCACTTTTACCGTAAAAAAAGCTGTGTAATGTTTTACACAGCTTTTTATCTATTTATTTAGTCTTTTACTTCTTCAAACATATCTTTACTTACTCCACATAATGGGCAAACCCAGGTATCTGGAATATCTTCAAATGCTGTTCCTGGCTCAATTCCGCTTTCCGGATCTCCTTGTTCGGGGTCGTAAATATATTCACAGACCGTGCAAATGTACTTTTTCATAACGTTCGTATTTTTAATTGGTTTTCTAAATAATATAACACAAACAGCAAGATATTTGTTCAACACTATTTCCAAACTAAAGAAAAATTGTATTTTTGGAATAATCTCATAATCCGCTAAGAATAAAAAGTTTATGCGGAAAATTCAAGAACGAGGTAATGAGTTGGCAACTGTTCTGATTTCTACATACTTGCATGATTTGCATTGATGTACAACTCATCTTGGAACAAAGGTACAACTTTTTTATGAACGAGCAAAAAGGCGGTGCTTTTTTCATTATTGCAGTGTAATATTGAATTTAGTCTATCATTAATCTGCGATATTATGAGTTTTCCGATTCCGTCATTCGCCCCTTTCCTTTGCTCGTCTGCGAAGGTAGTACAATAGCCCTTGAAAGTTGAAAGGTCGGGCGGCAAGCCGTTTCGGTCAGAATCTTCCTTCCTTGAAGAGTATTCAGCCCGAAAACCTTTCCCCTTTCAAAGTCTGTACTCAAAAATGCAGACGGCAACGGAAATGAACGACTGACGAAAATGTAGGAAAAGATAAACAGACAGCATACAAACGGGTTCTTACATTGATAACCCATTTGTATGCTGTTCTTGTTTCTATCCATAGGGGCACTATTATTTTGCTGTAGATGAATATAGGGCAAGCGGTAAATTTCACTCCCTCCAAAAATATAGAGTGCTTATCCGCTGTTATTCATTAGGTGCTTGCCGTTGTACTCCCGTTTCAATGCCTGCTCAATCTCACTACGCTTGTACAAAACTTTTCCACCGAGAACATAGTAAGGCAATGTGCCATTGCTTCGGTATTCGCTCAATGTCCTTCGGCTAACCTTGAGCATATACGCCACCTCCTTGTCGCATAGATACTCATCATCGTGTTGTAATGCCGCACCATCTTTGGGCATACTATCGAGAATCTCCGATAGTTGGTCGATACTCTCGTGAATGGACTGCATCCACGTATCGTCTTTTGTTCGCATTTCTTGATACATAGTTCAAATGGTTTTATTGTTATACATTGATTAGATTTCTCGACCTTTCCACCTGGCTTCTTTTCGTCTGTCCTCCACCTTCGTAATAATGCTATCCACATCTTCGGGTAGGTAGTAGGTGCGGTTCCCGATTTTGGTGTAGGCAAGCGTTCCGTTATCACGCAAGGTCTGCAATGTACGCTTGCTTATCTTCAATCGCTGACAAACATCCTGATGGTCGAGCCAATTGTTTGTCTTTTTCTTCCCGTTCTTGACAATGGGTGAGTTTGATACTCGCAGAATGAACTGCTCAATCTTCGTGGCAAATTCCTCAAATGCCTTCCGCTCAAAAATGATTAAATCCATACGCTTTATTTTAATTTATTACACTTGTTTTTCTTTTTCGCACTGCTAAATAAGGAAGAGATTTTCAGACTTCAATGGCACTAACAATAGGTGTCATTCCTTGTCATATTGTTTCATCACAGACACGATAATCAGTCATTGAAATAGGCTCTTTTCTCATACGCAGTTCCGTTTTCTGAATGCGAAGTAATAGATAAGTTATCACACCTCAATCATACGGTGAGCCTGTTGCAGTATGTGGCACAGTTCGTGGCACTTTTAGATGTATATGATGATACATTTCTAAGCATACATCACATTATAACCAATATGATATAAGAATATCTCCAAGCGACTACCCGTCTCGGATCTTGTCCGTAGCATTGTCGTTTGTCAGACCGATGCCTATCCGTCTGTCAAACTTCTGCCACGAACAGTCGAAACAGATAGTCGCTGATTCTATGATAGCAGTATAGCGGATAGACCAACTCCCGACACTTCGGCAGTCCGTCTATCCGCTATCAGATTTAAGACCTTAATTTCCTCAATTAAGCATTTCGCCCTAATCCATAATTACCCGTTCAACTTGGGAAGAATTATGCAGTCGGCACTGCTTAAGAATCACCCCGAAATGCAATACAATTCATAATTGCCTACATAGACCTAATTTGTTGTGGCAGAATTGTATGCATATTTTCTTTGCAGCAGATAATCGGTCATAATTGTGCACAAAGACCATATGTGTAACCTTTCAAAAGAAGTAAGAAAATGAAAAGAAAATTAGTTGAACTGACACAAGAACAATGTCAGGAAGTCATTGAAAAGATGGCCGAAAGGTCATTTTACAAGAGTGGTACGGGTAAAGTCCATAATGCAGATGAATTGCGAACAGAGGAATCCGTAGGATCGTCCATTGACGACATCCTGCCAGAGCCTCTACCATCAGTAGCGAAACAAGCCCAAACGGAAGCAGTGCCTTCCGTTGCAGTGGTAACAGATGAGGCTCCACCTACCAATGTCGTAGAGGAACAACCACCGACACCACCCATTCAACGCCGAGTGAGCAGTAAGCAACGCAAACTCTCATTGGAAGAGTATCGCAACACCTTTATGCGACCTTACAAGATTGAAGACCGCAAGCCGGTATTCATCAGTGGCAAGTTGCGTAAGATGCTCGATAAGTTCGCCTGCAAAATCGGTGAGGACAGAATGAGTATGTCGGGACTATTGGAGAACATCGTTCGCCATCACATCGAACTCTATTCAGAAGATTTCGAGCATTGGAAAGGGATGTAATGCCTCAATGCCAACCTTACCGCCCAACGGCAGTTCGGACGGACTGCATTACGGCAACTAAATCAGAAAAAGCAGTCTGAACCATCGAAAACCGTAAATGACGGTGGACGCAGCAAGACCTCAGTCTTGGGGTGTAGCGAGGTTATCTTTCGGGATGCCGAAAAATGTCGGACGAACCGCCATTGCACCCGAAAAACCTCGCTCCACTCCCAAGTGGAGGCAATCCGCTCCCGATGGTCGCAGATTGTGAAAAGCCAAATTGAAAAATCAATAACCATGTAAAAAATCGCAATGATGAATAATAAGAAAATACAGAGACCCAAGCCCAGAGGCAGACCACAGGTAAGCACCCTGAAACGCCTTACAAAGTCGGTAACGGTGAAGTTCTCGAAGCCCGACTATGAGAAGCTACGCCACCGAAGCAAGAATGCCAACCGCACGCTTGCCGAGTACATAAGAGATGCTGCTTTTGAAGCACGCATCGTAGCCAAACATTCGGCTGAGGATGCTGCCGTAATTCGCAACCTTACGGGTATGGCAAACAACCTCAACCAGCTAACTAAGCTATCGCATCAGACTGGATTCTATCGCACAAAGAATATAGTGATGGAATTACTTGCCAAGTTGAAGGAGGTATTAAGCGACTATAAAGCCGAAGAAAGGAGGTGCAGATGATAGGCAAAATCAAGAAGGGTAAATCCTTTGGTGGATGCATACGCTATGTGATGGGAAAGGATGATGCCAAAATCATTGAATCGGACGGAGTGTTGCTCGGAACAAACAAGGAGATGATTGATAGTTTCAACTCTCAATGCCTCTTAAATCCGAAAATTAAGCAACCGTTAGGACACATTGCAATCAGTTTTAAGCCGGAAGATGCACCACGATTAACCGATGAGTTTATGGCTAAAATCGCATTGGAGTATATGGAATTGATGGGCATTAAGAACACTCAATTCATTTTGGTAAGGCATCATAACACCGACAATCCGCATTGTCATTTGGTATATAATCGCATAAACTACGATGGCAAAGTAATCTCTTCGCAGAACGATTTTAAGCGAAATGAGATTGCAACGAAGAAACTAAAAGACAAATACGGATTGACCTACGCAAAGGATAAGAGCAAGACCAATGTGAAGAAACTCCACGATCCTGAACGGGTGAAGTATGAGATTCATAATGCTGTTAAGGCTGCATTGAAACGCAGTCGGACTTGGTGGGACTTAGGCAACCAACTACAAAAGCAAGGCATAGGTATGACCTTCAAGATTAACCGAAGAACGGGTAAGAATGAGGGGGTGAGTTTCACCAAAGACGGTTACACTTTCAAGGCTTCCGATGTGAGTAGACAGTTCAGTTATTCAAAACTTGATAAACAATTAAGTTGGGATATGCCGAAAACGCAGACAGAGATTGGACCTAAACAGCAACCGACAAGGCAAGAAACAGAGCAAAATTATAGTGTTACTGATAGCCTTATTGAGTGCAATGGATTGGGCTTGCTAAATGTTCCAGATGCTCCACCAGAGGAAGAGCAACCACCTTCTTGGCAGAAACAAAAGAAGAAGGAGCGAAAGAAGAATCAAGGAATAAGATTCTAAACAAACAAATTTTTCACACTTAAAACAAATTGATATGAGTAATAAAAACTTTAACCACAACGACAATGAGTCGTTTATGGAAGGCATCTACGGATGCTTGGAGAGAATAGAAACCGCAGTAATTGAATTGCAAAAGTTTCGACCGAATGAGGGTAATTCGGCTGTTCCTAATGTGGACAACACTGCATTAGTTCAAGAAATTAAGGCTCTTGTTGAGAATGCTACAGGTGCTAATTGTAAGTACACAGAACGCAAGATTCAAGAACTTACAAAGACTTTGAGTGAAAACCTCGGTGTTGTCAATGATAATGTAAAGGGTGTTTCAGGTAAGAATAAGCCCGATTTTGTAGCCATTCAGAACGAGTTTGAAAACCTTAAAAAGTTGACAGCGTCACTTATACCGATGATTGAGGAGTCCAAAGTACTTCATAGAGAGAATGACTATAACATCAATCTGAACTTCAATTCCAAACTTGATTGGTTTGTGATTACACTCAATACTATTTTCATCGCATTCTTAGCGTCTGCATATTACTTTGAGTCGCAGCGGAACAAGGATGAAGAGGATGATTCTCTCAAATACCGCTACATCAAGATGAAAGGCGATGCTTCGGCTGAGCAGATAGCTACATTGGAGGACATCTTTGAACTCAACCGCAACACCGAAGCAATTGAGCAGATGCGTGAGGATGTGGAGACCTACGAAGAGGCTGTTCGCAAACAAGCTGCCCTTGCCGAGCAAGCACGCCTGAAGGAGCAGGCTGCAAGGGAACAGGAGAGCAAAGCCAAGTCCATTAAGAACAAGCAGGATAATAGTAAGGTTAAACAAAATAAATCAAAACCCTGATTGTAATATGGCAACAGTAAAGATTAAGTTCCGACCATCAACGGTTGATGGCGGACAAGGCTCAATTTTCTATCAAGTAATCCATAATCGTGTAGCCCGTCAGCAAAAGACGGGCTACCGTCTCTACGGCTATGAGTGGAACGGCCACTCTTCAGAGGTAGTGTTACCCAAGTTCAACGAGAGCAGAAAACGCCACCTATCGGAGATTGGCGACAAAATCCGAATGGATGTAAAGCATTTCCATAAGGTCATCGCTGATTATGAGCAAAGCGGATGTGATTATACTGCAGATGATGTGATAGCGGAATTTGCATTGGACAACCCTGAGAATTTTCTCTTCCCATTTATGGAGGGAGTCATAGCCAATCTGAAAACATTGGGCAAGATACGTACATCGGAAACATATGCTGCAACCCTATGCAGTTTCAGACGTTTCCGAGAGAATAAGGATGTGCCATTGGATGATATGGATTCAGATATGATGATGGCATACGAGGCATATTTGAAGAATAACGGAGTGAGTCCAAACTCTTCATCATTCTATATGCGTAATCTTCGGGCTGTATATAACCGTGCCGTAGAAAAGGGATTGACCTCACAACGCTTTCCATTCAAGCACGTCTATACGGGAGTGGATAAGACCGTCAAGCGAGCCGTATCTCTGAAAGTCATCAAGCGAATCAAGGAGATGGATTTTTCAATGAATCCGACCTTTGATTTTGCCCGTGATATGTTCCTTATGAGCTTCTATACTCGTGGTATGTCATTCGTGGATATGGCATACCTACGAAAAAAGGATTTGCAGAATGGGGTACTATCCTATCGCAGACGCAAGACGGGACAACAACTCTTCATCAAGTGGGAGAAATGTATGCAGGAGATTGTGAATAAGTACGACACTTCACAATCCAATTACCTGTTTCCTATCATCAAACCTTTCGGTGATATAGATGAACGCAAGCAATATATCTATGCAGCCCATAATATCAACCGTTGCCTGAAAATCATCGGTAAAGAGTTGGGATTATCCGTTTCACTAACCTTGTATGTTGCCCGTCACGCTTGGGCGAGCATCGCCAAAAGCAAAAATGTACCGCTATCGGTAATCAGTGAGGGTATGGGACACGACTCGGAAGCCACCACACGCATCTACCTTGCATCATTAGACACAATGGCAATCGACAAGGCGAACAGTATGATATTGAAATCTCTATGAGTGACGGATTGTTGAGCAAAAACACACTTCTCTTTGGAAGAGTGAACTTATCTCTTTGGAAGAGAAATGATTACCGATGCAAAATTACACATTTTTCGGCAAATAACACCAATTTGAACTAAAAAATGTTGCGCTAACCGATTATTTTGTTTTGGTACAAACAGGGATTGTTGAGCAAATTATGTCGTGACTATTCAAATAACCTGCTCGTAATCAATAGCAGTTTGCCGCATAAATCTCTCTTCCAAAGAGAAGTGACCTATTATTCTGATTTATGCGCATTAAGAAATATTGTATAACGCTGATTCTCTTGCTGTTTAGTGTAGGTGTTGCGCATTCGCAAGAGAGACACACGGAAATCTGTATTGACTTCCGCGTGAACAGTACTGTCATAGACTCCGCCTATTCGGACAATGCCGCCCGTATGCAGGAGATGTTGGAGTTCCTACGAACTATACGCCAAGACAGTACAATCAACATCATTGAAGTATCCTTCTGCGGAGCAGCTTCTCCCGAAGGCAGTTATCAACTCAACCGCAAGTTGGCACAAGGTCGTCTCTCGGCACTTGAGAAATTCATCCGCAGTGAGGTGGATATTCCCGACAGCCTTATTACCCATAATGACAGTTACATCCCGTGGGATTATCTCAAATCGCAGATTGAGGATTCGGGACTTATCCGCAAGGATGAAGTGATTGCCATATTGGAGGAAGAAGCCCGATTGGTGGACTATCATCACCCGAATACGCACATCGACAACCGCATCGTGAAATTGAGAGCATTGGACGGTGGTAAGGTATGGCAACAGATGAACAAACTCTTCTTCGAGCAGATGCGAAATGCCTGTGCGGTATTCGTAACCTACAAGAAAGAGTTGCCACCCGTGCAAGAGCCTGTAATCGTGCCCGATACCGTTGTAGTTGAACCTTCCGTTGAAGTGGTGGAGATTGTTCCTGATACAACTGCAACGGTAGAAACGGTTATACCCGAAGTAGAGGAATGGAGCCGCAAACTTCATTTGAAGACAAATGCCATTGGTTTGGGAATGGGTATTGCCAATGTAGCCGTAGAAATAGACTTGGCAAAGCATTGGTCGTTTACGCTTCCTATCTATTATTCGGCTTGGGACTATTTCAAATCGACTATCAAGTTCCGTACCTTTGCCGTTCAGCCTGAGTTCCGCTATTGGTTATCGGAAGAGAATGACGGATTCTTCTCGGAGTAAACGAAATTAAAGTAAGC
>OLOD01002178.1_pt1 | contig 10498 bp, 7 predicted proteins | sample 1671921 | NCBI WGS metagenome assembly OLOD01 (sample SAMEA3136626, study PRJEB25190) | human gut metagenome | biome: human gut; feature: human-associated habitat; material: faeces | place: Austria | collected 2013
TTTTACCGGGCAGCGAAAGCAGCCGGAATCAATCCGATCCTTGGCTGCGAAGTCTATGTAGCCCCTGGTTCCCGCTTCGACCGCGAGATCGGCAGTGGCGACGACCGTTACTACCATCTGGTACTTCTTGCCGAGAACAACCAGGGCTACCAGAACCTTATGAAAATTGTATCCAAAAGCTTTAAAGAAGGCTTTTACTATAAACCACGAGTAGACCTGGAGCTTCTCCGGGAATATCACGAAGGTCTCATCGCGCTGAGCGCCTGCCTGGCCGGTGAAGTAGCCCGGTTCCTTAACAGAGGAATGTACCCGGACGCTAAGAAGGCGGCCCTCCGTTATCAGGAAATTTTCGGCGAAGGCAATTTTTTCCTAGAGCTTCAGGATCATGGAATTCCGGAACAGCAGAATGTAAACCAGCAGCTTCTGCGCATGCACCAGGAGACTGGAATTGACCTGGTAGCCACTAACGATATTCATTACACCTACAAAGAAGATGCTGATCCTCACGACATTCTTCTGTGTCTCCAGACAGGGAAGAAGCTGTCCGATACAGACCGTATGCGCTACGAAGGCGGTCAGTACTACGTGAAATCCGAGCAGGAAATGGCGGCGCTTTTCCCATATGCACTGGAAGCCTTGGAGAACACACATAAAATAGCAGAGCGCTGCCACGTAGAAATTGAATTCGGAGTTACCAAGCTGCCAAGATTCGACGTTCCCGAGGGCTACACCTCCTGGGAATACCTGAATAAGCTCTGCTTCGAAGGTCTGGAGCGCCTGTACGATCCGGTTACCCCAGAGCTACGGGAGCGACTGGAATACGAGCTGAACACTATCAAAAATATGGGCTATGTTGACTACTTCCTCATTGTGTGGGATTTCATCCATTATGCCCGCAGTAATGGCATTGAAGTAGGTCCCGGACGAGGCTCCGCAGCCGGAAGTATTGTTGCATATACCCTTGGAATCACCTTACTTGATCCAATCAAATATGACCTTCTGTTTGAACGTTTCCTGAATCCGGAGCGAGTATCCATGCCTGATATTGACGTGGATTTCGGATTTGAGCGAAGACAGGAAGTAATCGACTATGTTGTACGGAAATACGGCAAAGACTGTGTGGTTCAGATTGTTACATTCGGTACTTTGGCAGCCCGCGGTGTTATCCGTGATGTAGGCCGTGTCCTCGATATGCCATATGCCCAGGTAGACTCCATTGCGAAAATGGTTCCTGCCAAAATACCGAATGTGAAGCTTGTCACAATCGACAAAGCCATGGAAGTAAACCCGGAACTGAAAAAAGCATACGACGAGCAGCCGGATGTGCATCATCTGATTGACATGGCCAAACGTCTGGAAGGTCTTCCAAGACATACCTCCATGCACGCTGCCGGAGTTGTAATCAGCCAGAAAGACGTCTCCGAGTATGTGCCCCTTTCCCGCGCGCAGGACGGAACCATTGTCACCCAGTTTGTCATGACAACTCTTGAGGAGCTGGGACTTTTGAAAATGGATTTCCTTGGCCTTAGAACCCTGACTGTAATCAACAACGCAGTAAAAAATGTAAAGAAAAATTACGGCATATCCCTTGATATGCAAAAGATAGATTATAATGACCAGAAAGTGCTGGATTCTCTTGGAACAGGTCGTACTGACGGTGTGTTCCAGCTGGAAAGCGGCGGAATGAAAGGATTCATGAAAGAACTGAAGCCACATAGCCTTGAGGATGTAATCGCCGGAATTTCCCTGTACCGCCCAGGCCCTATGGACTTTATTCCCCAGTATATCCGCGGCAAGAACCGTCCAGACACCATCCACTATGATTGTCCTCAGTTGGAGCCAATCCTGAAGGCGACTCACGGTTGTATCGTGTACCAGGAGCAGGTTATGCAGATCGTACAGAGCCTTGCCGGATTTACCCTGGGACGAAGTGACCTTCTCCGCCGGGCCATGTCCAAGAAGAAACTTAACGTTATGGAAAAAGAACGCCAGGCTTTTGTCTATGGAAACGAAGCGGAAGGTGTTCCCGGCTGTATTAAAAATGGAATTGATGAGAAAATTGCAAATAAGATCTACGATGAAATGATCGATTTTGCACAGTATGCATTTAACAAATCCCATGCTGCGGCATACGCCTATGTTACGTATCAGACTGCCTTTCTGAAATACTATTATCCGGTAGAATATATGGCTGCGCTGATGACCTCCGTAATCGACAAGCCTACCAAGGTTGCCGAGTATATTCAGGTCTGCCGTCAGATGAACATTCCAATCCTGCCGCCGGACATCAACAAAGGCGAGTATGGCTTTTCCGTATCAGGAGGCTCGATCCTCTATGCGCTTTCCGCAATCAAGAGCGTAGGGCGTCCGGTCATCGAGGCTATTGTTGCAGAGAGAAAAGAACATGGCGAGTACCTTTCCGTGAAGAACTTTATTGAGCGGAATATTGAAGCTGTGAACAAACGTGCCATTGAGAACTTTATTAAGGCAGGCGCCCTGGATTGTCTGGAAGGAAACCGTCATCAGAAGATGGTCGTTTTTGGTCAGATCGTAGATGACATTTCCCGAAACAAGAAGCAGTCTATGGCAGGGCAGCTCAGCTTATTCGACATTGCCAGCGAAGATGAAAAAAAAGAATTTGAGATTCGTATGCCGAATCTGGAAGAATATGACAAAGAGACGGTTCTGTCCTATGAAAAAGAAGTCCTTGGCATATACCTGAGCGGTCATCCTCTGGATCGCTACCGTAATATAATGGAGAAAATGATTTCCGCAAGAACGATTGATTTTCAGCCATCAGATGAAGATGACCGTGAAGGCGGTGAACCGGATGAGTCAAAAGTACGGGACAATCAGAAAGTCATCATCGGAGGCATGATCACAGAGAAAAACGTGAAGTATACCAAAACAAACAAAGTGATGGCGTTCCTTACCGTGGAGGATCTGGTTGGAACTGTAGAAGTCATGGTTTTTCCAAGAGATTATGAGAAATGGCAGAATATGATCAATGAGGATGCCAGGGTATTCATCCAGGGACGGGTATCTGCCGAGGATGACAAGGCCAGCAAGCTGATCCTGGAAAAGGTACGGCCTTTCTCCGATATTCCGAGAGAACTCTGGATCCAGTTTGAAAGTAAGGACGATTACAGCCAGAAAGAAAAAGGGCTTCTGGAGGATCTACGGAATTCTCAGGGTACAGACACTGTCGTTATTTATCTGAAAGATGTAAAAGCAATGAAAAAACTGTCTGCTGCATACCATGTAAATCTGCAGGATGAATGGCTTGCACAGATGAGTAAAAAATATGGTGAAGGCAATATCCGGGTTGTAGAAAGAGCTCTGAAAACGCTTTAAAGTGAAGAATCAGACAGGTATATGGAAAATTATGGTAAAATCACGGAAAACAGAGTGTAATTTCGGCAATTACTTAAGGAAAGAGTCTTGAAAAACCTTTGAAAATGCTATAAACTAATGCTGAATATGTGTATAGAAAAACGAGGGCGTTTCCACTGAAAATGGAGACACAGCTCCCGACGATTCATAAGATGGAGGAGATTATTATGGCAGAAAACAAAGTTAAGACCATTGGTGTCCTTACCAGCGGCGGTGACGCTCCTGGAATGAACGCTGCAATCCGTGCAGTTGTAAGACGTGGACTTTCCAGCGGACTTAAAGTAAAAGGTATCCAGAAGGGCTATAACGGCCTTTTAAACGAAGAGATCATCGACATGACAGCAAGAGATGTATCCGACACCATCGAGCGTGGTGGTACAATTCTTTACACTGCAAGATGTGCTGAGTTCCGTACAGCGGAAGGACAGCAGCGTGGTGCAGAGATCTGCCGCAAGCACGGTATTGACGGACTTGTTGTAATCGGTGGTGACGGTTCCTTTGCCGGAGCCCAGAAGCTTGCCAACCTTGGAATCAACACAATCGGAATTCCAGGAACCATCGACCTTGACATTGCATGTACAGAGTACACCATTGGTTTTGATACCGCTGTAAATACTGCTATGGAAGCAATTGATAAGGTTCGTGATACATCTACTTCCCATGAGAGATGCAGTATCATCGAGGTTATGGGACGTGGAGCCGGCTGGCTTGCACTGTGGTGCGGTATTGCCAACGGAGCAGAGGATGTTCTGATCCCTGAGAAGTATGACTATGATGAGCAGAAGCTGATCAATAACATTATTGAGAGCCGTAAGATGGGTAAAAAACACCACATCATCATCAATGCAGAGGGTATCGGTCATTCACAGGCTATGGCAACTCGTATCGAGGCCGCTACAGGAATCGAGACACGTGCTACTATCCTTGGTCACATGCAGCGTGGTGGAAGCCCAACATGTAAAGACCGTGTATATGCATCCATGATGGGTGCTATGGCAGTAGACCTTCTTCTGGAAGGCAAGAAGAGCCGTGTTGTTGGATACCGCCATGGTGATTTCGTTGATTTCGATATCAATGAAGCTCTTGCAATGGAGAAGAGCGTCACTCCATATATGTGGGAGGTTTGTGAGTCCCTTTCTCATAACTATAGGAAATAACAGTGATAATACGGTTCACTTGTCTCAGGGCATATTTCCGACTGGGTTTTACAGTATGTGATACACATTTTGCAGAAATCCTTTGAGCTATGTGCCGACGGCAGGTGAACCGTAATTATAAAAGAGTCATTGTTCCTGACATTCTGCAGCAGAATATTTTGCAAAAGATGCTGAGGGCAGTGGCATAAAGGAAGCTTATGTTCATTCAAAACCTGCAATATAAATTGCATAAACTGAATACGGCACAGATCATTACCCTCAGCTTTGCGGGGGTAATTTTTGTAGGAGGATTAATTCTGTGGCTGCCTTTCTGTACGGCAGCAGGCCAGACCACTTCGTTCTCCGATGCTATGTTTACAGCCACCACCTGCGTATGTGTAACCGGTCTTGTGACTGTGACCACAGCCACTCACTGGAGTCAGATTGGCAAACTGGTGATCCTTTTGCTCATACAGATTGGCGGAATTGGACTGATCGCACTTGCAAGCGTTATTTTTATTTCCCTGAATAAGAAGATCAGTCTGAAGAACCGCAGAATGATCCAGGAATCCTATAATCTGGAGCAGATGTCCGGTCTGGTAACAGTGGTGAGAAAAGTGGTTCTCTGTGTGTTTGCAGCAGAAGGAATCGGAGCCGTCGGCTATGCATTCTGCTTTGTACCAGAGTTTGGACTGGTGAAAGGTCTGGGACAGGCTGTTTTTACAGCGGTTTCAGCCTTTTGCAATGCAGGAATCGATCTTTTGGGAGAGAACAGTCTGGCAGACTATGTAACCAATCCTCTGGTGAATGTGACAACTATGGGATTAATTATTGCTTCTGGACTTGGCTTTAACGTATGGTGGGATCTTGGAGAAAGAATAAAGCTGGTTTTTCAGAAGAAGCTTTCTCCTGGCAGATTATTCCGGACCCTTCGTCTGCAGAGCAAGCTGGTTTTGACTACAACCGGGATTTTGCTCCTTGGTGGGACAATCTGTATTTTACTGTTTGAGTATAAGAACCCGGACACACTGGGAAGTCTGTCCTTTGGACAGAAGCTGATGGCAGCGGCATTTCAGTCTGTGACCACAAGAACTGCAGGGTTTTTTACAGTTGCTCAGGGGGCGCTGACCAGCGGAAGTGTAATGATCTGTCTGTTTCTTATGCTGGTTGGAGGTTCTCCTATGGGGACTGCCGGCGGAGTGAAGACGACTACACTTGCAGTGCTTGTGATGAGTATTATTGCCAACCTTCGGGGAAAAAAGGATGTAGAGGTTTATGGGAGAAAGATTCGCAGCAGTTATATCCGTTCTGCGCAGGTAGTTGTGGGAATGGCGGTTAGTGTGCTGCTTATTTCCGTGCTGGGGATTTTTGCAATTATGCCGGATGCACCTTTTGTGGATGTGCTGTATGAGCTTACTTCTGCAATTGGAACCGTAGGTCTTTCCAGAGGACTGACCGCGGTCCTGAATACACCGGCCAAATGGATCGTTATTTTTACCATGTATCTTGGAAGAATCGGTCCGCTGACACTGGGCGCGGCAGTTGTATCCCGTGCGCAGAAGCGAACTAAAGATGTACATCTGGCAGAAGAGAATATTATGATAGGATAGAAAATGGCGTCTGTGGACGACATTATCCCGCATGAAAGTCCGTTGCTTTCATAGCAGATTTTAAAGGAGATTAGAATGAGCGGAAAATCCTTTGCAGTCATTGGATTGGGGCAGTTTGGAATGACCCTGGCAAAAGAGCTTGCGAATGCAGATTATGATGTTTTGGCAATTGATGATAAAGATGAAAATATTCAGGAAATTGCAGATACTGTCACTTATGCAGTTCGTGCAGATGTGCGCGAGCCTGGAATTCTGAAATCTCTGGGCGTGCAGAATGTAGACGTTGCGATTATTGCGGTTGCAGAAAATATGGAAGCCAGTATTACAGCCACCATGCAGGTGAAGGATCTGGGCGTCCCGCTTGTTCTGGCGAAGGCAATGAATTCCCTTCATGGCCGGATCCTGGAGAAAATTGGTGCTGATCAGGTAATATATCCGGAGCGTTCCATGGGCATCCGCGTTGCCCGTAATTTTACAGCCAGTGGATTTGAGGATGTGTTTGAGCTTTCTACGGAGTTCAGTATGGCAGAATTCCGGATCCCGAATGAATGGGTGGGAAAAAGTCTTTCAGAGATCAGGCTCCGTGAGCAGCATCATATAAATCTGGTTGCAGTGAAGCATGGAGATTCTGTAAATGTAAACCTGAATCCTGCGGAGAAGCTGGAAGCGGGTTGTATTCTGGTTGCAGTAGGAAAGAACGAGGATTTGAATAAATTCCGAAAGCCGCTGTAACAGGGAGGATAATTTATGATAACCAGTGCAAATAATACACAGGTAAAAAATATCATACAGTTAAACCAGAAGGCCAAGGCCCGCAGGGAACAGGGGTTGTTTGTGGCTGAGGGACGGAAAATGTTCGGGGAAGCTCCAAAGGACTGGATTTCCAGGGTTTATGTGACAGAATCCCTGACTGCAGATGAGTCCCTGATGAAGCAGGTCATGGAACTTCCGGAAGAAAAAAGAGAAATCGTGGCAGATAATGTTTTCCGCCAGATGTGTGATACCAGGACTCCACAGGGAATTCTTACAGTTCTGAAGAAACCGGTGTGGACTGTGGAAGATATTTTAAAAGGAGATGCTCCTTTGGTAATGGTTCTTGAGGATCTTCAGGATCCGGGAAATGCAGGGACTATTTTCCGAACAGGTGAGGGTGCTGGTGTTTCCGGTGTTTTTCTTACGAAAACCTGCGTAGACATTACCAATCCAAAGGTCATCCGATCAACTATGGGATCTGTTTACAGAATGCCTTTCCTATATGTGGAGGATGTGGTATCATTAAAAGCAGAACTGGAGCAAAAAGGTATCCGTACCTTTGCAGCCCACCTGAAAGGAAAAAATTCCTATGATCAGGAGGATTATCAGGGCGGCACAGCATTTCTTATTGGAAATGAAGGAAACGGGCTGACGGAAGAGGCAGCAGAAGCTGCCGATTGTCTCATCCGGATCCCCATGTGCGGCAAGGTGGAGTCCTTGAATGCAGCTATGGCTGCAGGAATTTTGATGTATGAGGCTGCAAGGCAGAGACGGTAGGGTTAGCTGATCTGGAATCTGTCTGCTGAAGTATATCTGATGACGTATGGCAGATTTTGACAATCGCTTATCTGAAAGGGGGAGTCTTATGGAACCAATTATCTGGCTGGGAGTCCTGGCTGTGCTTCTGGTTATTGAAGGGCTTACCACGGCACTTACCACCATCTGGTTTGCAGGAGGCGCACTTGCTGCCGCTATTGCAGCCGGCATTGGAATGGGAATCGTGCCGCAGCTTCTTCTGTTTTTCTGTGTTTCACTGGTGCTGCTGTTTTTTACAAGACCGGCAGCTCTGAAGCTTATGAGAAAAGACACAGAGAAAACAAATGTGGAAGGTCTTCTTGGAAAAAAGGCTGTCGTGATCCAGAAGATCAATAATCTGGCCCAGACAGGCCAGGTTCGCATCAATGACATTGAATGGATGGCCCGGACATCCGATGACAGCGTAACAATTCCGGTTGACACTGTAGTAATCATAAAAGCAGTCCACGGTGTTAAATTGATCGTGGAGCCAAAGGAGGCGTAATATGGGAAGTATCTTATTTTTGCTGATTGTCATCATTCTGGTGCTGTGGATCCTGGCATCCTGCATCCGCATCGTACCCCAGGCATATGCGATCGTACTTGAGCGTTTAGGTGCTTATCAGGCAACATGGGGAACAGGTGTACACTTCAAACTTCCATTTGTAGAGCGTGTGGCAAGAAAAGTCAATCTGAAAGAGCAGGTTGTAGATTTCCCACCACAGCCGGTTATCACAAAAGATAACGTAACCATGCAGATTGATACTGTTGTATTTTTCCAGATCACAGACCCGAAGCTGTACGCATACGGCGTTGAGAATCCGATCATGGCTATCGAGAATCTTTCCGCGACTACATTGCGTAACATTATCGGTGATATGGAACTGGATGAAACCCTGACCTCACGTGAGGTGATCAATACCAAGATGCGTGCTTCCCTTGACGTGGCAACTGATCCATGGGGAATCAAGGTAAACCGTGTAGAGCTTAAAAATATCATTCCTCCGGCCGCTATTCAGGAAGCCATGGAGAAACAGATGAAAGCAGAGCGTGAGAGACGTGAGGCAATTCTGATCGCAGAAGGTGAGAAGAAGTCCACCATCCTTGTTGCAGAGGGTAAAAAGGAATCTGCAATTCTTGATGCCGAAGCTGAGAAGCAGGCTGCTATCCTTCGCGCGGAAGCGCAGAAAGAGCGCATGATCAAAGAGGCAGAAGGTCAGGCAGAGGCAGTTCTGAAGGTTCAGAAGGCGAATGCAGAAGGTCTTCGTATGATCAAGGAGGCAGGTGCTGACAATGCAGTTCTTACCCTGAAGAGCTTCGAAGCTCTTGCGAAAGTGGCAGACGGCAAATCTACCAAGATCATTATCCCGTCAGAGATCCAGAACCTGGCAGGACTGGCAGCTTCTTTGAAAGAAGTTGTTGTGGATGAGAAGGATAAAAAAGAAGAGTAACATTCTTGAAACAAGAAATTAATGAGATGAAAGCCGGCTATGGTCAGTCTGAAAAGTGAAAAATTCAAAGACTTGTACGACAGTTTACTGTAAAGCATGACAGAAAGAAAAATGGTGCCAGGTACTATACCTGACACCAGAGGAGGATTATTATGAACTTAAAAGGCAGAAATTTTTTGACACTGAAAGACTTTACACCAGAGGAAATTCTGTATCTTCTTGATTTATCCGTTGAGTTAAAGGCAAAGAAAAAAGCGTGGATTCTGACTTACTGGCAGATCGTGATCGATCATTATCCGAAAATGAATGATAAGATCCAGGTCAGTACATGGGCTTCAAAGTTCAAGGGAATGCTTGCAGAGCGCAACTTCTGTATGACAGATGAGAATGGAGAAAAGGCTGCGTACGCACAGTCAGTCTGGGTATATATGGATGTAGAAAAGGGGCGTCCGGTAAGACCAGATCAGGAAGAACTGGATGCCTATGGACAGTGTGAACCGCTGGAGATGGAGTATGAATCCAGAAAAATTGCACTGCCGGAAGAATGTATGAGTCTGGAGCCGTTTCCGGTGCGCAGATACCATATTGATACGAATGAACATGTAAATAATTGCCAGTATGTACAGATGGCTATGGAAATGTTGGATCAAGAGAGAGTGATCCGTCAGGTGCGGGTGGAATATAAGAAATCAGCAGTGCTGGGGGATATGATTGTTCCCAGGACAGGTGACAGAGATGGCCGGACAGTTGTGGAACTGTGTACGACAGAAGGAGAATTGTATGCAGCAGTAGAATTTGCATGGGTGTAGGGGCATTTACATAAAATAGGCTGATGATAGATGATTGTAGAGAGAAAGGATAAGACAGATGAAGTTAATCGAAGAACTCGGAAAACGAAGAATGCTGACAGTTGTAAAGACAGTTGATTTTGGAATATATCTTGGAACAAGTGAGGAACGTGTACTGCTTCCAAAGAAAGAAGTACCAAAAGAAATTGAGATTGGAGATCCGGTGGAAGTATTTCTTTACAAGGATTCCAGCGACAGATTGATTGCAACAACAGCAGAACCAAAGATCACATTGGGTGAACTGGCTGTTCTGACAGTGAAAGATACCGGAAAGATTGGAGCATTTCTCGACTGGGGACTGCCGAAAGACCTGCTACTTCCATTCAAAGAGCAGACTGCTAAGGTGAAAAAAGGAGATCAGGTGCTGGTTACGCTTTATGTGGACAAGTCCGAGAGATTATGTGCGACTATGAAGGTTTATGAAAAATTAGAGACAGACTCTCCGTATAAGAAAGACGATCATGTAGAAGGAATCGTCTATGAGAGAAGCGATAACTTTGGAGTTTTTGTAG
>OLOD01002180.1_pt1 | contig 10472 bp, 7 predicted proteins | sample 1671921 | NCBI WGS metagenome assembly OLOD01 (sample SAMEA3136626, study PRJEB25190) | human gut metagenome | biome: human gut; feature: human-associated habitat; material: faeces | place: Austria | collected 2013
CTTCTCTCGCCTGCCGCATGGCAAGCACACCAAGACCAGCTCCCAAAAGCAGACAGAAGAAGAATACCAGTGAAGAAGTCGGATGAAAAATATAAATCCCCAGCCCGATTCCAATACCGGCTCCCAAAATAAAAATACCAATCTTATAGCTGACAAACGCGATCACCGCAAACACTACACCAATTCCTACCATAATCACAGCATACATATATTTCTCAGTCACACCACTGGAATAAGCTACTCCGAATCCAACTCCGGCTCCAATGATAAATCCACAGAGCATCATCCAGAACCGAAGCAGACGATACCCCAGAATACAGTTTATCGCGCCGAAAACGAGCAATACAGCAAACCCGATCATGGAAATATCAGTCAGGGCAGGTATTGTCCTGGCATTTTCAATCATATTCATTAACTGCTGTAACATATCATTCATAACAGCCTCCTCTTGTTAAAAGATAAAATATAATGTTTTCAGATTCTGCAGGATCCCGTAATGATACTGAACCGTGCTGAGGCCGTGCAGACTCATGTAATATCCTGCCACATCCTGTATTTTTTCTTCCTGTATATAATGCCGACAGGCAGCATCAAAAGCCTCCTCTGATGTATATTTAAGGCGAACCACTGCTGCCCCGTTATCCAGCCGCATGCAGCAGAAATTATAAAATTCCTGTGCATCATATGTATTAAAACATGCCTGATTCAGCACATAAAAATTGCAGTCTGTTGCTGTGCAGGCCGGCAGCGGAAATTCATCCGATGCTGTATATATCTTCTCATATTCTTCCGGAAACGGACACAGATAATCATAAATGATCGTCTTGTGTTCCGCAAGCTGTACAGCATCTCCCTGCAAAAATCCCGGCTGATCACCATTTGTCGCATCCACATAATAATACTGTCCATCTATCTCTACAATATCCCAGGCATGGCCTTCATCACTGTCTTTGCTGTCACCTTCTACGTAAATACAGGGGACATCCATCCGCTCCAGGAGATATTGTACAGCTCTCGCATAACCAGCACAAACAGCTCTTTTCTTCCAGAAGATTCCGGCAATATTCTGATCATCATCTGATGATTCATATTCCGCAAGATCAATAAGATACGAATAGACTGCCTTTACTTTATCATATGTATCTGTTTCTTCCGTAATCTGTCCGTTCACCTCGGTAAATGCCTGTTCCATTGCCGCTGTAATTTCCGTAATTGCTGCTTCTGTATAAATATATCCCGGTGAAAACCGACAGTATGCGTCCCCTTTATAACTTGTCGTATATACATTTTTACGGTTATGCACCCAGAACAATTCCGAATGATCTTTCAACACTGCATGATATGCCTTGCTGATCAGGTTTTCATCCGCAGTGGTAAGATAAATTTCCTCCTGTCGCTCTCGGATGCCATCAAGCATCTCCCGATATATTTTCTGCTCTTCTTCATCCAGAAGATGAAAATAGTATTCCTGATGTCCTGCATCCGTCTGCACAGTTTCTTTCTGTCGGAGTGTTCTCACTTCTTCCGGCTCCAGGTCCAACAGACCCTTGGGATTGCCCAGACATAAGATGCCGGCAAATACCAGAACTACAAAAACAAACAGAACTTTTCCTGTTTTTCGGTGCCTTTGCCGTTTTCTACTCATCTGGTGCTCCTTTGTCCTGTGTTCAAGAATACCAAAACACCCGTGACAGGCCACGAAAGACCTGCACGGGCTGAACTTTAATCTTCAAATACGATTTCTATATCGCTGTCATCTGCATCCGGTTTCTTAGGAAGGATCTCAAAATCACTGTCTGATGAATCAAATACATTCTGATCAAGGATTTCCTGAAGAACATCATTTACCGGAGATGTCGCCGTCGCGCTGCCGTCTGAAGTAAATGTCTCATCTTCGTCATCATCCACAATCGTGATTTCCATTTCATCACTACTGTCATCGACAGTCTCATCTGCCGCTCCTGTCTCAGATGTAAGTGTCTCATCCGGCGCTGCAGTCAGGTTTTTCTCTGTATCTGCTGTCTCTGTAGCACTGACTGTCTCTGCATTGCTTGCAGACGCTCCTTCGCTTTCCATCTGTGTAACTTCTTCCTGTGTCGGATAGAAAGATGGCTGTCTGATATAACGGAAACTTGCACCATATGCTTCACCTACAGTAACTCCGTTCTTACTGGAAGAACAGTGCACTGCAATCCAGTCACCGGCATCAGTTTTTCCACAGATAATACCGACATGATTGTCACTTCCTGCCTCCGGTCCTTTCTGGAAAACGAGATCGCCAGGCTGTGCATCCTGCTCGCTGACCACATTGGCCTTTTCCCACTGATCGGATGTACCGTCACCAACACTGTCCTGCATTCCCTGATTCAGATAACCATTGATCACAGACCAGGTAACAAATCCGCTGCAGTCAAGCCCGTATGCTCTGACTGTACCGGTGCTGGCACTGCCTGTGGCAGAAACCTTCTCAGCTGTTCCCCAGCTCGGGTCTTCGCCGATTGTTGTAGATTTTCCACCCCAGAAATATCCTACTTCTCCCACCAAAGAATATGCAGCAGTGATAACATTTACTCGTTCTTCCGATACATCATCACCAACGCTCTGGCGTACAAACCCTTTTGCGTCAGTAACGATCGCACAGAGAAGTTTACAGTCGGTTTCTACATATTTTTTAAGAACACTTCTGTCGTTCTGAGAAATATTATTCTGCTTAATGTAGTTGTTGATGTGATAGTTTCCATAGGAAACATGTGTAATATTGTCTTTGTCTCTGACAATCGGATTCATCTGTGCAAAAATCTTCGCAAGTTCATCCTTACTGGATGCATCCAGTGTAAATTCCTTTACTCCATTCTGACTCTGCTCATATACATATACTGCCAGAATATCCTGCCAATTGCGTACAAGCAGGGAATCTGCAGAAGTAGTAAGTCCGTCTGATCTGTTGTCGCTCACGTCGGAAAGTTTATTTTTTTCTTTGTATTCTGCCTCGATTTCATTCATGACAGATGCAAAATCATCAGAAAATGTAAGCTGATAATTTCCCTTCAGGCTGTCCAGATAAAATTCCTTACCCGCATGGAGGTTAGAAACATAATAAACCGGTGTTCCGGTCTTTCCGGTCTCACTTGCCTTACTTCCATCTGTCAAGGCTGATGTATCTGCATTCTGCTTCTTCTGAAGCTCGGCAATCTTACTCTCAAAACCGACCAGTAAATTATAATTTGTCACAAGTTTCTTCTGATCTGCTGAAATACTGTTATATATCGCACGAAGTTCCTGAACCTTCGCGGCCTGATCCAGTGTCAGAGTCTGTCCTGCCAGAGCATTAATACCGTCGATCAGTGTCTGTACAGCCGCCGATTTCGAGCCATCATCAAAAATCTTATCCGGTGTTGGTGTAACCGGATCCGGTGTTGGTGTATCCGGATTTGGCGTTGGTGTATCCGGGTTTGGCGTTGGTGTATCCGGATTCGTTGGTGTCGGATCTATCGGATCCGGATCTGGTGTCGGTGTATCTGTTCCGGGATCCGGTGTCGGTGTGTCCGTTCCGGGATCCGGTGTCGGTGTATCTGTTCCAGGATCGGTAATCTCACTGCCATCCCCCAGATCATCTCCCTCGCTGCTTACCGCAACATCTTCCTCCGCCGCCATGACACTCAGCGGACTGGTCAGAACCATTGCAGATAATATAGTCATACATAAACATTTGGTCAGATATTTGTTCTTCATTCTGGTAAAAAATTGCTCCCTTCTGTCTAAGAACACATCTTCATTCCTGTAAAATATGTTTCTTCATTCTAACTTACCCACACAATAACTGCCGTAATTCTATCATATTGATTCTCAAAAATCAACCGCCGGAGGATTTCTCCGGCGGTATTTCATACTTTTTTCATATTTCACTCACATCACTGCAGTTGCATATTCTGCCATCGGATCTTTCATACAAAGCTGAAAAAGCCCCTGAAATACCTGATAGCAGACGCTGAGAATATAATGAATATCCTCCTCTACGCTACGTTTGCAGTTCATATATCTGCGATGGTGAACTTTAATGTACTCGAGAAGCTGATTCAAGGTCTCAAAATGAATCACATGCTCCGCATAGGCTTCTGCTTTCCCCTCCTGAACGAATGCCTTCAATTCATTTTTCAGGTGTTTCTCATAGGAGTTGTGCTGACGAAGCGTTCCGTCAAACGTCTTATTGTGCGGAAATGTAAAATAATCTGCAATATAATGCATAACCTCCCCCGCACGACGCCAGAACACACGGTCATTATAGTTTTCTCCCACCTGAACGAGACGTCGGATTTTCCCCTGCACTTCATCGAATGTGCCAAAATATTCATGCCTTTTGGTTATAAATGACGGCTGAATGTCCGGAAGGATATTGCCCAGGCAAAATGCTTTTCTATGTGACTGAAGACTTTCATTGGCAGGCATCTGATCTGCCAGATATCTTGCCAGTAATATATGTGACTTTTTTCTCAAACTAAACACTTCTTTCTTTATTCAAAGCCCATTTACCATAACCAACATATACTATAGCAGATTTGTAACTATTCTTCAAATAAAGTTTTTATAAAGTTCTCTTTTATATCCGTACTGGTTACTGTTCCGATTGCCATACTGTGCTGTGCAGCATGCCTTTTTTCTACAAGTTCTCTTTCATATCCGATCACACCATTGTTATCATACGGATCATTGAAATAATATTTCTTCTCATCGTAGCCCACCAGCAACATACAATGCTCATTCGAAATCCAGCAAAAAGATTCCCCCGAATCCAGGAGTTTCCATTCCGGTCCCGGGATTTCCTTTCGCATATTGATGCATGCCCAGAACACTACCGGCATCCCCTGATCAATATATTTTTCCAAAAGTTCCTGTATCGGTGTGCCGGACTCATCTGTAAATTGAAAGTCTTTTCCTGCTGCTTTTTCAAGTGCTTTCAAAAGTCCTTTTGCATAAATCCCGAAAGAATCTTCATCATAGGGACTTCCACAGAAATATTCATTCGGATCCGGTCCATAAAGCTTTCCGTCTCTCATTTCCATATCTCTGCATTCCAGACAGTTCTTTATAAATTCATCAACAGTGATCTCATATCCCAGATACTTAAGGAGCATCACCGCCGACACACTCTCACAGCCGGTCGGATATTTCACACTCTGGTCAATATACGGTACCTCAATTTTATGCACGTTTTTTCACTCCGTCTTTCTCATCTGAAGTCACTGCTTTAATCACAAACAGTACCACAAGAAGTAAGACAGCACTGATGCCGAGAACCAGCCACCAAATATGTACGAAACCTGCGATCACATAACCGATTGCAGAAACAACCGCAACAACTACCGCATACTGCATCTGTGTGGTAACATGGTTAATATGGTTACTCTGTGCTCCTGCCGAAGACATAACCGTCGTATCCGAAATCGGTGATACATGGTCACCACATACTGCACCTGAAAGTACAGATGCTACTGCAATGATCATCATCTGCATATTATCCGTACCCGGGAACATTGCGATTGCGATCGGTACAAGGATTGCAAATGTTCCCCAGCTTGTTCCTGTAGAGAAAGAAAGGAAAATTGCTACAAGGAACAGAATTGCCGGAAGCAGCACACTTGCGGAAGCATTGGAGCCTACCAGATTCTCTACGAAAGAAGCAATTTCAAGAGCATCTCCCATTCCCTTAAGAGACCATGCAAAAATAAGGATTCCAATCGCCGGGATCATCATCTTGAAACCTTCCACAAAACTGTCCATAAATCCCTTAAATGTAATAACTTTGCGCGGAAGATACAGTGCCAGCATAAACATTACCGTGATCAGTGTCGCAAAAATAAGACTTGTTTCCGCATCACATCCGGAAAAAGCAGTTACCACATCTGTAGCTCCGCCAAGAAATCCGGTATAGATCATGGCACCAATTGCAGTTCCGATCAGAACCAATACCGGAAGCACCAGATCAATTACTTTTCCATTTGAAGAAATCTCCTCTTCTTTTACCTGCTCAAATTCTTCTCCACCTGATGTAAACAGATCACCGGCTGCCGCATTTTTTTCATGTTTCTTCATAAGGCCGAAATCCAGCCCTGTCAGGATGATCGTAAATACCATAAGCAGCGTCAGAATTGCATACAGATTATATGGTATCGTCCGAAGGAAAAGCTGAAATCCGCTGATTCCCGCATCTTCCGGAACATAAGAGTTAACAGCTGCCGCCCAGCTTGAGATCGGCGCGATAATGCAGACCGGTGCTGCTGTCGCATCAATAATATATGCCAGTTTTGCACGTGATACTTTAAATCGGTCCGTCACAGGACGCATAACAGAGCCAACTGTCAGGCAGTTAAAATAATCATCTACAAAGATCAGCACACCAAGTCCGGTTGTTGCCAGCATTGCACTTTTTTTGCTCTTGATCTTATTTCCTGCCCATTTACCATAAGCAGCTGAACCGCCCGATTTCGACATCAGGACAATGATCATACCTAACAGCACATCAAATATCAGAATATTTAAATTCATGCTGTTTTTCATAATGTCAAACAAAGCCACAAATGCATTCCACGGATGAAAACCTGTATAAAGCAGCGCTCCCATCGCAACACCGATAAAAAGTGAACTGTACACTTCTTTAGTTACTAATGCCAGCACAATTGCCAGCAACGGTGGCACCAGTGACCACCATGTTCCGATAAATATTGATCCATCCATTTGAGTTCCCCCTCATATTTTATAGTTTTTTATTATCCCGAAAATCCAAAAAAATCCACCCTACTCCATATCCGCCGCAATACTCGCAAAATCAGGTGTTCCGTACAGATCAAACGGTGTGCTCTGGTATACGTAATAATTCAGCCAGTTCGTATACAGATTGTTTGCATGTGCACGCCACAGAAGCAGTGGTTTACTTTCCGGATCGTCGTCTTTATAATAATTTTTCGGAAGATCGATAGGCAGTCCCTTACCCATATCGCGCTTATATTCTCCATCCAGTGTGATGCGGTCGTATTCCGGATGTCCCATTACAAAAATCCGGCGTCCGCCCTGTGCCATCGCAAGAAAAAGACCTGCTTCTTCGGATTCTGCAAGAATGGTGATTTCTTTGCATGCACGTATATCTTCGATCGGCACTTCGGTATGTCTGGAATGTGGTGCCAGAAAAGCATCGTCAAATCCTCTTACAAGCGGAATCTTACGGTTGAGGACTTTGTGCCAGAAAAGGCCGAACATCTTATGATCAAGCTGTCGTTTCTGAAGTCCGTAAAAATGGTAAAGACTCGCCTGCGCTGCCCAGCACAAAAAGATCGTTGAAGTTACATGGCTTTCTGTCCAGTCCATGATTTCTTCCAGCTCTTTCCAGTAGTCCACTTCCTCGAATTCCATCTGCTCTACCGGTGCACCTGTCACGATCATTCCGTCAAACTTCTGATCTTTCAGATCAGGAAATGTCTGGTAAAATTTATTCAAATGGCTGACAGAAGTGTTTTTGGCCTGATGGCTTTCAACCGCCATAAACGTTACATCCACCTGCAGTGGTGTATTTGACAGAGAACGCAAAAGCTGAAGTTCTGTCTCCTCTTTCAGCGGCATCAGATTCAGAATCAGAATCTGAATTGGACGGATATCCTGATGAACCGCTCTTCCTTCGTCCATCACAAATATATTTTCTCTTTCCAGAATTTCTTTTACAGGCAGATCGCCCTGTATCTTAATCGGCATTTCCCATTCCTCCTTTAATTACCATGCTTCTATATTTCAATCTGTTTTGATTCTTCTGCCAGCTTCAGGAAATCTTCTTCGGAAAGAATCGGAATCCCAAGCTCTCTTGCTTTTTTGTTTTTTGAAGAATTCGAAGTGACATCGTTGTTGATCAAGTAATTCGTCTTACCGGTGACAGAACCGGTCACCTTCCCTCCCAGAGACTCGATCAGATTTTTTGCTTCTCCACGATTACTGAAATGTTCCAGACTTCCCGTAATCACGAAATTCATCCCTGCAAAAATCTGATTGTCAGATTTTTCTTCTTTTACAATGTGAAGATATCCAAGCAGATGGTCAACCTTCTGATTATTTTCCGGCTTCGCAAAATATTTTGTCAGACTTCCGGCAATGACCGGTCCGATACCGTCAATCATACTGATTTCTTCCTCTTTGGCAGAGCGAATTTTGTCCAGGTCATCATCAAAATAGCGACAGATTACTTTTGCATTGGACAGTCCGATGTTGCTGATTCCAAGACTGTAAATTACTTTTGCAAGTGTAGTCTTTTTTGCTTTCTCAATGCTGGATATGAGGTTGTCGAAAGATTTCTCTCCAAAACCGTCCATCGTGACGATCTCATCCCTGTATTTCCCGATTTCAAAAATATCTCCGAAATTATGAATAAAACCTTTTGCAATAAATTTCTCCAGAGTAGCTTCTGAAAGTCCGTCAATATTCATTGCATCCCTGCTGACAAACAGTGTAAACGCCTTGATTTTCTTTGCCACACAGTCCGGATTCATGCAGTACAGGGCTTCTACATCATTTTCACGAAGTACCTTTGCCTCCTGACCGCACACAGGACAGATATTCGGAATCTCCAGATTTCCACTCTGTGTAAGGTTTTCCGCAATCTGCGGAATGATCATATTTGCCTTATAAACCTGAATCGTATCACCAATGCCAAGTTTCAGATCTTTCACGATGCTGACATTGTGAACGCTGGCCCTGCTGACCGTCGTTCCCTCCAGTTCCACTGGATCAAAGACTGCGACCGGATTGATCAACCCGGTCCTTGACGGACTCCATTCGATTTCCCGAAGTGTTGTTTCTCGCACTTCATCTGCCCATTTAAAAGCAAATGCATTTCGTGGAAACTTCGCTGTGCTTCCAAGGGACTCTCCATACGCAATATCATCATATAATGCCACAAGCCCATCCGATGGAAAATCATTGGTTATGATCTTTTCAGCAAAATAATCCATTGCCTCATCCAGATTCTCTGATGTCACCACACGGTACTCCACCACTTCAAATCCCTGTGTCCGCAGCCATTCCATCTGGAACTCTCTGGAATTATGCATGTCCACATCCTGCGCAGATACAAGCGCAAACGCAAAAAAGCGTACATTCCTTTCTGCCGTAATCTGATTATTAAGCTGACGTACCGATCCACTGCAGAGATTTCGCGGATTCTTGTATTTTGCATCTACATCCTCAATAGAATTATTTATTCGTTCAAAATCAGAGTAAGTAATGATTGCCTCTCCACGAAGCACCAGTCTTCCCTGATATGCGATTTTCAGTGGAATGTTTCGAAAAACACGCGCATTGTTGGTGATAACTTCTCCGACAATCCCGTTTCCCCTGGTGACTGCTTTCTGCAATTCTCCATTTTCATAGGTAAGAACGATAGTCAGACCATCCATCTTCCATGACAGAAGCGTCTTATGACTTCCTACAAAACCTCTTAAAACTTCCCTTTCTTTCGTCTTGTCCAGAGAAAGCATCGGAGAATCATGTGTTTCCTTCGGAAGCGCATCCACCGCCTCATACCCGACACGAACGGTCGGACTGTCAGCGAGAACGATTCCTGTTATTTTTTCTGTCTGCTCCAGTTCGTCGTACAGCGCGTCGTACTCCCTGTTGCTCATGATTTCTCTGTCTTCCTGATAATATGCCTTTGCCGCCTCGTTCAGCTTCTGAACCAGTTCTTTCATTCGGGTTACCTCTGCCGTTTCCATGATGGCCTCCTGTTTCTGTTATTGTTTCACTTGAGGAATTACGAATCAGCTCTTTAAGCTCACTCCACTCATCTCTCCGTATTTCACGATATGCCCCACATTTCAGTCCATCCAGTGTAAGATTCATGATCCGTACACGTTTCAGTGTATGTACATGATATCCAAGATACTCACACATCCTGCGGATCTGTCGGTTCAGCCCCTGCGTCAGAACAATGGTAAAGCTGTTCCTGCCAGTCTTTCGCACGATGCATGGGCGCGTAACAGTCCCAAGTATCGGCACTCCATTCTGCATATGACGCACAAATTCATCTGTAATTTCGTGGTCTACCGTCACCTGATATTCCTTTTCGTGGTAGTTGCCTGCCCTCATGATACGGTTGACAAGATCTCCCTGATTGGTCATAAGGAGAAGTCCCTCGGAATCTTTATCCAGCCTTCCCACCGGATAGATCCGTGTCGGATAATCAATGTATTCGATTACTGTTGTCTCCTGCCGCTGTTTCTTCGTGCTGCAGACGATTCCCCGTGGTTTATAAAAAAGAAGCAGTACCTCCCGTTCTTCCTTTTCCACAGGTTTGCCGTCCAGACAGATCACCGCATCAACAGGGATTCTCTCCCCTGTGCCTATCTTTTTCCCGTTCACGGTAACTCTTCCGGCTTCTGTCAGACGATCCGCATCCCTTCTGGAACACACTCCGGCACTGCTCAGATATTTATTTATCC
>OLOD01002181.1_pt1 | contig 10471 bp, 11 predicted proteins | sample 1671921 | NCBI WGS metagenome assembly OLOD01 (sample SAMEA3136626, study PRJEB25190) | human gut metagenome | biome: human gut; feature: human-associated habitat; material: faeces | place: Austria | collected 2013
CTGTCTTTTTTGCTCTGCCATTCGACTGCAATGATACACTTGGTACCGAACAAACACCTGGTGATAATATCCACGTAAATGTTCCATGATCATAGATAATTTTTTGCACATAAGCGTCAATTATCGTTTCTGGAATAGGCTCTTTCCTTGAAAATGAATCCATATCTAAAAATTTTGATAATGCTTCTATTTTTTCATTCAGTTCATCTTTTTCTGCATTCTCCTCAATCTCCTTTCTCAGTATCATATTTTGTTCTCTCAATGATTTTATTTCCGTTGTCATTGATTCTTTTTTAGCATTGAATGTTTCTCTTGAAATATCGCCGTCTGTACACATATCCAGCAAAACATCCATTCGACTTTCCAATTTATTAATTTTCGCTATATTATTATCAATCGTTTTTTTCACACGTTCCGTAGATGATTCCAGTGATATAGATGATTCCAACATGGCTATTGCCGTATCATAAATCACCTGCTTATCCTCCATAAGTTTGCGGAAGATAAAATCTGCCTGCACTTCTAATTTCCATTGTGAAAAAGTATTGTTTGTGCATATACCATCAATAGAAAGCCCTTTATTTTGTCTGGTTCTGACGGTTCCTGTTCTTAACTGGTCATGACATTGGAATGTATAGTTTCTATTTCCACTAGTCGATACATAAGATGCACGCCGATTCATACGGTGACCACATATGCATTCTGTTTTTTTCACCCAGATATTTTTTGCTTTTGGTTTTCCGTAATTTCTATTATTGATTGTAGTTGTGATCTCTGCAATCATCGCCTGAACTCTATCGAATTCTTCCTCTGTTACAATCGGTACATGTTTACCCATGACGATAATCTGTTCTACTTCGCCTTTGTTGCGTACTTTCTTCTGAACCAGATAATCAGGAACATATTCTTTTCGATAAACAATCCTACCACAATAGAATGGGTTTTTCAATATTTTCATAATAACACTGGCAGACCATTTTTCTTTTCCCATTGCGGTCTTTCTATGTTCTTGCTCAAGAATATACTGTATTTTTCTTGAACCATATCCGGCAAGATACAAATCAAAAATTCTTCTTACAGTTGCTGCCTGTTCCGGATTAATGACCATCTCTTTCCCAACACGATCATATCCTAAGATGTTTCCATTTCCATATACTACACCATTCAAAAAAGAAACTCTTTGACCAGCTTTAACTCGCATTGATGTCTTTTTTGATTCATTCTGTGCCAGCGAAGCCATGATAGAAAGTCGCAGCTCTCCATCGCTGTCATTCATCGTCCAAATGTTATCCTCAATGAACCATACTTCAATACCATAGCTTTTCAAAATTCGGGTCTCGCGAAGTGTATCTACGGTATTTCGTGCAAAACGTGCCACCTCCCTCGTAATAATCAGATCAAATTTTCCATGTCTTGCATCGTCCATCATCTTTAGGAAATGTGTACGCTTATTGACAGAAGTTCCTGTAATTCCTTCATCAATATATCTTTGATACAATTCCCAATCCGGGTGACGGGCTATAATTTCATCATAGTATTGTATCTGGTTTTCAAGAGCAGATAACTGTTCTTCATGTTCAGTAGATACACGTGCATATACTGCAACACGTATTTTTCTCATATTCACCTCAAAACTAACAAATACCATACTAGATGTACTTAGTATGGTATTCATTATCATTCTTCCGATATGGTCTATTCAACTCGTATGTGATATTTTTCTCTTATTTTTCTTAATTCGTATTCTGATATCAGATCGATCTCATGTAACTTCTTTATATAGTAGTAAGCGGCAAGGTTCACAGCCTCTTTATACGCATGATCAGAAAATTCAATTCCCTGTATTGCATTTTCCTCTGTGTTATTTGTCTTTTCCATGCATATAACCTTCAGCTAATTATCTGAATGACAAATATCACAGCAAAAAACAACCAGGGAATGATTTTTGACCACCTGCCCGATCGGACAGATGCTGCCCATTGCTTCTCCACCAAAGCAATATCAATATCTTTGGCACTTTTTGCATATGGAATGATTCTCTGAAATATTGCAAAAAACTCCTGCCGATTATAATTTCTGCCTCTCACTTCAAATAGATTTTCTTCTACCAGCACCGAATTAACACAGATCTCACTTTTCCGCTTCGGATCTTCTGTGATCTGGATCAAAAAAGCCTGTTTCTTCTTATTTAACATAACGTTCGTAATATCCGAAAAATGTATCCAGCAGGACTCATATACATTTCCAACTGCCTGATAGCATTTCAAGGTCTCCTCTTCAATGGAAATCAAACTGTTTGCTACTTCTGTCACCTGCTCCTCGTATATGCTCCGTTTCTTCCATAATAAGATAGCGGTCCAAAAGAAACTGCCTGCTGCCACACACCAACCTATATAGCAGGCATGTATTCCAAATATGACTGGAAGAAACATGCATAGGATGCCTGCTAAAAGATAGACCAACATGAAGATCAGACAATTTAATGCCCGCTCATACGCGGTTATTTCCGCCCCCTGCTCTGGGTAAATGCATATTTTTTTCATACAACATTACCTTGCAGACCGGATGACACATGAAATGATACCGATTGCTACTTCCTTTTCTTCATCCATTCTCGTGCATATAAAATATACGTCATCCTTTTTGCGTGGCAGTAGCTGACGGTCTTCCACGGAATGAGCAATCGCATTCGTCCCAACCTGCAGGCGGATAAAGATCAAACCATCATGGATTCCCGTTACTGTTCCGATATATTTTCCCTGTTTTTTGCATGCGTAACATGTGGTATGGTCTAATGATTTTCCTTCCACCGTAATACTCAGTTTTCCACCTGTTTCCTGGATCTTGTGAATCCGCACCAGCGTCGTATCTCCTACGCGGTAATGTTCCCTGGCATCTGCCATCCACGCCTGTGCTAACTCAAACACTCTTGAAAAACACTCCAGGCCAAAGCACTCCAAACGGAGCAGATGTTCTGTAACCGCCAGGATTCTCGCTTCCACAACACTCCCTTCCTGGATCAGCGGTGCTTCACCTTCCACTTGTGGGCGGTAAAAGTTTTGCACTTTTTTCTCCATCGCCTTTTTTCGTGATGCGACCACCGAATGTGTCGCAGCATCCAGTTTTAATACGATGAAATCAATCTCACAACCAATCATGTTAGATGTGATACGGATCTTCTTGGTCATATCCCCCTCATCCTGTTCTGACAGAATGATGTTCATCTCTGTTACTGGGATCATCACACGATAGCCCTGGTAATCTGCCAAAGCCACATTCACCGTTTTTCCCTCTCCGATGGAGTGCCGCTCCATGGAGATCAGCATGCCTGTCAAAATCTTCTGCTTGAGCATGGAATTCTGTAATTCGTGCCAATTCAGATCATCGGTTTCATTGTCATTTTCATATACAGATGCTGCCAGACGATCTAACGTGATGATCTGATCCGTACTGGTCACCGGCTTGCTTACCGCTCCCTGCCCTTCTGTTCCGGAAGTTTCCTCCATCTGCAGCATCTTTTCTTCTTCTTTCAGTTCCACAATCTAGTCCTTTCTTATGATGCAGTTTATTTTTGTTGTTCCCATATTGTGTATATACTTCGATTTACCATATTCGGAAACTAGACGTTATTCTGATCCTGAAACAGCTTCTCAAAAAACGCATCCAGATTTGTGTCGGAATCCTGCTGCCCGTTGTCGCTTTCCCCTGACATTACTTCCACTTCCAGATTTTTATCTTCTACAAACGGCTTTTGTGCCTCTTTTTCTTCTGCAGCCTGTACCAGATCTTCCTCTAGGTCAACAAACTTCGGCTTCCATTCTTTTTCAAATACAGCCTGTCCATTTGGGAACCTGCCCTCTGCCGCATATTTTTCTTCCATTTTCTTTCGCTGTTCCAGCAACATGGATCTCTGGTTCCCCCATCTCTCACTGTCTGTGACCACATAACGTTCCGGATCAGAAATGGCTTCGCGCAAAATCTCCCACCGGCTTTTATATTCACAACCTCTTCCTCTGATATCATGTCCCTGTTCATACCTCCAGACCGGAAGAAATTCCTGTGGCATGATACGCCGCAGTTTCAATGCCTCCGGATGTTTATAAAATGGGAACTTTTTGAGTCGTATCATCTTCGTGCCCCGAACAAATAAAAGCATCTCATCGGTATCAAGCCGCATGATTTCGTCCGGTGTGTATACCGGTCTCTGACCAACACCCGAATTTCTTGCCATATCCGGCACATAGTCTGTCAGACGCACTGTTTTCAGATTTTTCCGTATGGTCTCCACCTCAATGGTTGACAGTCCGGTCAGTGCTGAAAAATATTCTGCTGTCGTGGATTCGTTGCATCCTAAAAATAACCGGAAATCACAGCCGCCGATCAGTTCTTCCCATACACCATCCGGATAACGATTTTGGAACTGTGGAATGTTCTGAACCATCAGGACCATTCCAATATCCCGGCTTCGCGCCGTTGCCTCCTTCTGCTGGATGCTGTCAATGATTCCGATGTTGGGCATTTCATCAAGGATGAAATAGACCGGCACATCACATTTTCGTGCTAGCTGCCGGTCGGCATAAGCCATTATTTTGATAAACGCCATGGAGATCATAAGGGCATTGAGCATGTTATACGTTGTCGTTGTATCAGAAGCCATGCAAAATATCGCTGTTTTCTTTTGCGCCATCCGTTCCAGATCAATCTGCTGGTAACCTGTCATCCGCTTGATTGCTTCATCCTGGAAGATTTTCAGGCGGGAACCAAGTCCCAGGATCGCATTGCCTTTATTTTGCGGGGATTGGCAGAACAGGTTATAAGACTGTCTGGCGGGATGCGTGACCGGAAGTGCAAAAAATTTGGCATCCAAGGATGCTGCTGATTCCTGCAAAAGCATGTTATATGCTGTACTGAACTGATGCAGTTCCTGGGGCATGACTGTGACTACATATAGCACCAGGGCCTTGAGCAATACTTCCTCAATGTCGTTGAAAAATGCTTCGCTGTTAATACTTGTCGTATTCTGGATAATCGTATGACATATGATGTCGACATATTCCAGTTCCTCTTCCCCACTGATTTCCTGCAGAATATCCCATCCATCCGAATTCCAACGGTTCGACAGGTTCCACAGTCCGACTTCATACCCTTGGGAATACAGATAATACACCATGTCTCCGCACAGTTCCCCTTTGGGATCTGTGACACAGAAAGACTCTCCGCGTATCACGCATTGGATGATCATGTTTCTGGAAATAGCAATTGATTTAAACGATCCCTGGGAGCCCGCGACAAACAGATTTCGGTTATATGGCGAGTCACGAGGAATAGACACCACCTTTTCATCCATTGTGGTTCCCAGAATAATGCCATCCGTCTCCAACGCACTGTCTGTGATCGACAGATAGTTTTTATACTCCTCTTCGGTTGCTATCCGGCTAGTCCCATAGGTTCCCTTGGCAGAATAGTTAAAATTTCGTTCATCCTCATTATCCCTGAAACGTCCGACTACCTTAATGTACAGGATCAATGCCACGATCAGGATCAGGCTTGTGCCATAACCAATGTGCCCCTGCCTTGTAATTACTGCTACTTTTACTGCATGAAGAATGCCAAATGACAAATCTCCCTCTGGCTTCGCCAGGATTGCCAGGCATCCGCCCGGATATAGGGCACCGCAGACAATACATAGCACTTTTACATGCGTATACTTTGTATGTTCTTTCTTTGGAATTTTTCCCCTCCACTGGGAGAATGTCTGCTGCATTTTTTCAATATAATAACGGTATCTCATATGCGCCTCCTTCTACTTTGGATATACGTCAATGAGATACTTCCAGAAACTAAACTTTCATCGAGTTGCACAAGTCAACTAGTATAAATCCACCGGCTATTCTATACTATAAGCAATAATGGAATATGCTTTGACACAACTCATTTTGCCAACTTACAAATGAATCGAATTAATTTCAACCCAAAAGTTTGTTCTGTAATAAATTTTTTAAACTTTTTTTCATTTGTATGAAAAATATTTACTTTGACAGTTGTATATATAGTAACAGGAGTAAAAAATATGAACACTTATGATTACAACATTTCGGATATTGTAAATAAGTACAGCAGGCATGTTGCAATGCTATCGTACACTTATACCAAAAATATCGCTGATGCAGAGGATATTGCTCAAGATGTCTTTCTACAATTAATAAAAAGCAATAAGGAATTTGAAAATGAAGAACATTTACGCGCATGGCTTTTTCGCATCGCTATTAATAAAAGCAAAAACCTTTTAAAAAGTTTTTGGATTAGCCACCGCAGTGATTTTCCAACAGAAAATACTTCAATACACGAAAAAGATTATGATTTAATTCTGTCTGTTCTCGAATTAGAACCAAAGTACCGAATACCTATTCATCTTTTTTATTATGAAGGATATTCCATAAAAGAAATCAGTGCCATTCTTCATGAAAAGGAAGCTACTATCGGAACCAGGTTAGATCGCGCAAGGAAAAAATTAAAAGACAAATTAGGAAGTGATTACTATGGATCATAAAAAATATAAACATGCATTTCAGCAAATCCGTTTCTCTGAACATTTAGAAGAAGATATTCTTTCAAACCTTGAAAAACGGAATAATAAAAAAACGCGTACTAAATTATTTTCACGTGTTATTTTTACAAGTGCTGCTTCCCTATGTGCACTTACATTGATTGTTACACTTAACAGATCGGATTCTCTGGATTGCGATTTGCTATCTGAAAATTCACTTGCAGAACTAGATAACATTTCAAATATATCAGTCTGCCAGACGACTACTACTGAAAACCAGAAAGTCGAAATACCTGATCATGAAATGGTTATTCTTGATCCTGACAGTGAAATTGAAAAAAATAAAATTGTTTCTTTTTCTGGTGAAACTAATCATGCAGATAGCAATTATGAAATTGGTTATATTTATAATGGAACGTACAATAAATTAGACGGATTAAACAATACCCCATCATTTGATGAAGCATTTTGCACCACAGATACAGGAAAATACTACGTGTGCATTTCAAACTATTCTGCTCAAGAATTGTCTTTTGACACAAAACTAACAATAACTACGAATGATTTAATATACCATACTAACTCAGTATATTTATCAAAAGACAGTAGCATCACAATCCAAACTGATCTTATCAGTGAAAATTGTATTGCATATTACATTGAAAATTGTCAGACAAAAAAATTGACAAAAATTCAATCATCAACAAAAAAAGCAGCAATTAATGCAGATGGATCATACCGCATTTTTGGTATTACATCCCAAAATACTATTATTGATTTGAAAGATTGCCTTTCTATTGAGCACTCTGTTACCCAATCAGATAGTGATTCTATTATCCCATTATGTTATTGATACTGTCATATGTATGGACTATGTAAGGAGGTGAATTTATCAAATATCCAATGACAGTTTAATCATTAAATATACAGCAATACCAAGGAGGTCCTTTATGAAGAAAAAATTATTATCAACCCTGTTACTTGCAGGGACACTTTTAATAGGTTCTACAGTATCTGCTTACGCACAGGATGTTTCTTCCGATCCACTTCAGCCATATGAAGATCGGTTAGAAGAATTAAGCACTGAACTGGGTACTGACTTAGCAATCGTTGCTCCTGAAGATGGAACCATTGAAGATGCTATTGATTTTTATTCTAGCATGTCTATGGATGAATTTGACTCATATGTAAAAGATGCCTACGAAGAAGCGGAATCTTTAGATGTGGTTACAGAAGAATATGTATCTGAAGAGTCCTCGTCCTTGGACGTTGCACCTTTAGCCAGCATTGCTTATTATCAAAAATATTTTTACAACTCCGGAAACACCAATAACTATCTCTATGTTCGAGCATATGTAAACAGTGATACTTCAAAGTACACCGGAGAAGTATATGATATTGGCAGTGTTCAGAAATCATATCCATCATACAAATGCAAATCAGCAAGTTATAGTTTCTCCAGCAATAAAAAAACGATTACCTGCAATTACAGAGTAACGAAATATTTATCTAGCACACTAATAGAAACTACAACAAAAAATATCTCTTTTATTCCTTGCCATTTTTCTCCCTTCCTTCCTTGCGAAACGAATAGAGTTATGATTCTTTTGTTACGAAATCTCTGCTAAAAAATCTGTCTCCATCTTTCGTCTGTCATTCTCATACTGTCGTGTAAAGATCCGCTCTTCCCGGAAAAATTCTGCATGCATTTGTTTTGTAAGTTTGGAAATCTCGCCTAAAAAGTTTTCTGTATAATATTTGCTTTTCACTTCTGGCAGATGATAATCCCATAAGATATGGCTCAATAGTGCTAACGGGATTCCCGTAATATGTGAGACCAGATCCATACTGAAATTCCGGTCAACATATAATTCCGCGATTTCCCGAATAGACCATTTTTCTTTTAATCGGTACATTACTTTTCTATACGGATTCGCCATTTTTACTCCTTTTCATACTAAATCATAAAATCATTTCTAGTCATTTGAGATTATGATAACCATACCAGGCAAACATCACCGGTAACTTCAGTTTGTCTGCTGCACGCCGCATACTTACTGTAATATAGCTGGTAGTTATGCCAAGTTTTTTCGCTGTTTCTGCTTTTGAAATCCCTCGCACCTCATTACAGATTGCAAGGATTCCATACTGTATCGTTTTTGGAGCATCCATATATACCTTCATCATCTCCTTTTCTACTTCCAGATAGTCCACCGCAAACTCCGCTGCACGTAATTCACTTTCTACATCCTGTCTACATGACAACTGTTCCTCTAATTTATTGCTTCCATATTCCTGGTATATATTCCGGTTTTTCCGAAAAATACTCATCAAACGATGCCTGATTCTGCTATAAGCGTAATTATGGAGACTTTTTCCTTTTGTGTGATCATACGAATCTACAGACTGTAAGTATTCAATATACGCCTCCTGATAAAAATCTTCTATATCCATATATTTCGCAAATATTGCACTTTTACGAACAATACTTCTGGTCATATATCGGATTTCTTCCATGTTTGCCAATAATTCTTTTTCTGCATTCTTACCTAACATGTTCCGCATCTCCTTTCTAACAAAGATTTCAGAATCTGTTGTACCAGTCGGCAATAATAAATCCCTGAGCTTGCAATGTGTAACTGGTCTCTCTGCAGACCCATCCGGTCTTCCAGGTAACGATAGACGCTATGCTGATCCATACCGCTCTCCACCACTTTTTTGATAACCCTGTGAGCTTCAATCCGCTCATGTCGTAGTTGTGCATCGGCAAGTGTTCCCGCTGGTTTCGTGCTACCTTTGATTGTGCTTACATAAGAATCGCACTGTGGAAATCTTGCGCATGCCCACGCATACCTTTCCGGATGAGTTGCGTCCTTCCCATAGATATCATAAAAATGAACTAATTTTGCTTTACTGCCACAATAAGGACATTTGATTTCTTTTTTTCTCATGTTTTACCTCCTTCACCTCTGCTTTTTTGCCCTCTTCCCGAAAAAATCCAACAAAAAAAAGGACTGATTCATTTCCCTGTATTTTTACCAAGAAAATTTATCAATCCTTATCTTTGAATCTATTCTACCTAATTTTGGTTGTGTCTTGTCAATAGGTTACTTCGTTATTTACAAGAAATTAATTTTTTCAAATTTTTTGGGATTGTAACAATATAGCATTTTCGTTCATTTCTATCGGATCAGATTTCTCTGATTCCTTAGTGCTATATATACGTCACTTTGTGTTTTGAGTCAACTTAACTACAATATATAGATATACTCATCATTTCCCATATTACACTTTATATATTGGTCATTTATTTTATAATAAAAGGGACATGAAATGCTTCTTTTTATTTCATGTCCCTTCCCTATGTATTGCATCAATAAAAAAATCTATGTTCCCTTTTTTTATCAACTATTTTCTTTTTTCCCGTTCCTATTAATCAGATTAAGCACCTCCCGTATCGAAAGATTATTTTCCCTTGCTGAGTCAAATATCTGTCGCATTTCAAGTTCATCCCGTTCCTTATTTAAGATGCTCAATTCGTCATTATATGTTTCTAATTTCAGCTTTAACTTCTCAATTTGAGCTTCTTTTTCTCTTATTCGAGTGTACACATCTTTTGGTTTTCTTGGCATACTTGTACCTCCATTCATCCTTTTACTAAGTACATCCAGAATGGATATTTGTTCAAAAAAACAAAGTGTAGGGAATAGAAAATTCTATTCCCTACACTAATTTAAGTACAAGTTCTATGTCATTCGCAGCTTCAAACCGAAAATTCGGTCTGTACAACTCCATAACCTGCTTCATATATTTTTTCGGAACATTGAAAGTCCCCAGAAATATAGGCTTTTTGATTACTGTTCTGAGCTGATTGCTGCCTGTGCTGCTGCAAGACGAGCGATCGGTACACGGAATGGTGAGCAG
>OLOD01002194.1_pt1 | contig 10411 bp, 7 predicted proteins | sample 1671921 | NCBI WGS metagenome assembly OLOD01 (sample SAMEA3136626, study PRJEB25190) | human gut metagenome | biome: human gut; feature: human-associated habitat; material: faeces | place: Austria | collected 2013
TGTTTCAATTTGCATTTTACAATGTTGGCTTCCCCGTAAGATGGATTCGCAGATTGTTACCCGAAAAGCCTTGTCTTTCCATAATGAATGTAAGACATAAAGAATACTTTGTTTGGAACATTCACAAAGTAGGGGTGTGGAAACATATCCTTGTCTGTGGAGCATACAAGTACATTCCATAAAATACAGATGATAAACAGATCCTTCTTCAATGATTTCGCTTCTTACACCAGGAAGTTTGTCTGCTTCCTGAAAGAAAGAGTCTAAATTACCATTCGCTTTCTCATATAATTCCTGATAGATTTGCAGCGTTCCACATTTTACACAATTTTTCCCGCATTCCGAAAAGAATGAGGCTCGTTGTTCTGGGCTCAGACAACTTATACCTTTTTCGAATCCTTTGAACCAATCTGATAGCTCCATAAGATGATATTTTTTATTTTCTTTTCTTCATGGTTTGTGCTTTCCGTTGGGTCATCTCTTCTGCAAAAGCCTTATATCCGTTTGTCTGGATGTAGTGGATACATGCTGCTCGGTCTGAGTTGAACAGGAAAGCGAAGATTTTTCCTATCACGTTGTTATGTGTCTTGCAGGCTTTTACGTCTGTATTGCATTCGGCACAACTGTGGAAACCTTTCGATTGGCAGCATTGTCTGATTTTACACCAGGTTGCTCGATCGTTCTGGCGACATCCTGGGCATTTATCGTTGAGGTATTTGCGACATGCTCCGCAATACAGGCCGCAGGCGGCGATGTGGTCTGTGGAGGCGGTGATTGTTTTCTTTTCCATATTTCTTTGTTATTGTTGTGTTGTTTGCATTAGTTTTACAAATCCTTCTTTGTTGAAGCGGTAGAACATTTCAATCTGTTCGGGCGTGTCATTTTCCAGCAGAAGCAACAGTTCCTTTGCAAACTCCAATTCTCCAGTTCCATTGGCAGTTACAATACGTTTATCGCTTACAGCCTGTTCGTTAATATATCCTGCTTGGTTAGTGTAATTATTTCCTCCCCACAGCTTCAATTGTTCCAAACCGTTGCCCGTGTGTTTGATGTTGTTCAGGAAACCATGTTTAGCCAGAAAAGAAGCAGCATTGCATATTGCGCCGACTACAATTCCTTTTTCAATGGCCTTTTGGACAATAGGAATTACCTTATCTGATGTTTTATCGTCCAACCAACCGTAGCCTCCTATTAGTATAAGTGCAGCATATTCTTCAGGCATTGTATCAAAAGAATAATCCGGCAAAGTTTTGAAACCTCCACATGAACGGATTGGCGTTAAAGTTGGAGTTACAACCTTGTTAATATATTTAGGATTTTTTCTTATGCCATTTTCATCACAGTTGATAGCTGAAGCAAGAAATACTGATTCATGATCAGCATAGTTATCAAGTAATAAATATAAAATTTCGTTCTTCATTTTTAATTTATGATTATTAATTACAACTTTTCGTGTGCAAATTCTCCATTAATCCAGAATGTAGCTTCTTTGCCTATAAAATGTAAAAGTATAAAATTAGGATCTGTAGGACCACCCGGAAAATAATTGATGAGCCAGTCTTGCCACATTTCTTTACGTATGTTGTCATCAGTGATTATTTCAATGAAACCTCTCAATCCGACACTGTCGCCATAGCTTGAATAACAAAGTCCGGCTTTGTTGTTCAGTTTGAAATCTGTAACCTTCACTGAATTAGCAGCGGTTGCCAACCATACTTCATTACATCCTTTAGAACTGATTTTAGACATTGGTACCGGACGGGGAAATCCTTCGGTATCGATTGAGACAATGGTAATATCCTTACATTGTGCTAACAAGCCGGTTGCCTTTTCTGTAAGAGTTCTTTCATCTTTTTCTTTCCATCGTTTAAGAGTAGGGAAGAATTGTCTCATATTTTCCTTAGCCTGTTCCGGAGTAAGATTCCATCCTGTCTCCTTGTTTATCTGGTCTGTAAATTGGGCACAGAATTCTATCATCTGGTTCATGGTGAAATCTTGTGTGAATTTCCCTTTCTGATAACAATACATGCAATAATCATCATTCAGACTTCCATCCAAATTTGTGCCTTTATTTGTATCAGTAAGAGGCATACCGCAACTTTGGCAAAATTGTTGTTCCATAATACATTCCGATGCACCATTGTATTCTTATTGATTATCAATTGTTTAAGTCTTAAAAGGTAGACTACTCAAAAATTTACTTGTTTTTTTGCGAAAAATCGAAGATTTAACGTTTTTTTCATCAACTCTCTCCGAACAGAGGGGAAAAATGCAAAAACAGCCATTTGGAGCCCCGACTGGCCCCGTCTGCAAAGATAGAGCATGTCGGGGTTTATTTCGCCAAAATGGGCTGTAAAATTGAGGATGGGTTCACGGATATTTTCGGGTTCCAAGTGATGTATTTGGAGCTTGATTGGAGTGGCCGTTGGGAACGATCCTTAATATCCGGATTGCTTATAAGATTTGCAGCCAAAAGAGAAAAATGGCTGAGTCCATTTTCATGGCGCAGCCATCTCTTTTCTTCCCTTATATTGACTTTACTTTAATGAACGTATATATGAATACGGGGATAAAGTAAAGTTGATGATTTCATGGAAAAGTGTAGATTTCAAGCCTCAATTTTGATGAAAAAGTGTATGGAAAGGAGCCTGATTCGTTGGAAAAAGTGTGACGAATTCGATTTATTCGCTTGAAAAAGTGTATAACCACTAAATATCACATCTTCTATTCTTGAGATTTTTACCTATAACATATCATTAAATAGATGAAAAGTAGTATATTTGCATATTATATAATATATTGAATATGGCGAAGAATACAATGGGCACCAAGTTGCCAAGAAAACTGGAGCAGAAGATGCAGATAGTGGGTGAGCAAATCAAACTGGCTAGACTGCGTAGGAATCTCAGCATGGCTCAGGTTGCCGAACGCGCAACCTGCTCACCGCTTACGGTTGGCCGAATAGAAAAGGGTGCACCGACAGTGTCTATCGGCATTTATCTCAGAGTTCTCTATGCGCTTCAACTGGATGATGATATACTTCTTCTTGCCAAAGAAGACGCAATGGGAAAGGCTTTGCAGGATTTAAGTTTGAAAAAGCGAGAGAGAGCATCAAAAAAAGAATAAGCCATGAAACGACTATATGTGTTTGCTGACTTTGATTGGCTTAAAAAACCAAGGCTGATTGGAGAACTGAGCTATGAATCACTTCGTGGCTCGGACAGTTATGGATTTTGCTATAGTGATGACTGGCTAAGAGACTATGGCAACTTGTTTCTTAGTGATGACTTGAGCAACTATCCAGGGCAGCAATATACAGCTCCGGGCAAGGATATTTTCGGATGTTTTTCTGATGCCCTCCCAGACCGATGGGGACGCACATTGATAAATCGTCGGGAGCAGATTCTTGCAAAGGAAGAAAAGCGTCCGGTACGTCGGCTTTCTTCATTAGACTATCTTATCTGGATTGAGGACTTTTCTCGCATGGGAGCTTTGCGATTCAAGGAATCAATGAATGGAGATTATATCAATGCAAGCGAAGTCCTACGCATACCACCACTGACAGATATTCGTGAGTTGATTGCAGCTAGTTCCGAAATAGAGAAAAGTGAAGATGAGAACAGGTTACCCGAAATGCGTTGGATTGCTCAACTAGTGCAACCTGGTTCTTCTCTTGGCGGAGCGCGTCCAAAGGCAAGCGTAATTGATGAAAACAGAATTTTGTATATAGCAAAATTTCCGTCCCGTAAAGATGATTATGATGTTGGACTTTGGGAACATTTCTCACATCTGTTGGCCAAGAAGGCTGGTGTCAATGCTGCAGAAACAAGAGTAATCTCTACAAGCGACAAATACCATACTTTACTTTCCCAGCGATTTGACAGAAGGGAAGACGGTAAGCGCATACATTTTGCTTCAGCCATGACTCTTTTGGGCTTAAATGATGGAGACAATGCCAATACCGGTAACGGCTATCTGGATATGGTTGATTTTATACTTCAGAATTGTACTAACGTGGAGGATAATCTGAAAGAACTGTATCGCAGAGTCGCGTTCAATATCTGTATTGGTAATACAGATGATCATTTCCGCAATCATGGTTTTCTTCTGACTGCCAAGGGGTGGACTTTATCTCCGGCTTATGATATGAATCCCACTCTGAATGAGTATCAGAGCCTGTTGATTAATAGTCACTCCAATAAATCGGATTTGAATGAATTGCTGAATTCTTGTGAGGAATATATGATACAGAAGAATATTGCTCAGCAAATCATCGGCGAGGTACTTGTTGCAGTTAAAGACTGGAAAATACTGGCCACCCGACTGCGTATTGAGAGAAATGAGCAGGAACGTTTTTCTTCTGTCTTTGATAGGCAAAACTTATCGACGTAAATCACAAGAAAATATAAGCCCTGCAAAAATAGTATGTTAATGTTTGTTTTAATATTTAGCACAAAAAAACTGTAAACGTTTACAATGAAAATAATAGATCAGAAAATGAATAGTTTGTTATATTATCCATATATTAATTTACCTCAAAACGATTGGACAATACGCGCTTTACTTTATTATGACAATGTGAACGCTATTGTCCCTACTCAATATTTTTACGAACCAGAACACTATAACCCGTTTATGCGAGAAGCAATTATGAATGAATTGATTACTCCAATAAATCCTATGGACGTTCTCAATAACCCGTATGAAGTTTCTCTAAGATTTATTGAATATTTGAGTGCAAGAAAGAGTGTAATAGAAAGACGTAGAAGTTTTTTTTCAAACCAAGCACATATAATTCACCGTGATAAATCCTTATCCTCATACAGACAGTGTAAACTGCATATAAATAAATTTGATAGTGATGTTTTTAATTATCTTATGGAGATAGGACTTGCTGAGCGTATAGATTATAATTGGTATAATGTAGAAAATAAAACAGCTAATGATCTTATGTTTTTATTATCATCAGTTATTGCAGATAAAATTCAATCTATATTGGCTACTGATAAAATTGATTATAGCTTTTCTCAGATTTGTGCACAAAATAATGATGTCGAATTACGAAACAGACAGTATAAAAGAGACTTAATACTAAAAAATCTTATACCATATCCAAAACAGATAGACATAACAAATCTTAGGAAATTTAAAGAAAAACATCACGATCTACTTATTGCCTTTAGAAGCAAAGTTGAATCAATAGTCTTGAATTCAGCAATTTCTCCAGAATCAAAAATGTTTGAAGTCACTTTGGGAGAGCTAAAAATACAAAAAGAAGAATTATCTAAGAGAATGAACGAAAGTCATTTAGGCAATATTAACTTTGGAACAATATGTGGGACTATTTCTGCAGGTATAGGTCTATTTGAGAACTCTTCAATCGCTACAATTACGGGGTTATTGTCTGCAATTTATTCTGTGTGTAAGACTGAAAGACCAGAAAGTGTGGCAGATCAAACAGGACTTAAATATTTGGCCTTAGTTGATAAAAGAATGAGAACACGTGAATAATGTATTGTTAAACCTTAAATAAATAAAAATATGAGTTTTACTTGGATTCCATATTACAAAGAATTTGCTCAAAGATTGACACAATTTCAAAAAGATAGAAAGCGACTGTTAAATTTGATTTATGATAATCGAGACGAACTGCTTGCAAAATACCTTCACGATCAAGGAGGCGAGGGCGATTTATTAGAAGATATTGACCCATTCACCGTATTTGGCTTGTTTAATAGAGGTATTAAACATGAGAATAGAATAAATTCAGTAAAATTATTTAAGAACATACTTGATATAAAAGCAGATATTCCGAAAGATTTTGAAGGTATTCCTGTTCTTAATAATCAGAAGTCTCATTTTTTTGGATTTAGATCCCATCGAGGGAAAAATGATATACAGAATTTGTGGAACCTATTTATAAAAGTTGTTAATGATGAAAACTTTGAAGAGGAATACAATACGGTAATCAAGCAGTTCATCATTAAAGTGAATATTACAATGGGGCTATTTTGGATTCGTCCAGAAAAATTCTTGGCTTTTGATCGTACAAATAGGCAATACTTAAAAGAGCAGTATGGAATTAAATTACCTAATAAGGCACCTGAGTATTCTGAATATATGAAAATTTTGGATAGCATTAATAAGAAAATGGCTTCAGGTGAGATTAAAGAAAACACTTTCTATGAATTATCTGCAAATGCGAATAATTTGGGATATGATAATTCTGATTATGACTCCTATTTAGAATGGGGTTCATTTTACAGTGAATTATGGAAAAAACGAAAAAATATTATACTTCAAGGGGCTCCTGGCACAGGTAAAACGTATCGTATTCCAGAGTTAGTAGTACGTCTATGTGAGCCGGAGTTCGATGCTAATAATGCTACTCGTAAAGAATTAATGTCTGTTTACGATAGATTAAAAGAAGAGAAACGTGTTATGTTTACCACATTCCACCAATCGATGGATTATGAGGATTGGCTGGAAGGTCTACGCCCTGTTTTAGAGAACGATCAAGTAACATATAAAATTGAATCTGGCATATTCAAGAGGTTATGTACAGAGGCAGAACGTCCATTGTCTGCAAAAAAAGATGTGAATATATCAGATGAGGCAATAGTATGGAAGGTATCATTGAGTGGTACTGGTGATAATCCTGTGCGCAGAGACTGCATGAAAAATGGATATATCCGTATAGGATGGGATGGATATGGTGAAAATATAACAGAAGAAACGGATTGGTCAATACACAATGGAGAGGGTAAAACAATATTGAATGCTTTCATTAATACGATGAAGGTTGGAGATATTGTAATGAGTTGCTATTCAAGTCGTACCATTGATGCTATAGGCATCGTTACCGGTGAATACGAGTGGCATGATAATTTTGAACACTATAAACGAGTACGTAGAGTTAAATGGCTTGTTAAAGATATAAATGAAGATATCGTAAAGTTAAACGATGGCAAAACTATGACTTTAGGAACGGTTTATAGGTTGAATGCCATAACCTTGGATAAGGTTAAGTCTTTATTGGATAAGTATGAAGCATCCAAAACCTTGATTGATAATAATAAGCCATACGTAATTGTTATCGATGAATTTAACAGAGGGAATGTTTCGAAAATATTTGGTGAACTGATAACATTGCTTGAGCCAGATAAAAGAAAAGGAATGAGGAATGCTGAAAGCGTACTTTTACCATATTCAAAGAAAGAATTCTATATACCTTCAAATGTTTTTCTGGTTGCAACGATGAATACCGCGGACAGATCTCTTGATACTATTGATTATGCTATTAGAAGAAGATTCGCGTTTATTACTGTAAAGCCACAAGAGATTGATGATGATAATTTTAACTCTGAATTGTTTCGTCAGGTAAGTAATTTGTTTATAAGCAATTATGACGAATACGCTGAAAGTGGATTTGACGACACAATTAAGCTTCTACCAGCAGAAACATTATCAGAAGAGTATAGACCAGAGGATGTTTGGATTGGTCATAGCTATTTCATCATGGATGGCGAATATGCGCTTCAAGACAGATTGCTTTTTGAAATTATTCCCTTACTTGAAGAATATATTCGAGATGGAGTTTTGACATCTGAAGCACAACAAACTATAGACAAGCTTTATTTGACTGCGACAGAACAATGAAACTAATACGACTTCAAGAACAAATAGCTGAAAATACTTGTATTCATCAAGATATAGCACAAGATATTATTCCTCATATGAAAGATGGGGAAAATATTGTGTTTTCTGTTTGTCGAAAGGATAATGATAAAGAAATGTGCTTGTCCCTCAGTAGAGATAATGACCATATCTTTGCCAAAGGCTCATATTTCATTGGGCTTGATTGGCTTTCTACGGGAAATGTAGCTATACAAGTTAATCCCAAGATGAACGAGGGTTATGAGATAGATTATATACGCATGTTAAATGATTTATTAACAGAGTGTGAAAACTACAATCATTTAAGTAATCTTGTAACTATATATTTTAATAAGCCTTCAATTAAAGTTTCGCAACAACAAGATTTACTAAGTATATTTCTTATAACAGAGTACCTTAACATACTTAGTTTGATTGTAAAGAAGGGGCTGAAAAAGAGTTTTTACATAGTAAAAGAGAATTTGCATAATAAAATTAAGGGTCGTATAATGGTTGACCAAAATATGCGAACAAATATAGCGAAAGGACGTATAACCAATAATGTATGTAAGTATCAGGTTTATGGAACTAATTCACCTGAAAATAGAATTTTAAAATTAGCATTTCGTTTCTGTGTTAAACAGTTGGAAGTATATAAATATGCTGTAAACACAGAGCTGTTGAATAAAAAAGTTAGATTTATACGACCTTATTTTGATAGTATAAGCGACGATATATGTGTTAGAACAATAAAAACATATAAAGGTAATCCCGTTTATAGGGATTATAATCAGGCAATTGAATTCGCTCAATTGCTTTTACGTCGTTATAGTTATGATATTACGACTATTGGACAAAATGACATTTCTACGCCACCTTTTTGGATAGATACAAGTAAACTGTTTGAGCTATATGTATTTCATCACTTACGTAGAGTTTTTACTGGAAAAAATGAAATTAGTTATCATGTTCGTGCGCATTTCCAAGAACTTGACTATCTTTTAAAACCTGAGTTATGGCCTAATCCATATGTGATAGATGCCAAGTACAAACCTAGATATAAAGAATGCAAAACCATATCAAAGGAGGATGCCAGAGAAGTGTCTGGGTATGCTCGTCTAAGTAAAATTTACGAATTACTGGGTTTAGATGAAGAAAGTGCCATTCCCATAAAATGCTTGATAATATATCCAGACCAAGATAAAAATGAGTTCTTTACGTTCAATCGGGAAAAGGAGCCCGAATTCGAAAGAATATCAGGATATGTAAGATTGTACAAGGTGGGAATAAAGTTACCTCTTATTAATTATAAGGGAATATATTACCCATCCGAAAGGTATTAACGCCCTTCGCCAGATCAGGTCTGGTTCGGCTCTACCGAAGTCTGTCTCGCATACCGCTTTCTATAGGGTGGGAAGGCAGCTGCACTACAGATGCCGGGTGGGGATGATATATTCCGCTCTGCCTGCGGCAGCACACAAAAAACATAATTAATTGTAAAACGGAAACGACTAAAAAAATACTAACTTTGTAAAATTATAATCTGTCCGAAAAACTGGAAGTTTACAATATGTACTTAGATTTTATAACAGATATCGCCAAAATTGGTGACAGAATAACAATTAAATGTGCTAGTGGAAATTACACCGGCAATATTATTAGATTGACATCTGAGGTGATCGCCATCAAAGATGACAATGGGACAATTATTGTTAAAGCCGATTCTGATATTGATGGAGGTGTTGAACTTATTAATACAGATATTAATAACGGCACTGACGGTCGCATTGAATCTGATCAATTATCACATCCGAATGAAACTACTGGCGCTTTATCAAAATCTCCAGTTAATAATTGCCTTGATTTATTTGACTCACTAATCAATAATTCGGGTGTATCTCTTGATAGTATGACTATCTCGAATGGCTCAATTATCGAATCAACTACTCTTTCTCTTGCTAAAGATGAGTTTGCTGTTCTTCTTGATTCAGGCGAAGAAGTGCCAATGAAGAAATGGTCAATAGCGGGATATAAACAATCCGAATGTGCTGATGGTGATCGCATTTATGTGAATTCATCGCCTTTTTCAGGAACTATGGCGATGACATATGAAACATTGTGTGATACTTTCGTTAGGTATGTTGGCAGAAACAGAGCTCCTGTCTTGCATAGCATTAGGCATACTCTGAATAAGACTCCCGAGTTCCAGGACTATACTTCTGATCTTATTCAATTGAAGAAATTCATATCAGAATTGGGGAAAGATACTAGCCATAATTCGAACGTAAAAGATACACCAACTATCAGCCAAAAAGAGTGTGATAGATTGGAAAAGTATATACAAGAGATTATTGCTGGAGAAGATCCTGCATCACCATTATCAGACGCAAAGATTCGAGCCGGATATGCCGCCGAATACGGAAGAAAATATAAGACAAAAGTAATTCGTGAAATTAGCGATAGATTGGGCATTCTAGACAAAAAAGGACGAACTATATCACTTGATAATCAATCTAGCAGTCAAGAAGCTAAAGGTGTTCTTCCAACCTGCGAGATTAATAAATATTTTGTTGCATACCATAATGGCGCTGCGACAAGCAACGATTATCCCGAAATCCGATTCCTTGACGATGTAGTAGAACCATCTTTGTTGTCTGAATTACAGTCATTTCACAAAGGGTCGGCACCAATTCCAGCCATTTGTGATGTATCAAGAATAGGTCACAATTATTATCAAAATGTCGAATTGCTCATA
>OLOD01002197.1_pt1 | contig 10403 bp, 9 predicted proteins | sample 1671921 | NCBI WGS metagenome assembly OLOD01 (sample SAMEA3136626, study PRJEB25190) | human gut metagenome | biome: human gut; feature: human-associated habitat; material: faeces | place: Austria | collected 2013
CAACCCCTTTTATTTATAAAGAGATTTTAAGTCAACTAAATCCGTTAAATGACATGATTTATATCGTTTCACCTCTGTGATACGACCGTTTCACCCTTGTGAGACGATCGTTCCACGAAGGTGAGACGATCGTTCCACCCGGGTGGAACGATAAAAAGTAAACGGGTTTTCTGTATCTTCCATTCAAGTCTGAAGAATAACCATCCGATAAAATTACTATCTTTACCTCCGGTTTCACGAAAAAAGTAGAGGCATGACAGATCCAAAGACGAAACAAACTACTCCGGAAGAGGCGGATAAGAACCGGATTCATATCAAGAATATGGTTTGTCCGCGATGTATCATGGCTGTCCGGCAAATACTCGACAGACTGGAGATTCCTTATCTTTCTGTGGAATTAGGAGAAGTCTGGCTGAAACAACCGCTGAAAGACCAACAAAAAATCACTTTGCAACGCGAACTGGAGTCTATCGGATTTGAACTGCTGGAAGACCAAAGGCAACAGCTTGTCGAACAGATCAAACGGAGCATTATCGAACTGGTTCATCAGGAGAACAATGAGCTGAAAGTAAATCTGTCCGACTTTTTGGTAGAACAATGCCATCACGACTACAGTTTCCTGAGCAAGCTCTTCCCAGAAGTATGTGGAATCACCATCGAGAAATATTTCATTCATCAGAAGATCGAACGGGTCAAAGAGCTGTTGGCCTACAACGAACTCTCATTAAGTGAAATAGCCCTGCTTCTGAACTATTCAAGTACGGCTCATCTGAGTGCTCAGTTCAAAAGCGTAACCGGCATGACTCCTACCCAATTCAAGCAGCAGGAAGGCGGAATGCGCAAACCGCTGGATCAAATATAGAAACAGTCGGAAACTGAAGGATGATTTATTTCCTCCCGGCATTCCGGTCATGGTATTCAAATCCTATAAAATCTATCCAAAATTCTATAAAGCCCTTACGGATTGTTCATACTAATTTTGTTTTCGGAATCAGACAAACAGAATTTTCTATGACGAATACGAAAACGACAACAGCTACCTTCCCGGTGATGGGAATGAGTTGTGCGGCATGTGCCAATCGGGTGGACAAAACCCTGAATCAGCAGGCCGGTGTCAGTCAGGCACAGGTGAATTATGCAGCAGCAACGGCGACGGTGGAATATGATCCGCTCGTCTGTTCGCCGGAAGCCTTGCGGAAAGCCGTACAAGATGCCGGATATGATTTGCTGGTCGGCAAGGAAGAAGAAACAGCCGAAGAAGCCGAACAAATCCGAAACCAGGATTACCAGAAACTCAAGCGGAAGACCATCGGAGCCGTTCTTCTGGCCTTTCCGGTAGCCGTGATCAGTATGTTTTTCATGGATATGCCTTATGCCGGATATATCGCCTGGATTCTTTCTACGCCGGTTGTTTTCTGGTTGGGGCGTGACTTCTTCATCCATGCCTGGCAACAACTAAAGCACCGGTCGGCCAATATGGATACACTGGTAGCCAACAGTACTGGGATCGCTTACCTCTTCAGCCTTTTCAATCTTTTCTTTCCGGAATTTTGGGAGCAACGAGGCGTCGAACCGCATGTCTATTTTGAAGCGGCCAGTGTGATCATTGCCTTTATCTTATTAGGCAGACTACTTGAAGCCCGGGCCAAGAACCAGACATCGACTGCTATCCGGAAACTGATGAATCTGCAACCGAAAATGGTGAATCGTCTTCTATCTGATGGAAAAACAGAGTGCGTTCCGGTAGAAAAGATCGGCAAAGGTGACCATATCTTGGTCAAACCCGGCGAGAAGATAGCCGTAGATGGTATACTGCTGGAAGGAGAATCTTACATTGACGAAAGTATGTTGAGCGGAGAACCGGTTCCGGTAGTCAAACGGAAAGGAGATAAAGTCTATACGGGTACCATCAATCAGAAAGGAAGTTTCACCTTCCAGGCAGAAAAAGTAGGACACGAAACCCTGCTGGCCCATATCATCCGACTGGTACAAGAAGCACAAGGCAGTAAAGCTCCTGTTCAACGGCTGGTCGATAAGATAGCTGCGATCTTTGTACCTGCCATCCTCACGCTTTCGTTACTGACGTTCATCGCCTGGTATGTATGGGCTCCAACCGAAGGCTTTACACACGGACTGTTGGCAGCAGTTACCGTGCTGATTATCGCTTGTCCGTGTGCATTGGGACTGGCAACGCCGACAGCCATCATGGTTGGCATCGGGAAAGGAGCCGAATCCGGCATCCTGATCCAAAATGCCGAAAGTCTTGAATCGGCCCGCAAGGTGGATACGATTCTACTCGACAAGACCGGAACCATCACAGAAGGTAAACCCGTAGTAACCGATCTGGTTTGGTTGCCCGGTCAAGAACCTTTACCTGCCGTCTTCCATTCCCTGGAAAAACATTCGGAACATCCGTTGGCTGATGCCGTCTGCCGGTATTTGAACACAGAGGTTCTTCCGGTAACATCCTTCGAAAGTCTGACGGGAAAAGGAGTCATGGGTGTCATCGACGGCGTCCTTTACCGGGCCGGAAACAGTAATCTGTTGCTCGAAGCTAATATTTCCATCGACCCGTTCCTGCAAAAACGGGCAGACGAACTGGCTCAAGCCTCGAAAACGGTTATCTGGTTGGCCGATTCAAAACAGACATTGGCCGTTGCAGCCATTACAGATCGGATCAAGCCTACTTCCATCAACGCCATTCATACTTTACAGGAAATGGGTATTCAGGTATGGATGCTGACCGGAGACCAGGCAACAACGGCCAAGGCAATTGCCGAGCAAGTCGGTATCCGGCATTATCAGGCAGGCATGACACCACAGGGAAAAGCCAACTTCGTCAAGCAGCTGCAGCAAGAAGGGAAACAAGTGGCCATGATAGGCGACGGCATCAACGACAGCGCCGCATTAGCCCAATCCGATTTGAGTATTGCCATGGGACAAGGAAGTGACATTGCCATTGATGTAGCACAAATGACCATCATCTCTTCCGATTTGCAGAAGATCCCGGAAGCTATCCAGCTTTCTCGCCTGACGGTCCAAACCATCCGGCAGAATCTGTTCTGGGCTTTCATCTATAACCTGATTGCCATTCCGGTTGCCGCCGGTATTTTATATCCGATCAATGGTTTCCTGCTCAACCCGATGATTGCCGGAGCCGCCATGGCCATGAGCAGCGTAAGCGTCGTCAGCAACAGTCTGCGGCTGAAAAGGAAAAAGATACAAACAAATGATTCTATAAATACAAATTCAACAACGATGAAAAAAGAGTATGTAATTGAAGGCATGATGTGCAACCATTGCCGCATGCGTGCAGAAAAGAGTTTAAATCAACTGGAAGGCGTACAAGCTTCGGTCTCATTGAATCCACCGGTAGCTACCATTGAATTTACGCAAGGAGAAAAGACGCTGGATGAATTGCAAGCCGTACTGACCGACGACGGCTATACGATTCATGAAAAGTAAAACCGGAAAAATAGTCGGCAAGAACACATAGCTTAAAATAAGCTAAATCGGGATGGTGTCAAAGAAAACATTCTATCTTTGACACCATTATTCATATAAAATAAATTCGTTTATGAAAACAATGAAATGGCTTATGATGTGTATGCTAGCAATCAGTGCCTGCTGCCTGTCTGCTTGTGGTGATGACGACGAATCCATCCGATTAACACCAACTGATGAAAACCAACAACCCATCAGTTCTGATTATACCTTGCAACTTTCGCCTTTCAGTGAAGGAGAATCCTATTACATCTACGGAGCAGAAACACCGTTTACGATCGAGAACAGCAATAAAGAAGTCGTGGAAGTCATCGAAGGAAACTCCACGCTCACCTTCAAACCCTTGCTCCAAGGAGAATCCATCATTTCCATACGGGATGCCAAGTCGCATGTCTATTTTCTGAAGATAAAAGTAGCATATCCTTCTCGTTCTTTCCATGTCATTGGCCTAAGAGGAGAAGTGATTGGAGACGAGATTACCCAAAAAGAAGAAAGAGAGCTGAGCGAAAGAATACTGAAGAGTATGCCTGTCAGCCTCGACGGAGAATATTTCTTCTCTTACATGGTACCCGACAGTACAGAAGGTGAAGTTATCATTTATCCATCCTCAACCGTGCAGGCTCAGAAAGGAACATTCCGGCGGGAAGTCAAATACGATGAAAACGGAAAGACCTATCAGCAATTAAGTATCCAGCTGACATCCGGAGAAAAATTCTATTATGCCCTGTCTGTTTCAGGTACAACACAAACGATTACTTCAGCTAATTACGATGAATGGAGTTTGTCTGCCAACACAGACAGTCTGGTTTACGGATTAAAGGAAGACGTCACGGAGAAATACCAGACAGATTATCCGAAGCTGGAAAAAGCTTACGCCACTCAGTTTATCCAATAAGCAGGTTCACGCTGTCTTAGCGTGCCTGCTTCAAGGCTTGAGCCATCTGGTCGGGACAAGAAGTGCCTCGGCCATGGCAGTCAATGCCCTCAATCCGACGGATTGCTTCTTCTACCGACATACCTTTTAACAAGGCACACATGCCCTGCCGGTTGCCATCGCATCCGCCAATCACTTGTGCATTCTCAATCTTGCCATCAGCAATATCCACAATCATCATCTTAGAACAAACTCCTCCTTGAGGAATGTACGTAATTCGTTGTTTTTCGTTCTTTTCCATTATTTGTATAAAATCATTCTATAATTTGCGGGTGCAAAGGTACAATAGATTTGCTTCCGAAGTATTATTCTTCTATATTTGTCAATACCTAAAAAGTGATAAATACAAGAATCATAATAAACCCAATCAGAAGAAAAAACTATTGTTGATTACGATGAAAAAATACAGATTGTTACTTACAGCCGCTTTTGCATTATTTCTTTCTTGTTCAGAAAGTAAAAAGCCAGATAAAAACATATCTATTGTTCCTTGTAAATTGGAAGAAAATGCAAAATTGAAATTCTCTGATTTTGTTAAATCAATAGAACTAACTCCTTTGGAAACAACCGAAGGTTGTCTGATCAATACGATCGGTAAAATTATTAAATACAAGGACTACTATTATATAGGTTCAGCATCTACCCGAATAGAAAAGATTTTAGTATTCAACGAAGATGGTAAGTTTTTGTACCAATTGGATAAACGAGGATCTGGACCAGATGAGTATATAGCCATTGGAGATTTTGATGTGATAAAAGATTTTCAAGTTGCGATTACTTCAAATGATAATCAGAGCATGTATACATATGATTTAGTAAGTGATTCTTGTGTATTTCGGAAAAAGCTAGATATTTATCCCAAAAATATTCTTTTTAAAGATGGTTATTTTTATATCCAAAGAGGAGGAACAGCATTTCTTCCAAATGATGATTATTTAGTTTATAAATACGACCAAGGAGGAGCGATTATTGATCGTCTTTTTAAAGGGGATGAACTTACGAGAAAAATGACGACTTATACTTCTTCAGTCAGACCATTATTAACATATAACGGAAATCTATTTTTTACCTATCCGTACAGTGATACTATCTATAGATTAACAAACGAGCAATTTGTTCCTGCTTATTTGATAGATATAGGAGATCATAGAATTCCAATAAATGAATTTAAGAATGCTAATGGGATATTAGAGATACATAAAATAATAAAGGAAAAACAAGGAATAATTGATATGCTATATTATTCCTTCGGCAATCCAATTTCAGTTTTCACTTTCATGGATTATAAGGATGATGGTTACATAACTTTCTATAACCATGAAACGAGTCAAAGCCAAAGTGCTACTTATTTAATGGATGATCTGCTTTTTAAAGGGAATCGCATTAATTTGAAAGCATGGAAACTTCCGAAGCTGTACGAGAACGGTATTTTATATTACATCGCTGAACCGACTGAACTGATAGAAGCAATGAACGAATATAAAGATCGAATTAGTACAGAAGAATGGAATAGTTTCTGCAATGAACATCCAGATATAGTAGAAAAAATTCATCAGATGAAAGAAGATGACAATCCGGTATTGGTGAAACTTCTATTAAAATCATAAGTAATGAAAACATATAAATGGATTATAATTCTATGAAAGATATGAATTAAATTCGCTACTTTTGTCCCTTATAAATAATAAACAAATGACTTACGAAGAGACATTGCATTACTTGTTCACCAGCATTCCGGTTTTTCAGCACAGCGGAGCTTCCGCCTATAAACCCGGATTAGGAACCAGTAAAGCATTAGATGATTATTTGGGTAATCCCCACAAAGATTATAAGACTATTCATGTTGCAGGGACCAATGGCAAAGGTTCAACCAGTCATTTACTGGCAGCCATTCTGCAAGAGGCCGGTTATACAGTCGGCTTGTTTACCTCTCCTCATCTGGTTGATTTCAGAGAACGAATCCGAGTGAACGGGAAAATGATATCCGAAGATTATGTAATCCGGTTTGTCGAACGGTATCGTCCGGTATTCGAACCCTTACAACCTTCTTTCTTCGAATTGACATCCAGCCTGGCTTTCGATTATTTTCGTGATCAACATGTTGACTTCGCCGTAATCGAAGTCGGTTTAGGCGGACGGCTCGATAGTACCAATATTATTACGCCCATCCTGAGTGTGATCACCAATATCAGTATGGATCATACACAGTTCCTGGGAAATACCTTAGAAGCCATTGCTTCGGAAAAGGCAGGTATTATCAAACCGGGAGTTCCGGTTGTTATCGGAGACGTAGAACAACCCAGTGTCATGCAAGTATTCAAGGACAAAGCTGCCCAAGTGAATGCCCCCTTGTATGCATCCACAGAAATAAAGCCGATCATCGATTTTCTGTTAGGAGACGATTCGAAATGGCGTTTTGTAACGAAAAACTTCGATGTTATTATAGGAGAATTAGGAGGACTGGCTCAAGCACGGAATGCAACCACCGTCTTAACAGCGGTAGATGTATTAAGAACGAAAGGCGTTCATATCTCGCCCCAAAATATCGAAGAGGCATTTGCTCATGTTGTAGAATTAACCGGACTGATGGGACGCTGGCAGACGGTACATACATCACCTCGCGTCGTGTGTGATACCGGTCATAATACCGGCGGATGGGAAATCCTTTCCAAACAACTCAATAATCAAATCGAACGTTGCCACCAGTTACGGATGATCGTCGGTATGGTCAACGATAAAGACATCAACGGTGTTTTAGCATTAATGCCGAAAAATGCAACGTATTATTTTACCCAGGCCTCAATTGCCCGGGCACTTCCAGCTGAAGACTTTGCCAAACTGGCCCGACAACACGGTTTAAACGGAAATGTTTATCCTACGGTTGAAGCAGCTGTCCATTCTGCTTTAGAAGAAGCCCAGATTGACGATTTCATCTTTATCGGAGGAAGTACATTTATCGTAGCGGATGCCTATCCGCTTTTTCAACCAACTGCCAATAATCAAAAATAATAATAATTATGACAGAACAGATTCAAAGAAAACTAAGTGATTCGAAGGCGGCTCGTTGGACCGCCTTAGCAATTGTGGCTTTCACCATGCTCTGCGGATATTTTCTGACAGACGTTATGTCGCCACTCAAACCCATGCTCGAAGAAGAACTGGCTTGGACCAGTACCGACTTCGGTATCTTTACCAGTGCTTATGGCTGGTTTAATGTATTCTTCCTGATGTTGATCTTCGGAGGTATGATTTTAGACAAGATGGGTGTACGCTTTACCGGTATGGGATCTTGTATCTTAATGCTGGTAGGTTGTGCTATCAAGTATGCTGCTGTGGCAGGACTTATCGGAGCAGAAGGAACTATCTTTGGATGGAAAGCGCAAGTTGCCCTGGCCTCTCTAGGTTACGCTATCTTCGGTGTCGGCGTGGAAATTGCCGGTATTACCGTATCCAAAGTTATCGTGAAATGGTTTAAAGGGAAAGAATTAGCTTTGGCCATGGGATTGGAAATGGCAACAGCCCGTATCGGAACCATGTTGGCTATGGCTGTAACCGTTCCTTTCGCCAAATACTTCCAGAGCGTTTCTGCTCCAGTATTGCTTTGTCTGATCATGCTTTGCATCGGTACGATTTCATACATGGTTTACATTGTAATGGATCGCAAGCTGGAAGCTTCGATGAGTGCCGAAGAGGAAGAAAAAGAAGAACCGTTCCGTATGTCGGATGTATTCCTCATCATCAAGAACAAAGGATTTTGGTTGATAGCCTTGCTGTGCGTCTTATTCTATTCAGCTGTTTTCCCATTCATCAAGTATGCAACCGACCTGATGGTAAATAAATACCACGTTGAACAAGAACTGGCCGGATTCATTCCAAGTCTGTTGCCGTTGGGAACACTTTTCCTTACTCCGTTCTTCGGTAATCTGTATGACCGGAAAGGAAAAGGTGCTACTATTATGATCATCGGTGCTATCATGTTAATCGGTGTACACTTGCTGTTTGCCCTGCCTATCTTAAACGAATGGTGGTTTGCTACACTAGTAATGATCGTATTGGGTATCGCCTTCTCACTGGTTCCGTCGGCTATGTGGCCTTCTGTTCCGAAAATCATTCCGGAAAAGCAATTAGGTACAGCCTATGCCTTGATTTTCTGGGTTCAGAACTGGGGATTGATGGGCGTTCCGGCATTGATTGGCTGGGTACTGGATACCTATTGTAAACTGGATACAACCAACGGTGGTCCGGCCTACGATTATACGTTGCCGATGGTCATCTTCTGTTGCTTTGGTATCGTAGCCTTATTCATAGCCTTGATGCTGAAACGCGAAGACAAGAAAAAAGGATACGGTCTGGAATTACCCAATATCAAGCAATAAGCTATTGATTTTACTTTATTTCATTCAGATAAAGACGCAGGCCATGAAACACAGGTCTGCGTCTGCCATTTTAACTCAAACGAAATGAAACCCGAACAGATACTACTGGATGTTCATACACATACCATCGCCAGCGGACATGCCTTCAGCAGTCTGCAGGAAATGGTTCATGCCGCTGCCGAAAAAGGATTACAGATCTTGGGAATTACGGAACACGCACCAGGCATTCCAGGCACATGCAGCCCGATTTACTTCCGAAACCTGCATGTCGTACCTCGGAAAATGTATGGTGTCGAACTATTGTTAGGAGCCGAATTGAATATTCTGGACTACGAGGGCCATATTGACTTGGAAGAGTTTTACTGGAAGATGCTCGATATCCGCATTGCCGGTATCCATTCCTTATGTTACCAAAACGGAACCATCGAACAGAATACGTCCGCTATGCTGGGTGCCATCCGTCATCCATACGTACAGATCATCAGTCATCCGGGAGACGGAACAGCCGATTTGCTGTTTGAACCCATTGTTCTGGCAGCCAAAGAAACCGGCACTTTATTGGAAATTAATAATAGTTCGCTGAATCCGGTACGCCACAAAGTCAAGGCACACGACAACAACCTCGAAATTCTCCGACTTTGCAAGCAATACGAAGTACCGGTTATCTTGGGTAGTGATGCCCACATATCCTTTTCCATTGCCCAATATGATCACATCTATCCTTTGTTGCAAGAGGTAGATTTCCCGGACGCGTTGATTCTGAACGACAAGCCGGAACAATTCAAGCGTCTGCTTAAACCGCAGCCAGCTTACCAACAACAATGAACCTGATACCTAAAAAGGAGAACCTCCAGCCATGTTTGGAAGCTCTCCTTTTCTATTTTTACTCCTTCCGAGTCACTCAGAAGTACCACTTTTCTATTTTTACTCCTTCCGAGCCACTCAGAAGTACCACTTTTCTATTTTTACTCTTTCCGAGCCACTCAGAAGCACTACTTTTCTATTTTTGCTCCTTCCGAGCCACTCAGAAGCACCACTTTTCTATTTTTACTCCTTCCGAGCCGCTCAGAAGCATCACTTTTCTATTTTTACTCCTTCCGAGCCGCTCAGAAGCATCACTTTTCTATTTTTACTCCTTCCGAGCCGCTCAGAAGCATCACTTTTCTATTTTTATTCCTTCCGAGCCGCTCAGAAGCATCACTTTTCTATTTTTACTCCTTCCGAGCCGCTAAGAAGCTCGTTTTTCAACCTATCATTTCAATAGTTCAGCCACCTTGGCTTCAATGTCCTCGCCATGCAAATTCTTAGCAACGATTGTTCCATCTTTATCAACCAAAATCGTGTGAGGAATGCTGTTAACATCATACAGAGCAGCACCACTGTTCTTCCAACCTTGCAAGTCAGACAGCTGTGGCCATGTGATATTCAAATCCTTGATGCCTTTTTCCCAAGCATCCTGCTTGCTGTCTAATGAAACACCGACAATCTCAAAACCTTTTGCCTTATATTGCTTGTACACTTCTACCAGATTCGGCATTTCCCGGCGACAAGGAGGACACCAGCTTGCCCAGAAATCAATCAGAACAACC
>OLOD01002198.1_pt1 | contig 10402 bp, 8 predicted proteins | sample 1671921 | NCBI WGS metagenome assembly OLOD01 (sample SAMEA3136626, study PRJEB25190) | human gut metagenome | biome: human gut; feature: human-associated habitat; material: faeces | place: Austria | collected 2013
TGACGAATATCTACATTCTCTACTTGCGCAATCAGCCGCAGCAATTCTGCCTTTCGTTTGCCATCTACTACTTCTCCTAAGTAACGTCCTGTCAGTTTTCCGTCGATTACTTCCAGCTCATTGGCATAGACATAATCAATACCGAACTTCTGCTTCAGGTAATTTCCGAAGTAAGTAAATCCACCGGAAAGAATAGCTATCTTGAAACCGACTTTTTTCAGTACACGCATCAGTCGGTCGGCTCCTTCTGTGATAGGCAAGTTCTCGGCTATTTCCTGCATGACCGAAACATCCAGCCCTTTTAACAAGGCACAACGGCGGCGGAAACTTTCGGTAAAGTCAATTTCTCCCCGCATGGCTGATTCAGTAATTGCCTTGACTTCGTCGCCCACACCTGCGCGGATTGCCAATTCATCAATTACTTCCGTCTCGATCAGTGTCGAATCCATATCAAAACAAATCAGGCGGCGCATCCGTCGGTACATACTGTCTTCCTGGAAAGAAATATCCACTTGCAGTTCTGTAGCCAGCTTCAGGAAGTCCGCTTTCATCTTCTCTTTGTCTTTAGGCGTACCACGAACGGAAAACTCTACGCTGGCTTTGGGTGTACGTTCATTCTCATCCAGCGGAATACGTCCGGTCAATCGCTTGATGTCATCAATATTCATATCTTGTTCCGCAATAATTCGGCTGACGCCGGCAATTTGTTTGGCCGTCAGCTTTCGTCCCAAGATAGTAACAATATATCGGTTGCGTCCTTGCATACTGACCCATTTGCTGTACTCTTCCGGCGAAATCGGTTTGAAACGGATATTCACACCCAATTCATAACTCTTGAACAATAGTTCTTTCAGTATCTCTCCGGAAGTCGAAGCATCGCACTGGATGAGAATACCTAACGACAGATTGTTATGAATGTCTGCCTGACCAATATCCAGGATGTTGGCATTATTCTGCGCCAAGATTTCTGTCAGCTTGGCCGTTACACCCAGGCGATCCGTGCCATTGATGTTTAGTAGTATTAGTTCTTCGTTTGTTGCCATAATAGTCTGTTTGGGGCAAATGTATATATTTTTCTTGTTTATCAGAGCGAACTCAAGATAGTTTCAATCAGATTTCTAGTTTCCTGTACCGGATCTTTAGCACGAATGATGGTGCCGGAAATAGCAATTCCGGTTATTCCGGTTTTCATCAAGGCAGGAATGTCTTCTATCTCAATTCCGCCAATGGCATAAACCGGCAATGTAATGCCCGCTTCCCGGCATTGTTCTAGGATTCGTTTATATCCGTCCAATCCCAAAATCGGACTTAGTTTCTTCTTGGTTTGCGTGAAACGGAACGGACCTAATCCGATATATGATGCACCCAGCCGGGCGGCGTGACAAATATCTTCAAACGTATTGGCCGTAGCACCGATCAGAAAATCTGTTTTACCCGATTGATGAACCAACTCACAAGCTTGGTCAACCGGCATGTCGTTCTTTCCTAAATGGACGGCCGTGGCACCTGACTCTAATGCCATTTGTACATCATCGTCAATACAAAGCCGAGCCTGATAAGGCGCACACAGTTTGACCAGTTCACGGGCTGTTTCCAAAGATGGATTATCTTTCATCCGAAGCTGAATCCATCGGCATCCGCCTTCCAATACCCATTGAGTTTCTTGTTGTTCGGTATATTGATCTGTCCGGTTAGTAATAAACATCAACCGGTTACTTCCTTCGTAGGTTGTATTCATGATTCTTTTATAGCTGTTATTAATTGATTGAATCGTTCCATGATTTCCCGACTGTCGCTTTCGCTGGGTTGTTTTCCCCACAAGGCACCTAATACGACAGCACCACCAAAGCCTAATCCTTTTAACTGCCGGATATGTGAAGCATCTATTCCTCCTAACGCAAATACTTTCGGGTTGATAAATCCTCTTTCCCTTGCTTCTTCCAGTTCGTACCACGGGAAACCATTTCCATAACCTTCTTTGGATATACTCTGAAAGATCGGACTCAAGAACAGATAATCCAACGATTTCCAGGTATCCAGTTCTTGAATGGAATGACAGGAACGACTGATACTGCCTGTAAAGTGATCGGGAGCATTCGGATTTCTTCGATTAAGATGAACGCCGCCTAAGGCATATTCGCTAGCCAAACTGAAATGATCGTGGATCACTATTCGGGAATAAAACTGATCCGGAATCTGATGAATCAGCGCAGCGATTGTTTCTTTTCCGGCATCCGGTTTACGGAGATGTAATCTTTCCAACCCGGCTTCGAATAGGGAAGTGATGATCTTTCCTTCTCCCGGAAAGCAGGTTGGAGTTGTAATGGCGATCAGTTGTTTCATGATTCAATAACTCTTTTCTGCAAAGGTTTTGGATCAAACAGATGATTCATCGGTCCGTGACCATGGCCTGCGGTTACATCGGCTCCTGCCAGTAAGCCTTTTTGGACATATTCTTTTGCCAGCCGGACAGATTCCGTCAGAGAATACCCCAAGGCTAATGATGCCGCGATAGCTGATGATAACGTACAACCCGTTCCATGCGTATTAATGGTCTGAACGGTTTCCGCCTGAAAAGTCACAGCTGGTTGATTGAGCTGATATAAACGGTCAATCCTTTGTTCTCCTTCCAGGTGTCCGCCTTTGATCAATACAGCTTGACATCCTTTAGCAAATAACAATTGTGCTGCCTCATCCATATCTTTTATCGAATGAATCTGAATGCCTGTCAGGAATTCTGCCTCCGGAATGTTGGGTGTAATCAGTGTTGTCCGGGGAAACAATAAATCAACCATCGCTTCAATGGCATCGTCTTGCAACAGCTTGCTACCGCTGGTTGAAATCATAACCGGATCAACAATAATCCATTTCGGGCGATATTGATCAAGAGCAGCAGCCACAACTTGAATGGCTGCTTTGTTATATAGCATTCCTGTCTTGACTGCATCAATAGTGAAGTCTTCGAAGACGGCATCTATTTGTCCTTTCAGTATTTCCGGAAGAATCGGTTGAATACCTCTTACACCCAATGTATTCTGTGCGGTTATGGATGTAATGGCCGACATACCATAAACACCCAGTGCGGAAAAGGTTTTCAAGTCTGCTTGAATTCCTGCACCTCCGCAACTGTCCGAACCGGCAATTGTAAGTGCCGTCGGATATCTGTATTGTTCTTTTGTTCTCATCATAGAACAAAGGTACTTAATAATTCACTTTCTGGAAGACTTACTCCTGTAAAAATACCCAATTATTTTCGGTGGAAAGATCTTCTCTGTACAGGAAACCTTCCCATTCAAAGGCTTTGATCGTTTCCGGATCTTGAATTTGCTGACGGATAATTTGCCGGCACATCTCTCCGCGAGCCATCTTGGCATAAATAACAATGGTTTTCAGTTTCCCGTCTTTCCGAATCTTGAATTCAGGAGTAATCACGCGGACTTCCTTTTCTATTTGTTTCCAGAAGAAAGCTGGTTGGATATCCTGACTTGCCAGATTCAGTAAGATTCCATCATCGGACCGAACTGCATCAATTAATGGTTGGGTTTGCTTTCCTTGCCAAAATTGATACATATTACCTTCCGTTAATTCCGGAATCTTAATATCATATTCCATCCGATAAGGCTTAATCAAGTCTGAAGCTGAAAGCAATCCGTAACAGATCGAGACAATCTTCAGATGTTGTTGCGCAAAGCTGAAATCAGCTGCTGTAAAGTCTTCCGGATGAATGTGCTTAAAGACAACTCCAGTATAAGCCAGTAAGGCTTGTAAGCCGGGAACATCGGTCGCATGAAAGTTCTGAAAGCGCTTATAGCTTTCGAGTGCCAGCTTCGGACTTAACTTGAGGCTACGTTTCAACTCTTCTGTGGATAAATGCGTCATATGCCAAGCAATTTCTTCGGCTTCGTGTTGGAAAAGAGGCTTAGTCGCAGCTTCCATCTGAACCGGACTTTTATCCGTCATCGTTTTTGCGGGAGAAATGATCAGTTGCATAACGTGAATGTAATAAGATAAAGAAGGAGCCATGCAGTGACTATTGGTCCACATGACTCCTCTAGAAATGAATTTTTGGTCCCTAGTATATACAGAATTATTTATTCCCTTTGTCGATCTGCTCCTGAACGATCGCATCAACTACGGCAACTGTTGTCAGGTTCAGAATATCGCGTGTTGAACTTTCCACATCCGTGAAGTGGATCGGTTTGTTCAATCCCATTTGGATCGGACCGATAGATTCAACATTTCCCATTTCAAGCATCAATTTATAAGCACTGTTTGCTGAACTCAAGTTCGGGAATACCAAAGTATTGACTTCTTTATCCTTCAGTTTGTTGAACGGATACATTTCATCCCGTAACCGTTTATTGAGAGCAAAGTTGACTTGCATTTCTCCGTCGATTGTGATTTCCGGATAATTGGTATGCAGATAATCGATGGCATCGTGTACTTTCAGCGGACTTCCTTGTTTGTCAGCGCCGAAGTTTGAGTAAGAAAGCATAGCCATCACCGGTTCATGGGCAAAGAATTTGACTGCATCATGTGTCAGACGGGCAATGTCAATCAATACTTCTGTAGAAGGATGACGGTTGATCAAGGTATCAGCCATGAAGTAAGTCCCTTTCTTGCCTGAAATGATATGCATGGCACCAAAGTGCTTGTAAGTCGGACGAATACCGATAATCTGTTCTGCCAGTTTCGTAACTTCTGAATAACGGCTGTAAACACCTGTCATGAAAGCATCTGCATCACCTGTTTCAACCATCATCATACCAAACGCATTCCGGTTAAACATGATTTCACAAGCTTCTGAATAGGTTACGCCTTCCCGTTCGCGCTTCTTGGCAAGGATGGAGGCATATCGATGACGGCGGTCAGTTTCACTGTCTGAACGCATATTAATGATTTCTATACCTTCCAAGCTAATGTTTTCTTCTCCTGCCAGTTTATGCAGATAATCCCAGTTGCCTAATAAGATAGGTTGGCAGATTCCTTCTGCTTTGGCTTCAGCTGCAGCTTTCAGCATATTGATATGGTTTGCTTCTGCAAAGACAACACGCTTCGGATTGGCTTTGGCCATATCTGTAAACGAGCGAAGCAACTTGTTGTCGTATCCCATCATTTCACGCAAATGGTTGGCATATTCATCCCAATCTGTAATTTCCCGACGGGCAACTCCCGAATCCATCGCTGCTTTTGCTACTGCGCAAGATACACGAGTCAGCAATCTGGGATCAAGAGCTTTCGGCAGGATATAATCCCGACCAAAGGTAGTACGTTTCAATTTATAAGCCGCATTGACAACGTCGGGTACCGGTTCTTTAGCCAGTTGTGCAATTGCTTTCACAGCAGCCAGTTTCATCTCTTCATTGATGGCACGTGCACTGGTGTCAAGTGCGCCACGGAAGATGTACGGGAATCCTAATACGTTATTGATCTGATTCGGATAATCCGAACGTCCGGTAGCAAAGATGATATCTTCTCTCGATTCCATTGCGTCGGCATACGAGATTTCCGGATTTGGATTGGCTAAGGCAAAGACAATCGGATTCACATTCATTGAGCGAACCATTTCTTTGGTCAATACATCAGCTACCGACAAGCCCAAGAATACGTCTGCACCAGCAACTGCTTCTTCTAGTGTTTTTACCGGACGATCTGTTGCAAACTCTCTCTTCTGTTCGTTTAGATCCGTACGCTGTGTCGAGATAACTCCTTTACTGTCGCACATGATGATGTTCTCTTTGCGGGCACCCAGCATCACATATAATTTAGTACATGAGATGGATGCTGCTCCGGCTCCGTTGACAACGATCTTAACATCTTCAATCTTCTTGCCAGCTACTTCAAGAGCATTAATCAATCCGGCTCCCGAGATAATCGCTGTTCCGTGCTGATCGTCGTGCATAACCGGAATATCCAATTCATTTTTCAACCGAGTCTCAATCTCAAAACATTCCGGAGCCTTGATATCTTCCAGGTTGATACCACCGAAGGTCGGTGCAATTGCTTTGACTGTCTCGATGAATTTCTGCGGATCTTTTTCATCCACTTCGATATCGAAAACGTCGATACCCGCGTAAATTTTGAAAAGCAGACCTTTACCTTCCATTACAGGTTTACCGCTCAATGCACCTATATCACCCAGTCCGAGTACGGCTGTACCGTTGGAAATAACAGCCACCAGATTACCTTTAGCCGTATATTTATACGCATCCTGCGGATTCTTCTCTATTTCGAGACAAGGTTCTGCTACACCGGGAGAATATGCGAGTGATAAGTCGGTTTGTGTACTGTAAGGTTTGGTAGGCACTACCTCAATCTTACCGGGTTTGCCCTGTGAATGATAGAGCAAAGCGGCTTCTTTCGTTATTTTAGCCATGGTATTTATGAAATTTGTTAATAAGTTATCATTTGACCGCAAATGTAGGAATAAAAGTTCGAAATTGTAGCTGTTGATTAATAATTTCTATTAATTTTATAGCAAAATGGCTGAATTTATGATATGATATGTCAAGGATGTGTTTTTGTATTCTATTCCCTTTTAAATGCTATGATATTGATTTATTGAAATTTTAACAAGTGCTTTGGTTGTCGGTTTTAGTTATTTCGCTATTTTTGAATCGATATATGATTTAACCTTATTTTATAATGATTACCACCCAGCAACTCCAATTGTTGAAAGAAGGAAATAAAAATGCTTTTGAAGCATTGTATCGTGGATACAGTGCTCGCATTTACAATTTTGTCCTTTCTATGGTGAGCAATGCCGGGGTGGCGAAAGATATCACACAAGATATTTTTCTCCATATCTGGGAGAAGCGGCTTAATATCAATCTGGAAGGTAACTTTGACGGCTATCTTTTTAAAATATCCCAAAATATGGTATATCATTATGTGAGACGCGAACTTCTGCTTCAAAATTATGTAGACAAGCTTTCGGATGAGTCATCTGACGAATCCGTAGAGATAGACGAAGAACTGGATTATTTGTTTTTGGAAGAATATATCCTGAAACTTTTAGAAGAATTGCCTCCAGCACGCCGGGAAGTTTTTATCCTTTACTGGAAATCAGGGTTGAACTATCGTGAGATAGCCGACCAGTTGAATATCTCGGAAAAGACTGTTGCCACACAGGTGCACCGTTCTTTGGATTTCTTGCGTGACAAATTGGGAATAATTGCTTTTTCAGTCTCTCTCTTCTTACACGATATCTAACGTGAAAGCTTTAATAAAAGTTAATATCCGAATTATTTCGATTTCTCTGTAGTCCTTTTCTGTCTCTCAAGACTAGTATAAATAGAACAGGAAAATTATGGAGCAACACGATTACATAGTACTATTGGAAAAATTCTTCAAGAAGGAGGCCTCTTCTGAAGAAAGAAGGATACTTATTGAATGGATTCGTAAACCGGGAATTCGTGATGAGTTTAATCTGCTTTGTGAGCAAATGTGGAAAGAAGCAGCCGTCGAAATCGATAGGACAGTGGAAGAGGAAATGTGGAACCATCTGCAGAGGAATTTGGATGAGTCCAAGATACTGTCTCTGAAGAAACGGCGCTGGCAACCTATTATATATAAGGTGGCGGCCACCATCTTATTACCGGTTTGTTTAGGACTGGCCGCTTACTTTGGGGTAGAACATATGAATAAGGTGTCACAGGACCCTTTCATGGTGGCAGTCGATTATGGACAGAAAGCGAATCTGACTTTGCCTGATGGAACGAAAGTCTGGTTAAATTCGGCCACTCATCTTTCTTATGATGCGGAGTACAACAAATCCGACCGGAAAATCTATTTGGATGGAGAAGCCTATTTCGAAGTGGCGAAAAACAAAGAAAAACGTTTTATCGTCTGCTGCAATGATCTGGAGATAGAAGCGTTGGGAACTACCTTTGATGTGAAAGGTTATCGTGACGATCATTCTGTCACGACACTGCTGGCAGAAGGAAGCGTCAAGGTTTCTAATAAAACGGATGCTACCTTGTTGAAACCCGGAGAAAAGGTAGAATACCATAAGAACAAGCAGACATTTACTAAATCGGCAATCTCGGATATGCGTGAAATCGACTTTTGGCGGAACAATATGTTGATTTTTAATTCATCATCTTTAGCGGAGATCGCGACTACGCTGGAGCGGATGTACGGAGTGAAAGTCGTGTTTGACTCCGAAAAACTGAAGAACGTGCTATTTTCCGGAACCATCCGGAATAGCAGCTTGCATAATGTATTTTATATTATAAGCCTTACTTATCCTTTAACCTATGAGTTAGAAGGAGATACGGTGAGAATAGGAAGTAGTATTAACTAAAAAAGACGATTTATGGAAGACACCTCATAAAAAACAAAGAGGGTAGAATTATGTAGCAGCATAATTCCACCCCGAAATCAAATACGGTTTATACATGATAGTAAAAAAGAGTTTTTCCTTATACGGATAAGGGAAAGGGAATCCTTTTTGCTTCACGATTTTACAAAGATAATAAAAAGTCTAATTTTCAGACTTATATTTTAAAGAATTTAAAGCTAATTACTAATGAGAAAACAATTACATATCATATTCAGGCTTGTTATGTTTAGTTGTATCTTGCTGTTTGTGTCTCAAGAGGTAAGTGCGCAGATCACTTTCTCTGTGAAGAATCAGACGATACGTCAGACGATACGAGTGATTGAAAAGAAGGCCGATTACAGCTTCTTTTATACAGATAAGCTTCCCGGATTGGACCGAAAAATTTCATTGACAGTGAGCAATGAAAGTATTGATACGGTTTTAGAAAAAGTTTTCAAAGGATCATCTATTAGTTATAAAATAGAATCGGGTAAGCAAGTGGTGCTTACTCTGAAGAGTGAACAGAACGCCCCTCAGAAAGGCGATAAGAAAACAATCACAGGTGTTGTTGCCGACCGGAGGGGAGAACCTTTGATTGGTGTCACGGTGAGAGTGGAAGGAGAGAATATTGGAACTGCTACCGATATAGACGGTCGTTTTTCTTTGGAAGCTCCTGTGGGGGCAAAGGTCAATTTCTCCTATATCGGTTATGTTTCCCAGTCTCATACGGTCAATAAGCAGAATGTATATAATGTGTCATTGAGTGAAGATTCGCAGGTACTGGAAGAGGTAGTCGTGGTGGGATATGGTTCTATGAGACGGAAAGATATCACTACTGCGGTATCTGTCGTTTCCACGGCAGACATTGAAGAACGTCCGATCATGACAGCTGCACAGGCTATTCAGGGAAAAGCGGCCGGCATTCAAGTCGTGCAGCCGTCGGGTATGCCGGGTTCCGGAGTAACGATCCGGGTGAGAGGAGCCACTTCGGTACAGGCGTCTAATGAACCGCTGTATGTGGTGGACGGTTTGCCGTCAGATGATATATCGAATATCAGTCCGAATGATATTGAAAGTATGCAAATTCTGAAAGATGCCTCATCGGCTGCTATTTACGGAGCACGTGCGGCAAACGGAGTAGTGTTGATTACGACTAAAAGAGGAAAGATCGGTGCACCACAAGTGAAAATGAGTGCTTATGTAGGTTTCTCTAAATTAGGAAAAAAAATAGATGCGTTGAATACGGAGCAATATAAAGACTTGATGAAAGACTTGAAAGCTGTTTCGGATGTTGCCCCCAAAGTGAAACACGCTATGTGGACTGGACTGATTTATTCTTCGGTACGGGTGTCAATCAAAACTACCAGTTGTCTGTGGCAAATGGAACCGAGAAACTGCAATATTTTGTTTCCGGAGGTTATTCCGATGAACAGGGTATCGTGGAGAAAGCACACTTCAACCGGTATAATTTCCGTGCAAACTTGGATAGCGAGCAGACCAAATGGTTAAAAATGGCACTCAATTTTGCATATTCGCATACAGGCGGACAATGGGTAAACGAAAGCCGCAGTTCTTTGCGTGCCGGTTCCATCTTGTCCGTTGTGAATACTCCTCCGTTTATGCAGAAGTGGAACCCGTATGATCCGAACGAATATGACGAACAGGCTTACGGTGCACGCATCTTGAATCCGCTGGCTGCCAATGCGGCAGACAGTAACACGAATACAGATCATATAAATGACACACTCGGCTTCACCCGAAAAATAACAATCCGCCCCGGGTCCACCCGATTCGGGCAGACTCTTGGCAAATACAACCTACTCACAGGCGAAATTACAGATTTTGCTCCGGAAGAGCACATCGAAAAGAACCAATCCTTGTTTGACGTGTCAAAAGAGACCCAAAGAGTGGTAGAGGTTGGAGCAAATGTCGATATAGTCGTAATTTATGACTATGAGGGCAATGTGCTGAGACGCATAAAGGGTCCAAACTACAAACCGGTAGCCGAGGGATGGAAATCTTATTTTTCAGATGTCAAAATAGCCGGACCATATATACTCGGAATCTATTCCGGTGGTG
>OLOD01002207.1_pt1 | contig 10383 bp, 8 predicted proteins | sample 1671921 | NCBI WGS metagenome assembly OLOD01 (sample SAMEA3136626, study PRJEB25190) | human gut metagenome | biome: human gut; feature: human-associated habitat; material: faeces | place: Austria | collected 2013
TAGGCGGTATGCGTGCAAGTATCTACAATGCAATGCCAAAAGAAGGCGTAGAAGCTCTCGTTGCATTCATGAAAAAATTCGAGGAGGAAAATGCATAATGTTCCAGTATAAATGCCTCAATCCAATTTCCCAGACAGGTCTCGGCCTGTTTGGTGAAGAATACAAACAGACAGAAGACATGAACAATGCCGATGCAGTTCTGGTAAGAAGTGCAAAAATGCATGACATGGAACTCCCGGAGAATGTCAAAGTTATCGCACGTGCAGGTGCAGGTGTCAACAACATTCCGGTTGACGCGTGTGCAGAAAAAGGTATTGTTGTATTTAATACACCGGGAGCAAATGCAAATGGTGTCAAAGAGCTTGTCCTTGCAGGTATGCTTCTTGCTTCCCGTGATATTGTTGGTGGTATTGAATGGGTAGCACATGAAGAAGACAAAGAACACATCGATAAACTGGCAGAAAAACAGAAAAAACAGTTTGCAGGATGTGAGATCAGCGGTAAAAAGCTTGGTATCATTGGTCTCGGTGCAATCGGAGCTATGGTTGCAAACTCTGCAACACATCTCGGAATGGAAGTTTACGGATATGATCCGTTCATCTCCATTGATGCGGCATGGAACCTTTCCAGAACTATCAAACACAGCAAATCTCTGGATGAGATCTACAGCCAGTGCGATTACATCACCATCCATGTACCACTTACTGATAATACTCGCAAGATGATAGACAGAGAGGCTTTCACAAAGATGAAAGACGGTGTTGTACTTTTGAACTTTGCGAGAGATCTTCTTGTAGATGAAGAAGCACTGATCGAAGCACTTGACAGCGGAAAGGTTAAGAAATATGTAACAGACTTTGCAAACCCGCTGGTTGCAGGAAGACCGGGAATCCTTGTAACACCACATCTTGGTGCATCTACAGAGGAATCTGAAGAAAACTGTGCAGTAATGGCAGTTAAAGAAGTAAGAGATTTCCTTGAAAACGGAAATATTAAAAACTCTGTAAACTTCCCGAATTGCGATATGGGAACCTGTGTGGCAGTCGGACGTGTCACCATCGCTCACAAGAATATCCCGAATATGATCAGCCAGTTCACAAAGATTCTCGGAAGCGAAGGCCTGAACATTGCTGATATGACCAACAAGAGCCGCGGAAGCTATGCATATACCATTATTGATCTGGAAAGCGCAGCATCTAAAGAGGCACTGGATGAACTGAGAGCAATCGAAGGTGTATCCAAAGTACGTGTAATCAAATAATAAAGCGGATTAACCCGCAGATATAAAAAGCCCGGAAGATTCATTCAGAATCGTCCGGGCTTTTTGTCTGGAAATGTAAATATCATTGACGGCTTGCAATAAAGCTTTCGACTTCTTCGCGTGACTCTCAGAGCACCTTTACGTGTGGTGATCAGAGAAGCGGCAGCGTTTGCGAAAGTAAGCAGCTCTTTTAAGTTTTCTTCGGTCAGATCATCAAGGCCGTGGTCAAGTACATAATTTAAAGTGCTTGCGCAGAAGGTATCGCCTGCACCGGTCGTTTCAATCGTGTTTTCCTGAAGGAACGGAGCAACTTCTACGCGCATGTTTTTGTAATAAGCGCGACTTCCGTCTTTTCCCATGGTGACGAGAATAAGCGGAATGTGGTATTTCTCCTGAATCATGGCAGCACCCTTATCATAGTCCGTGGTTCCGCACATGAATTCCACTTCGTTGTCAGAAATTTTTAAGACATCACATTTGGACATACCATATTCAATCTCAGCTTTTGCGTCATCCAGAGACTTCCAGAGTGGCGGGCGCAGGTTTGGGTCAAATGTGATGATACATCCGGCTTCTTTTGCAAGCTCGATGGCATGGCGTGTAGCCGCGCGCACACCTTCATGAGTTGAAGAAAGTGTACCGAAATGGAAAATACGGGAAGACTAGATCAGATCTCTCTGTACTTCCTCTTTTGTAAGCATCATATCGGCACCCGGATCACGGTAGAAAGAAAAGTCGCGGTCACCGTCCGGATATGTATGAACGAAAGCGAGCGTTGTGTGGTAGTTTTCGTCAAGAATCAGATTACGCGTATCGATACCGACTTCCTCAACCGCCGATTTTAACTGATTACCAAACATATCTTTACCGACTTTGCCGATGAAAGCTGTTTTCTTACCAAGACGCTCCAGCATGGCAAGTACGTTGCACGGTGCACCGCCCGGGTTTGCTTCCATCAGGGGATTTCCCTGCGTACTGTTTCCGTTTTCTGTAAAGTCAATCAGCAGCTCACCGAGAGCTGTCACATCAAACTGTCTTTTTTCCATAGGATAAAAACCTCCTTAAGTAACTGTAGTGTTTCCTTTTTTGAAAGAAAGATGCTATCATCAATTTATCGTAGAGAGGTCGTTTTGTCAAACTAATTTCGTTCTTTTCTTTATTTTTAATGAAAAAAATGTTAAACTGAAACAAAGGACTACAATTCAGGAGAAAGATCCTGATGAAATAGAGACAGGAGGGGGATTTATGGACAGTAAAGTATATAAATATATGGACTGGCCGGAGATTGAAGCAGTCGTTTACGGAGAGGAAGCAACACCGCGGGATCTGATGGCACCGAGAATAACAGCCGATGGAGTATTGGTACAGGGATTCTTTCCGAATGCAGACAGTGTGGAAGTACTTGTAGACAAAAAAACTTATAAAATGGAACAGCAGGATGAAGCAGGGTATTTTGCAGCAATGCTTCCGATGCGTAAGGTGTCGTCTTATCAGTACCGCATTACGAAAGGTAAAGAAGTCTGTACGGTGAATGATCCATATGCATTTCCTGTACAGATTACCGAGGACGAAGAAAAGGCTTTCTGTGCCGGTGTGTATTACCATGCATATGAAAAACTGGGAGCGCATCCGAAAGAGATAGACGGAGTGACCGGAACCAGCTTTGCTGTATGGGCGCCGAATGCACTTCGTGTCAGTGTCGTCGGAGACTTTAATAACTGGGATGGCAGATGCCATATGATGCACCGCATGCCGATGTCAGGAATCTATGAGCTGTTTATTCCGGGAGTTGGGGATGGTGCAGTTTACAAATACGAAATGAAACTGAAAGGTGGTGCGATCCAACTGAAATCTGATCCGTATGCAGCATGTACGGAACTCCCGCCGGCATCAGCATCTGTTGTCAAAGACCTGCGTAATTATGCGTGGGATGATGCTGCGTGGATGGATGCACGTGAGAAATATAAAGACCGTCATCAGCCGGTATCTATTTATGAGACAAGCCTGACTGTCTGGAAAAATGCGCAGGAACTGGTCGATTATGTAAAAGAATTGAAATATACCCATGTGGAACTTCATCCGGTGATGGAATATCTGGATGAGGATGCCGGAGAGTACAGCACTTTTGCTTACTATGCACCGGATCGCCGATTCGGAATGCCGGAAGATTTCCAACAGCTGGTCAATGCACTTCACAAAGAGAATATCGGAGTGATCCTGGACTGGACACCGTCTCATTTTCCACGTCAGGAGGGTGGACTGGAACTGTTTGATGGTACACCTCTGTATGAAAACCCGGATCCGTCCATGGCAATTCATCCGATGTGGGGAACACTGTTATTCAATTTTGAAAGCCCGATGGTTAAGGATTTCCTTCTTGCAAATGCATTTTACTGGCTGGAATTTTATCATGCAGATGGTCTGAGACTGGATGACGTGGATTCTATGCTATATCTTGATTTCGGCAGAGAATACGGACAGTGGAGACCGAATATCTACGGAACAAATGAAAATCTTGAAGCAGTAGAATTTCTGAAACATCTGAATTCCATACTGCAGAGAAAACTGCCGGGAACGATGACAATCGCACAGGAGGACGGTCTCTGGTCGGAACTGACAGGAAGTGTCGAGGATGATAATATTGGATTTTCTTATAAATGGAACAACAACTGGGCCGGAGATTTCCTGAATTATCTGTCCAAAGATCCGATCGAGCGCCAGTATGTCCATGACCAGCTGACATTATCTATGCTGTACACGTACTGTGAGCACTTTGTGCTTCCGCTTGGAAGCCGCCAGACCGGTGATCAGGAAAGCTTCATGGAGAAACTTCCGGGGGATGATGCGCAAAAGATGAGTCAGATCCGTGCGGCATATTCTTATATGATGCTTCATCCGGGATGCAAGATGATGGCACCGGATAAAGAGGCACCGGAAGAACTTAAGAAATTTATTCATGATCTGAATGGACTGTACGTTTCACAGCCGGCAATGTATCAGATGGATGATGATTATGAGGGATTTGAATGGATCCAGCTTATGAAATATGAAGAAAATGTTCTGGCATTCCTTCGTAAAACGGAGAACCCGGATGAAACGCTTATGGCAGTCTGCAACTTTGCGGCAGTTCCATATGAAAATTATCAGCTGGGAGTTCCTTTCTACGGAAAATACAAAGAGATTTTCAACAGTGACCGCAAAGAATATGGTGGACAGGGAGTCGTAAATCCGCGTGCAAAGACCTGCAGGCAGACAGAATGCGATGAAAGAGAGTATTCCGTTACCTTCAAGATCCCGGCACTTGGTGTAGCTGTATTTTCCTGCACGCCGGGAAAGAAACCAGAGAAGCTTGCAGTAGCTGCGAAGAAGCCGGAAACAGCAAAGAAGACAACCCGAAAAGCAGCCGTGAAGAAAGACAGCACAAAGAAAGTAGCTGCAAAGAAGGTTGCTGCGAAGAAAGCAACATCAAAAGGGAAGACTGTAAAGAAAGTGAAAAAAATATCTTGATTTTTTAGAAATTTAAGGTATAATAGGATTTGTGTCTTGAACACAGGCTGGAATAGCTCAGTCGGTAGAGCACTTCACTCGTAATGAAGGGGTCGTGAGTTCGAGTCTCATTTCCAGCTTTATTGATAAGTCCTTGGATTCCTTAAGTAAAAGGGATTCAGGGACTTTTTGCTTTATACGATAGGAAATTCTCATATTGTTCTCATTGCAGAGCTGCTTGCATCGGAAATGGGAAATTGATTTTTCTTTTCAGTACTTGCAATGAATGTAATTTATGTTATGATAGGGTAATGTGAATATAGCATTTTTATAACGCGTTAACTTATTGAAGTACCGGGTGGGACGATATAGAAGGTTCGCTTGATATTGCACTATGAATCTTTTGCATCGGCCCCAAATGTTATACAGAAACTGGCAAAGGGAGATGATATTCATGATAGATGAAGCCGGGAAACGTATTCTTGAACGGATCGATGCGCACAGAGCGCAGATCATTGCATTTGCAGAGGATATCGCTGCACATCCGGAGCCGGGTTTTGAAGAAGTACGGACAGCCGGAAAGACAGCAGAGTTTCTGAAATCACTCGGTTACGAAGTGAAGGAGCATCTTGCCATTACCGGAGTAAAAGGCAAGATGAAACGAAAAGGCGGTCCGACTCTGACTGTGATAGGCGAGCTGGATGCGATCGGATGCCGTTCTCATCCGATGGCTGACAGACGGACGGGAGTTGCTCATGCCTGCGGACACCATGCACAGATGGCAGCGATGATCGGCTGCGCGATTGCAATGGCTGATCCGGAAATACAGGACGAGCTGGATGGCAATGTGAATTTTCTTGCGGTTCCGGCAGAAGAATATATTGATGCAGATAAGCGTACCCGCCTGAAAGAAAAAGGAATCGAATTTTGTTGTGGTAAGAGTGAGATGATCCGAACAGGGATATTTGATGATACAGATATTGCACTTACGACACATGTGCATATGGTTCCGGTAAAAGAAGATTTTTACCTTGGAAATCCTCCATGCAACGGCTATACGGCAGAGCAAGTGACAGTACGGGGAAAGGCAGCACATGGGGCGATTGATCCGTGGAATGGAGTAAATGCCTTAAGCATCACGACCAGTGCAATCCAGATGATGGGGCTGATGAGAGAGACCTTCCGGGAGGAAGATCATGTGAGACTTCACAATGTGATCCGTAAGGCAGGCGATGTGATCAACAGTGTGCCGGATGAGGCAGTCATTGAGACGAAGGTACGTGCGGCATCATTGGAGCGGATCGAGCAGGTTATGGAGATGGTAAACCGTGCGTATGCCGGTTCAGCCTATGCTTTTGGTGGGAAAATAGAAAGAGAAGTCCTTCAAGGCTATATGCCGATTCTTCCTCGTGAGGCAGATGAAGCACTGATTGAGGCGGCAAATGATCTGGGACTCGATTATCGCACAGTACAAAAAGGCGATTTCAATAATGCCTGTACCGATGTAGGGGATCTGAGTCACCTTCTTCCGATCGTTAATTTTACTTTTAAAGGATTTGAAGGTAAACTGCACGGGGCTGACTTTAAGATCACTGATCCGGAAAAAGCTTATATTTTGCCGGCGAAGCTTCTGGCACTGACTGCATATAAGCTCCTTCGAAATGGCGGAGAAAAGGCAAAAGAAATCCAAAACAGCTACACACCGTTTTTTGATAAAGACAGCTACATACAATATGTAAAGAAAGTCACAGAGAAAAAGGCTGACTAATATAATAAAAAGAACAGCAGGAGGACAGACAGAAGAAAAATGACAGAAAAATGTTTGGAATTAAAAGAGATAAAAAAGTCGTTTTCAAAAGAAGAGACCGTATTGAAGGAGATCAGTCTTTCGATTGATAAAGGAGAGTTTATCACGCTCCTTGGATCTTCCGGCTGCGGAAAGACGACAACACTGCGTATTATAGCAGGACTTGAAACACCGGATTCCGGGAGAGTATTTCTTGATGGCAGAGATGTGACCGGCCTGGCACCGGAGGCGCGTGATGTCAATACAGTATTTCAGAATTATGCACTCTTTCCGCATATGACAGTTGCAGACAATATCGGATATGGACTGAAACTGAAAAAAACACCGAAAGCGGAGATTAAGAAACGTGTATCGGAGATGTTGGATCTCGTGCAGCTTCCGGGATTTGAGAAAAGAAAGCCGTCCGAGCTATCCGGAGGACAGAGACAGCGTGTGGCAATCGCAAGAGCACTGGTCAATAATCCGAAGGTCCTTCTTCTTGATGAACCTCTTGGCGCTCTGGATCTCCAGCTTCGCCGTGCCATGCAGCTTGAACTGAAGAAATTACAGAAAAAACTTGGTATTACTTTTATCTATATCACGCATGATCAGGAAGAGGCCATCAATATGTCTGACCGCATTGCTGTTATGAATCAGGGTACTTTTGAGCAGATCGGAACACCGGATGAGATTTATAATCATCCCAAAACGAGCTATGTAGCGATATTCGTTGGAAATGCCAATATCCTGAAAGGTACAGTGGAAGGAAGAGAAGGTGCAGACCTTAAGATTGCCATTGCCGGAGGCAGCGTTCTTGTTGTATCTGAAGGCAGAGAACTTAAGGTGGGTAAGCCAGTTACTCTGGCTGTCCGAAGCGAAAATCTGATCTTTGATGAAAATTGCGGAGAGGGTCTTCAGGCAGAAGTTATTGAAAAAAGTTTTGCAGGTGGTCTTCTTCGTGTCGTACTGAAACTTGCAGACGGAACAGAAGTTGTTGCAAACAGACATGGCATTGATGCAGGTGTGGAGCCGGGACAGAAAGTAACCTGTTCCTTTGCAGCAGAAAATGCGGTTCTGGTTGATCTTCCGGACGAAGCAGAAAGAGGGGCAGAAGTATGAAAAAACAGAAATCCGGCTCTGTCTGGATGATCCTGCCACTGTATATTTTTACACTGATCTTTGTTGCGGGTCCTCTGCTTTATATGGTTGCCTTAAGTTTTGCACAGCCGAAGGCAGGACATGGTGTAGAATGGATTTTTACCCTTGATAATTATCGTAAAATCCTTGATGCGGTATATATGAAGACATTTACAGGATCCTTTCAGCTGGCGGTAACCAGTACACTCATCATTTGTCTGCTCGGTTATCCGTTTGGATATTTTATGGCAAAGCTGTCTGATAAATGGAAAAAACGTGCGATGATCTTTCTGATGCTGCCGTTCTGGGTAAATTCACTGATACGTCTTTATGGTTGGATGATAATCCTGCAGACAAAAGGACTTTTAAATCACGTATTAAAAAGTCTGGGACTGATTGAAAAGCCTCTGAGGATCTTGTACAGTTATCCCGCAATCGTAATCGGTATGACTTATGTACTTTTGCCGTTTATGATCCTTTCTGTATATTCGAGTGCAGAGAAACTGGACTGGTCACTTGTAGAAGCAGCAAGAGATCTCGGCGCAAGTCCGATGAAGGCTTTCTGGACGGTGTCTTTCAAACTGACACTTCCGGGGCTTTTATCCGGGGTGATCCTGACATTTATTCCGTCCATGGGACTGTTTTTTATTGCAGATATCCTCGGCGGCAACAAAATCGTCCTTGTCGGAAGTCTGATTCAGGAGCAGATGACAAAAGGAAATAACTGGCCGTTTGCAGCAGCACTGGCAGTTGTTCTGATGGTTCTGACAACGCTTATGATCATGTTGTATCGTAAAATAACAAATGCAAAAGAATTGGAGGGTGTGGGATGAAAAAGAAAAATTCAAAACTCTCCGGATTTTATCTGGGTCTGATTTTTGTACTGATGTATCTGCCGATCGCGGTCGTCATTGTATTTTCATTTAATGAATCAAAACTCCCTGTAAGATTTACCGGATTTTCACTGAAATGGTATCAGGAACTGATTCATGATGATGCGATGCTGGAAGCACTGGGAAACAGTTTATTCCTTGGTGTGATAAGCTGCTTTGTCTCCGCAGTGATCGGAACTCTGGGTGCGGTCGGCCTTTCCAGAATCCACTGGAAAACAAAAGGCATTTTGGAATATATTTCCATTCTTCCGCTCATGATTCCGGAAATCATTCTCGGTATGGTACTGATGGCATTTTTTTATATGATGAATCTGCCGTTTGGTATGCTGACACTGTTGATCGGCCATACAGTATTCTGTGTGCCGTATATTCTGATGGAGGTCAAGGCAAGACTTGCGGGTATGGATCCTTCGCTTGAAGAGGCGGCCAGAGATCTTGGAGCCGGACCGTTTCGGGCTTTCTGGGACATCATTCTTCCGCTTATTATGCCGGCAGTTATGTCCGGATCACTTCTGGCATTTGCCATGTCCATGGATGATGTCGTAATCAGCATTTTTATTAACGGACCACGTCTGGCAACTCTGCCGATTAAAGTGTATACGCAGATCAAGACAGGAGTTACACCGGAGGTAAATGCCCTATGTACGATCATGCTTGTATTTACGGTTCTGATTTTATTCGTTTATACAATGATAGGCAAGGTGACAAAGGGAAACAACAAAAACAGCTAATAAACTCTTTTCAATAAGGGCAAAGTAAGTTATACTGAACATGTCTGGACTTTGTAAAAAGGTTATCTAGAGACAAGAAAGACTAGAAGAGGAGAGACGAATATGAAAAAATTGTTAGTATGTGCATTATGTGCAGCAATGGTAGTTCCTGCATTCAGTGTATCTGTAAGCGCAGATTCCAAGGAACTGGTACTTTACACATGGGAAAACATGTTTCCGCAGGAAGTACTGGATGGCTTCGAAGAAGAAACTGGAATAAAAGTGGTATATTCCAACTTTGATACAGATGAAAACATGCTGGAGAAGCTTTCCATGGCAAAAGGCGGAGATTATGACGTCGTTGTTGCAGATGACTATATTATCGAAACAGCAATCCAGGAAGGACTTGTAGAAAAACTTGATACTTCCAAATTATCCGGATGGGACAACATCAATCCATTGTATCAGGGCCAGTTCTATGATCCGAATGATGAATATACCGCTCCGTACGGTACAGGAATTCCGCTGATCGTTTATGATCCGGATATGGTAGACATTGACATCAAAGGTTATGGAGATCTCTGGGATGAATCTCTTGAGGACAGCATTGCACTGACTGCAAACTATCGTGTTATCAATGGTATTACAAACCTGGCGCTTGGTCAGGATTTCAACGATCAGAACCTGGATGATATTGCAAAAACAGGAAAAAAACTTCTCGAGCTTGCTCCGAATGTTCGTCTGATCCAGGATGACAATACACAGGATTCTCTCCTTAACGGAGAAGCAAGTGTGGCATTCCTTTATACATCACAGGTAACTGCAGCCCTTCAGGAAAACCCGGATCTTAAGGTTGTATATCCGGAAGAGGGTCTTGGATTTGGTGTAATGGGTATGTTCATTCCGAGTGAAGCACCGGATAAGGATGAAGCATATCAGTTTATGGATTACATCCTTCAGCCGGAAAATGCAGCAAAATGCTTTGATTACATTGGATACTACTGTACAAATAAAGCAGCAGATTCACTTCTGGAAAACCAGAATCTCGTTGTACCGGATTCTGTAACAGAAGGTTCCGCAGTAGAAAATATCAGCGCAGAAGCAGAAGAA
>OLOD01002208.1_pt1 | contig 10381 bp, 12 predicted proteins | sample 1671921 | NCBI WGS metagenome assembly OLOD01 (sample SAMEA3136626, study PRJEB25190) | human gut metagenome | biome: human gut; feature: human-associated habitat; material: faeces | place: Austria | collected 2013
CACCCGAAATTCTCCCGCATCCGCCGCAGGAATATCATAACCAGATTATATAATATTTCTTTATAAATTGTAAAGTTATATCCTTCTATCTATTGGAAACTATAATCATCTGCGTTATAATGGTTTTTATCAGAATAAAAAGAAATTTACTTTCTTTTGCAGAAAATATTTTCAACAAAATTTAACATCAGGAGGTAATGATCATGAATGAAAGCATCAAAAACCTGTTAGAACGCAGAAGCATCCGGGCCTACAAAAAAGAGCTTGTTCCGAAAGAAACTCTGGATACGATCCTGGAAGCGGGAGAATATTCCCCCAGCGGCATGGGACAGCAGAGCACTCTTATGGTAGTGACACAGGATCCGGAGCTGGTTGCAAGGCTTTCCAAAATGAACGCAGCTGTTATGGGCAGCACCTCAGATCCGTTCTACGGCGCCCCAACTGTGATCATTGTCTTTTCCGACAGCAAAATGGGCACCTGTGTGGAAAACGGAAGTCTTGTGATGGGAAATCTGATGAATGCGGCGCATTCGCTTGGAATCGGAAGCTGCTGGATCCACCGGGCAAAAGAAGAATTTGAATCCGAGGAAGGAAAGGCTCTTCTGAAAAAATGGGGAATCGAAGGAGACTATGAAGGAATCGGTCATTGCGTACTTGGATATGCGGCAGCAGAACTTCCTGCAGCAAAACCAAGAAAAGAAAACTATGTCTATTATGTAGAAGCATAGGAGTGTGACATATGGATTACGAAGGACAGATTTGCCGGGCTCCGATGGAAAGAAGCTCTTTCATGCTTCCGGTTATGGTTGGATGCTCATATAATCAGTGTAAATTCTGTAATTTATTCCGGCATCTGAAGTATCGGGAACTTCCGATGGAACAGATTGAAGCGGAACTAAAGAGAGTGCGGGAACTGCATGGGAAGCCGAAGAAGATCTTTCTGGGGGATGGTAATGCATTTGGTCTGAAGACAGAAAAATTGTATGAGATTCTGGATCTGATCGCATATTACTTCCCGGAATGTGAAGGGATTAATATGGATGCGACTGTTACGAGTATTTTACATAAAAGCCAGGAAGAGCTGGAAATGCTTGCTAGAAAAAAGGTAAAGCATCTGTATCTTGGAATCGAGAGCGGACTGGATGATGTGCTGAAATTTATGAAAAAAGATCATGATCTGGCACAGGCATATCAGGCAATCGACAGGCTTCATGAAGCAGGACTGATCTATGATGCACATATTATGACCGGAGTCGCAGGAAAAGGAAGAGGAATGGAAAATGCAGAAGCACTGGCGCAGTTCCTGAACAGGACCAATCCGGCGCATGTAGTGAATTTTTCCATGTTTCTGCATAAAGAAGTTCCGTTGTATCAAGATATACGGCAAGGTACTTTTGTTCCGGCAGATGAGCTGGAAACAATTCGGGAAGAATATCATCTGATCGAGAGGATCGCACCGGAAAAAGCAGGAGCAAATATTTTATATGATGGTTTTCATGACTTTATCCATGTGAGAGTCAGAGGGCATCTTCCGGGTGATAAAGAAAAAATGCTTGCCAAATTAAATGGTATCATTCAGGAATATGAAGGAAAAGAACCGGTTTATTCCTTTGTACAGGGGGAATGCCCGGATCTGGAATACTGTGATGATGGTAAAGCAGTATGGGATATGGACCGGAAGACTTCATAGAATCCGCTGTACTATGAATCAGCAGAAATTGAGCGCGTCAGCAGGCGCGCTCTTGAACTTTGGAACAGAAAATATGTCATAAAAAATCCACTGTATCTGATCTTTCAGCTACAGTGGATTTTAATTTGATCCATCCATTGGATTATCCTCCTTATTCACTTCTTATCTATCTGAAACTATTATCTCAAATAGTTTTTTCTATGTAAATTTCAATAATTATTATGCCATTGGTCTGCACCTCTTGCTTTCATTGATTTGATATTGTATAAATTATCTTGCCATTGGTCTGTACCTCTTGCTTTCATCAGATTTATTCTGGTTTTAAATTATGTTCCTTTTGGTCCATACCTCTTACTTTCATTAGATTTGTTCTGGTTTTAAATTAAGTTTCCGGTGGTCTGTACCTCTTACTTTCATTAGATTTTGTTCTGGTTTTAAATTATGTTCCTTTTGGTCCGTACCTCTTACTTTCATTAGATTTGTCCGAGTTTTAAATTAAGTGTCCTTTGGTCCATACCTCTTACTTTCTTAGACTTTGGAGTTAAGATTAAGTTTCTGGTGGTCCGTCCTCCTTTTCTTTTGTTGATATTATAATATCTCATAAAATACAAAATGTCAATAAAAATTCTGAAAAAAATAAAATAATTTTAAATATATGAAATAAATCGGGAATATAGATAAAAAATAGAAAAATATATATGATAAACAAATAAATATACAGAAAAAAACAGAAAGCGCAGTCCGAATTTTGACTACAGGAAATGAAATGACGATGTGGATATGCGGAATCCGCAGATCATCGAGACGGTATGGGGAGTCGGATACCGGTTTAACCGGTTGTAAAAACGATTGGTGTTATATAATATCTTTACGGATAAAATCCCAATTGTAAGTTTATGGTTGGCATGATAAGATGATACCATGAATTTACAAAGGAGAAGACTATGAATCACTATACTGGATATGAATTACTGTGGCTCTTTTTTATTTATTCTTTTGGTGGCTGGGTATTGGAAACGATATCGGCAACTTTGAAACAGAGAAAGTTTGCTAACCGAGGTCTGGTAAATGGACCGTTCTGTGTGCTCTATGGTCTGACCGCAATTGCGATGACAGTGGGATTACAGGAACTTCGGGGAATCTGGCTATTTATCTTTGCAACGGTCTATGCAACAGTTGCAGAATGGGTCAGTGGACATCTGATCGAAAAAGCATTCAAGGCAAGATGGTGGGATTATTCAAATATCAAATGGAACCTGGATGGATATATTTGTCTTCCGGCTTCACTATTTTGGGGTGTGCTCGGTTATCTGGCAGTGAGATGGTGCAATGGGGTCACGTTGATTTTATTACATATTCTGCCGAAGCTTCTGATGCATATTGTGCTGCTGACACTGATCGGTGTACTTTTTGTGGATATCTTTGGTTCCTTTATGCTTCTTACCGGAAAGAGTAAGAAGCCGGAGCGCTGGATTGCAACGGATGCCGGGATGGATAAGATCAGCACAAAAATTGCGGGAAAGATTGCCGGAAGTCTGGAAAAGCGTCTGAAAAAAGCATATCCAAAGGCAAGAAAAATTGAAGAGGAAATCCGGGAAGAGAACGAAGAAAAGGTATTTGCAAAAGGGTGCGGCTTTTATAAGATCGTGATGCTGTTTATGATCGGTGCTTTTCTGGGAGATATCACAGAAACGATTTTCTGTCGTGTGACGGCTGGAGTATGGATGAGCAGAAGCAGTGTGGTCTGGGGACCGTTCAGCATTGTCTGGGGGCTTGCAATTGCGCTTGTCACAGCACTTTTGTATAAATATAAGGATAAAGGGGATCGTTTTCTTTTCCTTACAGGAACATTGCTTGGTGGTGCTTATGAGTATTTCTGCAGTGTGTTTACGGAACTTGTATTTGGAAAAGTGTTCTGGGATTACAGTAAGATCCCGTTTAACCTGGGAGGTCGAATCAATCTGCTTTACTGCTTTTTCTGGGGAATTGCTGCGGTTGTGTGGTTTAAAATATTATTTCCACCTGTGGAAAAATGGATAGAAAAAATACCGGCAGTTGCAGGAAAGATTTTGACCTGGATTTTACTGGGATTTATGGTTTGCAACATTCTGGTATCCTGTGTGGCACTGGTAAGATATGATGAGAGAGGAAATGGTGTGCAGGCGACGAATGTTGTCCAGAAGTGGGTGGATGCACATTATGATGACGCAAAGATGAAGAAAATCTATCCAAATGCGAAGGGGATAAATTAGAAAAAAAGCGGGAACATATTGACAAAATTCTATATGAAGAGTAAGATGTAGTTAGAAAACCGGTGTGAGAAATAGATTGCACTGGTTAAAAAATGAAAAATATATAGAAATATTTCTATATTTCTATGGGAAGGGAGAGAGAATGAAAATCATAAAAAACGGATGGGATTTCTTTCAGGACCAGATTCTTGGAATGCACTGGCTGAAAGATCTGATCGGAAAACTTCTTGTTAAAGCCGGATTGGGAGAGGGGAGGTTTCCAGGAGAATTTCTTCACTTTTTCCTGTATGATATCATAAAAATTTTTGTGCTGCTTGCGGTGCTGATCTTTGTGATATCCTATATTCAAAGCTATTTTCCACCGGAGAGAAGCAGGAAGATCATGGGAAGATTTCACGGAATCTGGGCGAATCTGATCGGGGCACTTCTTGGGACGGTGACACCGTTCTGCTCCTGCTCATCAATTCCGATTTTTATGGGATTTACCAGTGCGGGGCTGCCGCTTGGAGTTACCTTTTCGTTTCTGATTTCGTCTCCGATGGTAGATCTGGGATCACTGGTTCTGCTGATGAGTGTCTTTGGAGGGAAGATCGCATTTGCGTATGTAATCGTTGGGCTGGTCATAGCGGTTGCCGGGGGAACAATCATTGAGAGAATGCATATGGAAGATCAGGTGGCAGATTTTATCCGCCAGGCATCGAATGTGGAGGTAGATTCACCGTCGCTTACAATAGCAGACCGTATGGATTATGCAAAAAATCAGGTTGTGGCTACCGTCAAAAAGGTAGCTCCGTATATCGTTGTCGGAGTCATCATCGGGGCAGCTATCCACAATCTGATCCCAGAGCATATCGTCCGAAGCATTCTTGGAAAACAGACCTGGTACGCCGTGCCACTGGCAACAGCAGTAGGCGTTCCCATGTATGCGGATATTTTCGGAACCATCCCAGTCGCAGAAAGCCTGCTCGCAAAAGGGGCAGGACTTGGAACGATTCTTTCGTTTATGATGGCAGTGACAACCCTTTCACTTCCATCTATGGTAATGCTGTCCAAAGCGATTAAGAAAAAGTTACTCGGAACATTCATTGGAATCGTGTGTATCGGAATCATCATTGTGGGGTATGGGTTTAATGTGATAATATAGGGTAGCAAACTCACATGCCGTTCGTGCTTGCACGAAAAGGCATATGAATTTGCTACCCGCCGGACATGAGGAAGGAGCGATTTACGAAGGAAATTAGCGGATTCCGAATGGACGAAGGATTGCGGGAGCAGCAATGCTGCGGAGCAATCCGTAATATTATCAAAGTAGTGGGGAAAATCCAAATATCATTCGTGCTTGCACGAAAAGGAAAAGATTTACATTACCCGAGGTGACAGAAAAATGCAGATAGATTATGAAAAATATGCCCGTATATTCAAAGTGATGTCGGATCCGAAACGTCTGAAGATCATCGACATGTTATCCGAAGGAGAATTATGTGCCTGTAAGATCCTGGAGGAATTTCATATTACACAGCCGACCTTATCGCATGATATGAAGCTGATGTGTGATCTGGGAATCGTAAAGGCGCGCAAAGAAGGAAAATGGATGCAGTATTCTCTGGATCTGGATGTGATGAATGAGGTTTACAAGACGGTTGGGCGGCTGATGATCCCGGGAGATTATGCAGGGCTTTTAAATTGCAATTGTAATACAGAAAAGGAGAAAATGAATCATGAGTAAAATTAAATTATATTTTCTGACAGGGTTCTTAGGAGCTGGGAAAACGACAATCTTGAGAAATCTGCTTGAAAATATGGAAGGAACAAAGGTTGGAGTGATCCAGAATGAACTGGGAAAGATCAGTATTGATGGAACCGTGCTTCAGAATAATGATATCCAGATGGTAGAACTGAACCGGGGATCAATTTTCTGCAGCTGTCTGAGATTATCCTTTGTGGATGCGCTGGTTCAGATGTCCAGAAAAGGTTTGGAATACGTGTTTGTAGAGAGCTCAGGGTTTGGAGATCCGTCCAATGCGGAAGAAATTCTTGCGGCGACGGAAGTGATGGCTCCGGATGCATATGATTTCAAAGGATGCATCTGCCTGGTGGACTGTTATAATTTTCTGGATCAGATTGGGGATTCAGAGACAATTGACCGGCAGCTTAAGCACTGCAATCTTGCAGTTCTGACAAAGGTTGATCTGGTGGGCAGCGAGCAGATTGAACAGGTGAAAGACAAAGTGCGTGAAATTAATCCGGTATGCCCAATTACAGAGAGTGCGAATGGAAATATTGACCGTTCATTTTATGATATGGATCTGATGCTGTACAAATGGGCAGAATGTGAGGATACTACGAATTCATCGAAAAATAAACCAAAAACATTTTCTATGGATTTTACGGGAGAGATCCAGAAGGAAAAGCTGGAAGCTTTCCTTGCAAAGATTGAACCGGATGTTTTCCGTGTAAAGGGATTCTTTAAAGTAGAAAAAGAAGGATGGGAAAAAGTTGATGTAGTCGGAAAGAAACGGGATTATGCGCCTTACGAACCACAGCCGAAGTCTCAGCTTGTCTTTATTTCCAAAATCGGAATTGCACTGATCCGGGAGATCGCGGCGGCGTGGGAAGAGTGTGTGGGACTTCCTATGAAACTGAACAATTAAATCTGGAGGCGGGATATGAATATAAAAGTAATTGGAAGCGGCTGTGAGAACTGTGATAAGACAAATGCGGTTGTGAAGGAGTGTCTTGAAGAGCTCAGGATGGATACGGAAATCGAGAGAGTGACAGACCTGGTTGAGATCGTAAAGCTGGGAGTGATGACGGCTCCTTCGGTGATGATTGACGGGAAACTAGTTGTTGCAGGTCAGGTGCCATCAAAAAAACAGATGATGAAGATATTGAAAAAATGAGGTAAAAACAATGGCAAACAAATTTCATGATTTTGATGAACCGATCAATCGTATTGGCACAGATTCTTTCAAATGGGATTATGAAGGAGAAAATGGAAAGTATATTCCGCTTGGAGTAGCAGATACAGACTTCAAAGCACCGGAAGAAGCAATTGCAGCAGTTCGTAAACGTACAGAATTTGGTGTGTATGCATATGGTGCACTGCCACAGGAAAGATTTGCAGCATCAATCTGTAACTGGTATAAAAAGAGATATGGTCTTACTGTTGACCCGGAAATAATCCGTCATTCACAGGGACTAATGACAGGTGCTTTATGGATGATCCTGAATGCATATACCCGTCCGGGCGATAAAGTGCTGATCCAGGCTCCGGTTTACCATACATTCAGCATCGTAATCAAAGGTGCAGGACGTTTTGTTGAAAGCAATGATCTGGTACTCGAAGATGGCCGTTATGAGATGAATTTTGAAGATCTTGAGAAGAAAGTAGCAGATCCAAGAGTAAGAATCATGCTGATCTGTAACCCACACAATCCGGTAGGACGTGTATGGACAAAAGAAGAACTTATCAAAGTTGCAGAAATCTGTAAGAAAAACAATACAATTCTTGTTGGTGATGAGATTCACGGAGATATTGTATACGGAGAACACAAACATACTCCATTATTCTCACTTTCAGATGACCTTACAGACAATATCGTTGTAATGGGATCACCAAGTAAGACATTCAATCTTGCATGCTTCTATTCTGCATATGTTGTAATCAAGAATAAAGCGCTTCGCGACCAGTACAATGTGGTATATGATGATTTCCACTTTGACTATAACTATCTTGGAATCGAAGCACTTATGGCATGCTACAACGAGTGCGATTACTATGTAGACCAGCAGAATGAATATTTCTGGAAGAACATCGGTGTAGTAAGAGACTTCCTTGCAGAAAATATGCCAGAAGTTAAGATGATCGAACCAGAAGGAACTTATCTGCTGTGGATCGATTTCAGTGCATGGAATATGGAACAGGATGATCTGATGAATGCATTTGCAGAAGCAGGTGTCCGTTTGAACAGTGGAACAAACTATGGTGAATGCGGAAAAGGATATGTTCGTCTGAATGTGGCAACACAGACCGCAGTATTAAAGAAAGGTCTGGAGTGCATTAAAGTAGCACGTGACAGCCATATGGCATAACAGAAAGAAGGAGCAAAAGATATGGCAACAAGACCAAGAACGGAGAATAATCCTTTTGCATATGGAATGCGCCTTTTAGCTGTTTTTTATAATGAAATGGAAAAGAATAAAGACAAAATTTCATTTATAAAAAGTTATCAGGAAATAGAAAAGATTTTTTATAAGAATGTCCTCTGGCTCTATAAAGATATTTTGTAAATAGTTGATCATAAATACAGGGCGCATCTGGGATAAGCTGGATGCGCCCTTCCTCCGTTATGGAGGGGGATGTACTTAGAGAAGATAGTAATGTGGAATGATGTCTTCATAAGTTCCATCCGGCATCCGGAAACCGCCGGGTATTGTGCCGAGTTTTTTGAATCCAATTCGTTCATAAAGATGTAATGCTGGGGTGTTGGTAGCAACAACCGCATTAAACTGCAGAATGCGGAACTGGTTTTCTTTTGCTTTCTGCAGACAATCAAGAACCAGTTTTTCACCTATATGCAATCCACGGATATTTTTACGGACAGCATAGCTGGCATTACAGATGTGCCCACATCTTCCAACATTATTAGGATGAAGGATATAAAGGCCAAGAATTTCGTGAGTGTCCGCATTTTCTGCAATACCGGTATAAGTCTGTTCCTGAAAAAATAAGTTGGCAACGTTAGCTGTCATTTCGGTATCCTGTGGAAATGCATTTCCGTCTGTTACAACCTCATTCCATATCTGTGCTGCAGAGGCAGCATCTTTACTCTGATAAGCTCTGATTTGAATATTCATATTATAAAACCTCCTTTCTATTTCCTGTTGAAATTATTTTAAAATACACCTATAATAAAGTAAAACTATGAATTATTCAAAATAAGAATAGTATTACTTAAAATAAATATTTAAATTAAGAGGTGAACAGATGTGGAAAGTGCCAGATGTAAAGCTTTTATGTATGCTGCAGATACTGGGAGCTTTACAAAAGCAGCAGAGAGATTAAATTATACACCGTCAGGAGTCAGTCAGCTTGTTGGAGCTTTGGAGAACGAAACAGGTCTTACCTTACTCAGACGAACGAGGAAAGGGGTTACCCTAACACCGGATGGGGAAATTCTTTTGCCTGCAGTCAGAGAATTTCTTGAAAAAGAAAATCGAATCTATGAGCTCGCAGCAGAAGTAAAGGGACTTCTTGTAGGCAGTGTGACGATTGCAGCATATTCCAGTATTTCTACGCACTGGCTTCCGGAGGTGATCCGGGATTTTGAACAGGATTATCCGCAGATTGAGATCCGGCTTATGGAAGGGATCCGGCAGGAAGTGACAAGATGGCTGGATGAAAAAAAGGCGGATATCGGATTTTTAAGTTATCAGGAGCCAATGCCGTATGAGTGGACACCACTGGACTATGATGAAATGCTGGCAGTTTTGCCAAAAGATCATCTGTATGCATCAAAAGAAAGTTATCCGTTAATCAATTGTGAGACCGATTCGTTTATTATGCCGGCACTTGGACGGGATGATGATGTGGTTTCGCTGTTTGAGCGAAATGGAATCAAACTGAATATTCATTTTACAACTCTGGAAAATTTTGCGACAATGGCAATGATTGAAAAGGGACTTGGAATGAGTGTGATGAACAATCTGATCACGGAAAAGTGGAATTGTGATATAGTGAAGATTCCGGTAGATCCACCATCAAGGATCACACTTGGACTTGCAGTTCCGTCGTATAAACAGGCATCACCAGCGGTAAAAAGATTTATCAAATATGCGGTTGAGAGACTGAAAAAGATAGAATAGAGGAGAACAGAAAATGGCAGATTTATTTCATCGCGTAAGTATCAGAAAATATCAGGACAGACCAGTGGAGAGGGAAAAGATTGTGGAAATCCTTCGCGCGGCAATGGCAGCACCGTCTGCAAAGAACCAGCAGCCGTGGGAATTCTATGTAATTACCAAAAAAGATACACTGGAGAAATTATCAAAGGCAAGTCCGTATGCAGGGATGACGGCGAATGCACCGGTGGCAATCATATCTGCATATCGGAAAGATTGTGATGTCCCATGTTATGCGGACATCGATATGAGTATTGCAATGGAGAACTTATGGCTTAAGACAGATGAAATCGGACTTGGCGGAGTCTGGATCGGAATAGCTCCGATTGAAGAGAGAATGGAACTTGTACACAAGATGCTGGATCTTCCGGAAAATGTAAAAGTATTTTCCTTATTTGCGATGGGATATCCGGCAGAGGAAAGACCACAGCAGGACAGATTCGATCCGGAGAGAATACATTTTATGGCACCGGAGGAATAAGGTGAAATATGTACAATCCTCAGTTAGAAACATTTCTTGCATCATTACGAAAAAAAG
>OLOD01002211.1_pt1 | contig 10375 bp, 6 predicted proteins | sample 1671921 | NCBI WGS metagenome assembly OLOD01 (sample SAMEA3136626, study PRJEB25190) | human gut metagenome | biome: human gut; feature: human-associated habitat; material: faeces | place: Austria | collected 2013
TCTTTCCTGCAGTTGGTTTCATCATACCGGTCAGCATTTTCAATGTGGTAGATTTACCAGCGCCATTCGGTCCAAGCAGCCCACCCTTGGCGGCTATCAATAAGGAATCGTGACCGGAAAACTCTATCATTTTTACCAGATTATAGGCCCTGTCAACCGTTTTCCCCTCCGGAGTATCGATATTTTCCGAAATAGATTCTATATGTCCGGTCGACAGATTAATCCGGTTGATGCCCTGATAAAGCGAAGCTACCCAAAGATAATCCGATTCTTTCTCATAATACAGAGACTTCACAATCTTAAAAGACAGCTCTTGAGCATATAAATGTTTAAGCGGGAAAAAACGTTTGGCATGTTTATCATAATAGTTCAATCCGCTTCCTTCACTTGCAAACCAGATCCGCCCGGAACGGTCTTCGGCAATGGAACTGATGATATAGGAATTCAAATGCCCGCCAACAGCCGTAGACGAACGGTAAAAGTGATAAGCATCATTCGCTACATTATAATATTGTATTCCCTGATAGAAAGTGCCCAGCCATAAAGTTCCCGAAGTGTCGTAATGCATCGAAATGATGGAACGTGTATCGGCCGCCTCCACATTCAAGTCATATTCATAATCCGTAAACTCTCCGGTAGAGAGATTTAAAGTCTGCAAACCGGCATAAGTTCCGATATACAGAAGACTATCATTGGCTTGTGTCACATGGCGCACATTATCATGGTTGATCGTATGATCAGCCACCTTATTATATCTGTAATGAGTAAGCTCCCCATTTGCCTCCAACCGGGTAAGTCCCCGGTTTCTGGTAGCTATCCAGATGCTCCCGTTTCTGTCTTCCGTAATTGAATTAACAGCCCCCACATCAATATGACGGGTGATATGAGCAGCCTGATCGATACAATAAATACCCTTGGAAGAAGTACCCACCACCACGGTCTGATTCTGACGAACCATTAGACTGTTCATCAATACATCCCCGCCATCCGAAGAAAATGAAAAGAATAATTCGGGCGCCTGGTCAAGGTCACGATAACGATAGATTTCTTTTCCGGTAGCTATCCACAACGCGTCGTGCGCATAGCAGATTCCTGCAACTTCTCCTTCACGCAGCACCTTAAAGCGGTTCAAACGCATGTCATAAAGAGTCACACTCTGCAAACTACGGATAAAAAGCAATCCTTCCCTGTTTCCGCAAACCTGCCGGATATTATTTATATTGATTGAATAGGGATTCGCGTTATCCGGTTTGAAGACTTCAAATTTACGACCGTCAAAGCGATTCAGTCCGTCTTGAGTACCAATCCATAAAAATCCGAATTCATCCTGATAGAAACAATTGACCGTTTGATGCGAAAGTCCTTGCCTTACATCTTTAAAACGCATATTGATATCCTTCGTCACATTTGCCATGCAACAAAGTACCGATATAAACAGGCAGTAAATAACAAGAAAGTTAGCTTTGGTCATCAGTGTTTTTCGATAATTCGGATGCAATATTCGAGAAAATCCAAGATATATGCAAGCATTTATTCAAAAAACTGTCTGGCTACTACCTGTTAATTATCCCCCGGACTGCATATAACTAATCCCCCGATCGAATAAAATTAATCGTCTGACAGTTGATTCTTTTTCGTCTGACAGTTGTCAGACGAAAGTTCAACAGTAGTCAGACGCAAGTTCAACAACTGTCAGACGATTAATTTTATGCATAAACAAGATTAGTTCCCTCTTTACTAAGAAATAGTTTTTAGCATACGAAAGATTAAATTATACTATCAACCGCCTAAACACTTGTTTATCATTGGTGAACTGCGTACTTTTGCACGCCAATAAAAAATAGAACAATGACCCCAAAAACCAAAGGTTTTATCTATGGAGCGATTGCCGCTGCCAGCTACGGTATGAATCCTCTTTTTGCACTTCCGCTCTATGCAGCCGGAATGAGTGTCGATACCGTTTTATTCTACCGTTATTTCTTCGCCGCAATCGTACTGGGTATTCTGATGAAAATGCAGCATCAATCCTTTGCGCTTCACAAGGCAGACGTTTTGCCCTTAGTCATTATGGGATTGCTATTCTCTTTTTCATCACTGCTTTTGTTTATGAGCTATAATTATATGGATGCCGGAATAGCTTCTACCATTCTCTTCGTCTACCCGGTGATGGTAGCTGTCATTATGGGGATATTCTTCAAAGAAAAGATTTCCGCAATTACCGTCTTTTCCATCCTGCTGGCGCTTTCAGGTATCGCCTTGCTCTATCAGGGAGATGGAAACAAACCGCTGTCGACTTTGGGAATCATCTTTGTTCTGCTGTCCTCACTCTCTTATGCTATATATATAGTAGGCGTGAACCGTTCGACACTGAAAAACCTGCCGACCACCAAGCTTACATTCTACGCCATTTTGTTCGGACTATCGGTTTATATCGTCCGTTTAAATTTTTGTACGGAGCTACAAATAATACCGTCAGTCTGGCTCTGGGCCGACGTACTGACACTAGCCATTCTGCCGACTGCCGTATCACTGATCTGTACCGCACTCGCCATCCATTACATAGGCTCTACTCCAACAGCCATACTGGGTGCCCTGGAACCGGTGACAGCTCTATTTTTCGGTGTTCTCCTGTTTCACGAAAAACTGACTCCCCGGTTAATGGCAGGTATTTTAATGATTATCACCGCTGTTACCTTGATTATCATCGGTAAGTCACTCATAAAAAAGATGGGAATGCTGTTGCAGATGAACAAAAAATAATATACTTTTGCTACTTAATCAATCAAAATGCAATTTTAAATCTCAAAAAATATGGTAGACGTAAAGACTTGCCTTGACAATGCACAAGAAAAAATGGACATGGCCATCATGTATCTGGAAGAAGCACTGGCACATATCCGCGCTGGAAAAGCGAGTGCCCGCTTATTAGATGGTATCCGCGTAGATTCTTACGGAAGTATGGTGCCTATCAGCAATGTAGCAGCAATTACTACTCCGGACGCCCGCAGTATCGTAATCAAGCCGTGGGATAAAAGCATGTTCCGCGTTATCGAAAAAGCAATCATCGACTCTGACCTCGGTATCATGCCCGAAAACAATGGTGAAATGATCCGTATCGGTATTCCTCCTTTGACGGAAGAACGTCGTAAACAACTGGCAAAACAGTGTAAGGGAGAAGGTGAAACAGCTAAAGTAAGTGTACGTAACGCTCGTCGTGACGGTATCGACGCACTGAAGAAAGCTGTAAAAGACGGACTGGCAGAAGACGAACAGAAGAATGCGGAAGCCAAACTGCAAAAAATCCATGATAAGTATATCAAGCAAATCGATGATATGCTGGCTGAAAAGGATAAAGAAATTATGACTGTTTAAATTGAAAATTGAGAATTAAAAATTGAGAAATAAAGTGCGGCATACTACATGTCACAGTTCATTCTCATTTTTTAATTCTCAATTCTCAACCTCAATTTATGAAGGGATTAGTAATCAAAAACACGGGTAGTTGGTATCAGGTGAAAACCGATGACGGACAATCTATCGAATGTAAAATCAAGGGTAATTTCCGACTGAAAGGGATTCGCAGCACCAATCCTGTCGCAGTGGGCGATCGTGTTCAGATTATACTTAATCAGGAAGGAACTGCTTTTATCAGCGAGATCGAAGACAGGAAAAACTATATCATCCGCCGTTCTTCCAATCTTTCCAAACAATCCCACATCCTTGCCGCCAATCTCGACCAGTGTATGTTGGTAGCAACCGTCAACTACCCCGAAACTTCCACTATTTTCATTGACCGCTTTCTTGCATCCGCAGAAGCTTATCGCGTTCCCGTCAAACTCGTATTCAACAAGGTAGATGCTTACGACGAGGATGAACTCCGCTATCTGGACGCACTTATCAACCTATATACACAGATCGGTTACCCTTGTTTCAAGGTTTCTGCAAAAAACGGTAATGGGGTGGACGAAATAAAAAAGGCATTGGAAGGCAAGATCACTTTATTCTCCGGACATTCGGGAGTCGGCAAATCGACTCTTATCAATTCCATACTGCCGGGCATAGAAGCCAAGACCGGCGAGATTTCTTCTTACCATAACAAAGGTATGCACACCACTACTTTCTCCGAAATGTTCCCCGTGGAGGGAAATGGCTACATTATCGACACTCCGGGCATCAAGGGGTTCGGTACATTCGATATGGAAGAAGAGGAAATCGGGCATTATTTTCCCGAAATATTCAAGACTTCCGCCGACTGCAAATATGGCAACTGCACTCACCGTCATGAACCCGGATGTGCCGTACGCAAGGCCGTAGAAGAACACCTTATCAGCGAATCGCGCTATACCTCTTATTTAAATATGCTGGAGGATAAAGAGGAAGGCAAATATCGGGCTGCTTACTGATTAACTCTTTTTTACCCTTTCTTTCTTTAAACCTTTCCCGACGGGGGAAGTCTAATCTCTAAAGATGTATCATAACTGCTATATACAATACTAAACCATGAATAAAAAAACTAAATGGGGCATCATTATTCTTGTTGGTGCCGGAATTATCGGTGGAGGAATCTATTCACAATTACCGAAAAAAAACGACGAACTAGCAGCTGCCGACAAAGTGATGGGCGGCAATCAGAAAAAAGGAAAACAAGTTCTAAATGTAAATGCTAAAGTCATAAAGCCACAATCCCTGACAGACGAGTTTACCACTACCGGCGTACTTCTACCCGATGAGGAAGTGGATTTGTCTTTCGAAACTTCGGGAAAAATTGTGGAAATCAACTTCGAAGAAGGAACGGCCGTAAAGAAAGGGCAGTTGCTTGCCAAAGTAAACGACCGGCAGTTGCAGGCACAATTACAACGCCTCGTTTCACAATTAAAACTGGCAGAAGACCGTGTATTCCGCCAAGATGCTCTGTTGAAACGGGATGCCGTCAGTAAAGAAGCTTACGAACAGGTGAAAACGGATTTGGCAACCCTGAACGCAGATATAGAGATCATCAAAACCAATATCGAGTTAACCGAACTTCGTGCTCCGTTCGACGGAGTGATCGGACTTCGCCAAGTCAGTGTCGGTACTTATGCCTCTCCGACCACTGTTGTTGCCAAACTGACTAAAATCGCTCCATTGAAAGTGGAATTCTCCGTACCGGAACGTTATGCCAAGCAAATCAAGAAGGGGACTAACCTGAACTTCAGCGTTGAAGGAAACTTGGATGCTTTCGGCGCACAAGTGTATGCTGTGGAATCAGCTATTGACCCGAACCTGCATCAGTTTACCGCCCGTGCATTATACCCGAATGTCAATCACATCCTGCTTCCCGGCCGTTACGCAAGCGTGCTGTTGAAAAAGGATGAAATACCTAACGCAATTGCCATTCCCACAGAAGCAATTGTACCGGAAATGGGTAAAGACAAGGTCTATCTGTATAAATCAGGAAAAGCCGAACCGGTGGATATTATTACCGGCATCCGCACCGCATCTGAAGTGCAGGTGATCAGAGGATTACACATGGGAGATACCATCATTACTTCAGGAACACTGCAACTACGTACCGGACTTGCCGTTACTCTTGACAACATTGATTAATAATACCAGCACCTTATGAATATATCCGAATTAAGTATACGTCGCCCGGTATTAGCCACAGTATTAACGATCATCATCCTCCTTTTCGGATTCATCGGATACAATTATCTGGGTGTCCGTGAGTATCCGTCGGTGGATAATCCGATCATTTCTGTCAGCTGCTCTTATCCGGGAGCTAATGCCGATGTTATCGAGAATCAAATAACCGAACCGTTGGAACAGAATATCAACGGTATTCCCGGTATCCGTTCTTTGTCTAGTGTGAGTCAGCAGGGACAAAGCCGCATCACGGTAGAATTTGAATTGTCCGTCGATCTGGAAACGGCGGCCAATGACGTACGTGACAAGGTTTCACGTGCCCAGCGTTATCTGCCCCGCGACTGTGACCCTCCGACCGTTTCAAAAGCGGACGCTGACGCCATGCCCATCCTGATGGTTGCTCTTCAAAGTGACAAGCGCACGTTATTGGAATTGAGCGAAATCGCAGATTTGACTGTAAAGGAACAATTACAGACGATTGCCGACGTTAGTAGTGTATCTATCTGGGGAGAAAAACGTTACTCCATGCGCCTCTGGCTCGACCCGGTAAAGATGGCAGGATATGGTATTACTCCTATCGATGTTAAAAATGCCGTGGACAATGAAAACGTGGAACTTCCTTCCGGTAGTATCGAAGGAAATACCACCGAACTGACTATCCGCACACTGGGATTGATGCATACTGCAGATGAATTCAATGATTTGATTATCAAAGAAGAGGATAACCGTATTGTACGTTTCAGTGATATCGGACGTGCAGAACTGGGACCCGCCGATATCAAGAGTTATATGAAAATGAACGGAGTTCCTATGGTAGGTGTCGTAGTCATTCCACAGCCGGGTGCCAACCATATTGAAATCGCGGATGCTGTATATCAGCGCATGGAGCAGATGAAAAAAGATTTGCCGGAAGATGTGCACTATAATTATGGTTTTGACAACACCAAGTTTATCCGCGCATCTATCAATGAGGTTAAATCGACTGTATATGAAGCTTTTGTACTCGTAATCATCATTATCTTCCTCTTCCTGCGTGACTGGCGCGTCACATTGGTGCCTTGTATCGTAATCCCTGTCTCTCTGATCGGAGCATTCTTTGTTATGTATCTGGCAGGATTCTCCATTAATGTACTTTCCATGCTCGCCATCGTACTGTCGGTGGGGTTGGTGGTGGACGACGCCATCGTTATGACAGAAAATATTTATATCCGTATTGAAAAGGGAATGGCTCCCAAAGAAGCGGGAATAGAAGGAGCTAAAGAAATCTTCTTTGCCGTCATCTCAACGACTATCACGCTGGTTGCCGTATTCTTCCCTATCGTCTTTATGGATGGAATGACAGGACGATTGTTCCGGGAATTCAGTATCGTTATTTCGGGTTCAGTCATCATTTCTTCGTTTGCGGCATTGACTTTCACTCCGATGCTGGCAACGAAATTGCTTATAAAGAGGGAAAAGCAAAGTTGGTTTTATGCGAAGACCGAGCCATTCTTCGAAGGAATGAACCGGCTGTACAGCCGGTCACTTGCCGCTTTCCTCAGCAAACGCTGGATTGCTCTTCCATTTACCTTCATCACCATTTGCCTGATCGGTTTTCTATGGAATGCCATTCCCGCAGAAATGGCTCCACTTGAGGACCGTTCGCAAATCAGTATTAACACCCGGGGGGCAGAAGGTGTCACTTACGAATATATCCGGGATTACACGGAGGATATTAATCAACTGGTAGACTCTATCCTTCCCGATGCGGAAGCTGTTACCGCCCGTGTATCCAGTGGTAGCGGAAATGTACGCATCACATTGAAGGATATGCAAGACCGTAACTACACACAGATGGAAGTTGCCGAGAATATCTCGAAAGCGGTACAGAAGAAAACGATGGCACGTTCATTCGTACAGCAGCAATCTTCTTTCGGCGGACGCCGTGGAAGTATGCCCGTCCAATACGTACTTCAAGCCACCAATCTGGAAAAATTAGAAGAAGTGCTGCCCAAATTTATGGCTAAGGTATACGAAAATCCTGTTTTCCAAATGGCGGACGTCGACTTGAAATTCAGCAAGCCGGAAGCCCGTATACAAATCAACCGTGACAAGTCCAGCATCATGGGGGTAAGCACTAAAAACATTGCTCAGACATTGCAATACGGATTGAGCGGTCAGCGTATGGGATATTTCTATATGAACGGGAAACAGTATGAAATTCTGGGGGAAATCAATCGCCAGCAACGTAACAAGCCTGCCGACCTGAAAGCTATTTATGTACGTAGCAATAATGGGGATATGATTCAGCTGGATAACTTGATTGAACTGGAGAGCGGAATTGCTCCTCCAAAGTTATATCGCTACAACCGGTTTGTGTCTGCTACCATTTCCGCAGGTTTGGCGGATGGCAAAACAATCGGACAAGGTCTCGACGAAATGGACAAGATTGCCAAAGAGACACTGGATGATACCTTCCGTACTGCTCTGGCAGGAGACTCCAAGGAATATCGCGAAAGTTCTTCCAGTCTGATGTTTGCTTTCATTTTGGCAATCCTTCTGATCTACCTGATTCTGGCCGCCCAGTTTGAAAGTTTCAAAGATCCGTTAATTATTATGTTGACAGTGCCGTTGGCTATTGCCGGAGCCTTGGTATTCATGTATTTCAACAATATTACAATGAATATTTTCAGCCAGATCGGTATTATCATGCTGATCGGCCTGGTGGCAAAGAATGGTATTCTTATTGTGGAATTTGCCAATCAGAAACAGGAAGCCGGAGAGGACAAAATAAACGCTATTAAAGATGCCGCCCTGCAACGCCTACGTCCGATTCTGATGACTAGTGCTTCTACGGTCTTGGGACTTATCCCGCTGGCGTTTGCCACCGGAGAAGGTTGTAACCAACGTATTGCCATGGGTGCGGCAGTTGTGGGCGGTATGGTGGTCTCCACTCTGCTCACGATGTATATTGTACCGGCTATTTACAGTTACATTTCAACTAACCGAATCAAAAAATTACAAGAATGAAACAGAAAGGAATCTGCATGAAACACATCATCTATATTACCATTGCCTGTGCTTTCTTATCAGTCTCTTTTGCTAAGGCACAACAGATACGCACCCTGAAAGATTGCCTGGAGGAGGGATTACAAAACAATTATTCTCTACGTATCGTACATAATGAAGAGCAGATCAGCAAGAATAATGCAACGCTAGGGAATGCCGGATATCTGCCTACATTGGACTTTTCTGCAGGATACACCGGGAATCTGGACAATATTGAAACAAAAGCGCGTGCTACCGGAGAGATAACAAAAAACAACGGCGTCTACGATCAGACGGTTAACGTCGGTCTCAACCTCAACTGGACTATTTTCGACGGGTTTAATATTAGTACTACATACAAACAGCTGAAAGAACTGGAGCGTCAAGGCGAAACAAATACCCGTATTGCCATTGAGGACTTTATTGCAGCCCTGACTTCGGAATATTATAATTTTATCCAGCAGAAGATCCGTCTGAAAAACTTTCATTATGCAATGTCACTTTCCAAAGAACGCTTGCGTATAGCAGAGGCCAGCCATCTGGTCGGCTATGTACAGCGCGAAGCGGATACATTGGTCGGAAAGTTTTCAGGGCTGGATTATCAGCAGGCGAAGGTGGACTTCAATGCAGACAGTGCCCAATATATCAAACAACAGGAATTGCTGCATTCTTCACGAATCCAGTTGAACGAGCTGATGGCCAACAACAATGTAAACCAAAACATTATTATCAAAGATTCCACCATCGACGTACACAGCGACTTGCAATTTGATGATTTATGGAATTCTACATTGGCAACCAATGCTTCTTTGCTAAAGGCGGATCAGAATACGGTACTTGCCCAATTGGACTACAAGAAAATAAACTCGCGCAACTATCCGTATCTCAAATTAAATACCGGATATGGATATACGTTCAACAAGTATGACATCAATGCAAACAGCAGAAGAGGTGATCTGGGCTTTAATGCCGGAATAACTGTCGGCTTCAACATATTCGACGGAAACCGACGGAGGGAAAAGAGAAATGCAAGTCTGGCTTTCAAGAATCGTCGTCTGGAACGGCAGGACCTGGAGCTAGCACTCCGTTCCGATCTCAGCAATCTATGGCAAGCCTATCGCAACAACCTCCAGTTGCTGAATCTGGAACGACAGAATCTGATAACTGCCAAGGACAACCACGATATTGCCATGGATCGTTATATACAGGGAGATCTCTCCGGTTTTGAAGTACGCGAAGCACAAAAGAGTTTGTTAGATGCAGAAGAACGCATCCTCTCCGCCGAATACAATACGAAGCTCTGCGAAATATCCCTGTTACAGATCAGTGGAAAAATTACGAAGTTTCTGGAATAAGGAAGTAGTTTCCAAACATTAAAAAACAAAGCCATGAGAAAACCAAGTCTTTTCTTATTCCTACTTTTTATCCTGACAAACATCTCAGCCCCAAAAGCAGCAGATTACAGAAAACAGCAAAATTACAAAGAATGGGTACACATCGCTCCCAAATTTGACGACGATTTCTTCAAGACGGAAGAAGCCCTACGCATTGGTGACAACGTGTTACTGTATCAGCAAACCACCGGAGGCTGGCCCAAGAATATCTATATGCCGGCAGAACTGACAGAACAGGAATATAAGGCAGCATTAAAGGCCAAAGAGGATACCAACCAAAGCACAATCGACAACAACGCCACCACTACGGAAATCGAATATCTGGCACG
>OLOD01002217.1_pt1 | contig 10354 bp, 8 predicted proteins | sample 1671921 | NCBI WGS metagenome assembly OLOD01 (sample SAMEA3136626, study PRJEB25190) | human gut metagenome | biome: human gut; feature: human-associated habitat; material: faeces | place: Austria | collected 2013
GTTACAAGGAGACGCCGGATGAAAAATCAATTAGAGCAGTATTTCGGCTGCAAAGTAAAAATAGCAGAATACAAGAATAAATTGCCATTGCCGATCTTTATGACTATGCGTGATATTATGATGGTTGAAATATATGGTGTTAGCTTTGCCATAATAGATGTTATGAAGGAAACGGAGCTAAGTGTTGCAGCAATGAAAAAACAGAAAGTAAAGTATGAGGAAGCATTGCAGTGCCCGGTTGTATTTCAAGTGACATTAAACAGTGTGTCCATGAGGAATGCTCTGGTGAAAATCGGAGTTCCGTTTGTGGATCTACCGGGAAATGTATTCTTACCATTTATGGGAATAGTGTTGCAGGATGTTTATAGAAAGCATCTTGTTAAAGTGGACAAGATGATGCCGGCAACACAGATGGTGTTTCTTGAATTGCTATATATGAATGATGAGGAATCAGCATTAAAAAGCGAGGTTGCGAATAAGTTGAATCTTACAAAAACATCTGTTACAAGAGCGACGGCGCAATTGGAGAAAATGGGTCTTATTGAGCAGCTTAAATCAGGAACAGAGATTTCCATTAAAAGGAATTATTCACGCAAAGAGTATTATGAAAAGGCAAAAGCATATTTGATTAATCCGGTGCAGAAAATGATTACAATTATGCGATGTGAAGCAACCTTTGAATCATTTGTCGCAGGAGAAAGTGCACTTAGTCAAGTGTCAGAACTAAATCCACTTAGAATAGAGGAACGCGCAATCTACAAGGGTGAGGAAGTTGTTGATCAGTTGGAAATTGTGGATGCCAGATCTGAAGATCCGGATGACTGCTTGAAAGTACAATTATGGAAATACAATCCTTCCTATTTCGCAAAGGAAGGATGTGTTGATCTTGTTTCACTTGTATGTACATTCAGAGGTAACGAAGACGAAAGAATAGAAATGAGTATTGAGAAACTGTTGGAGGAATTATAATGGTACTAAACTAATATAAGTTTGTGTTTCAATTTTAGGAGATGGAGTTATGCGAGTACTTGTAATACCGGATATTCATCTGAAAACATGGATATTCGACAGGGCAGAGAAAATTTTAAAAGACGGTAAGGCAGATCGGGCTGTATGCCTAATGGATATTCCGGATGATTGGAATATGGAATTTCAGATAGAGCAATATAAGGAAACATTTGACCAGGCAATCACATTTGCTGTGGACTATCCGGATACTCTCTGGTGTTATGGTAATCATGATGTTAGCTACCCGTGGGGCAGACTTGAGACCGGGTATTCTCCTTATGCTGAGAGGATGGTTATATCAAAGTTTGAAGAACTTGAGAACAGCCTTAAGAGTCCAACACAGATCGACATAATGCATCGGATTGACAATGTGCTTTTCTCACATGGAGGGCTTACGGCTGATTTCCTGAAATGGTTAGACGAGGATTTGTTGGATGCCGAGATAGATGATGTCATTGCAGCGGTGAACGATGCTTCTCATGATTTCCTCTGGAATGACGAATCACCCTTATGGTTCAGACCACAGTACGAGACCAGAGAGATATTTAGGCCAGATACCTACAAACAGGTGGTAGGGCACACTCCGGTGGAGAAGATATTTGAAAAAGAAAGCATCATATCGACAGATGTGTTCTCTACCTATGGAGACGGAAGACAGATTGGAGAATCTGCGATGATTGTTATTGATTCGGAAACCGGAAAATACGAGAAGATAGAGGTTATGGGGAAATGGGAGTGTGATAGCGATGAACGAACCGACATAGCAATATTCAGATTTAATTAATTCATTACAATCCAGGATACAGGCATTGGAGGATGAAAACCGACTTTTGAAAGAGCGTTTGGATGAAGCCGGTGTTTCCGTATGCGGATGTTGTGTCTGGCGACGCTGAAGGAGTTGTGGAATTGTATGATCCAGATTAGGGTGCTCGTATAAAGAAATTTGATGTTACGAGAATCGAATTAGTAGCGCATCGGAAATGACAAAGAGCCAATTCGTGAGATTTGAGTCATCAAGCTACATAGCAGGAGATATTTTTCAAGAAGAGAAGAATTAAAACTTACAAGGGATCAAGCAAGTGAATTACTTGAATCAATTCCACCAGAGAGAATTGAAAAAATAGCCATAAAACAATCACAAAAATTTACGATTGTTTTTTCGCGCATTTATGCATATAATATAATCAATGAAGTTGGAAAGGATGCGATCATTATGCGTGAAACGAGAATATTAGAGTTCAAGGAAACGATTACGAATACTTTTTTAAAAACAGTCAGTGCCTTTTCAAATTACGATGGTGGAACAATTCTTTTTGGAGTAGATGATGATGGAAATGTAAAAGGCTTGCCGGATGTAAAGCAGGCGTGTCTGGATATCGAAAATAAAATCAATGACAGTATATCACCTCAACCAAACTATACACTTGAAATACAGAATAATGACCAGACGATAAAACTTACTGTAAAAAGTGGTCTTCAAAAACCGTATTTATATAAATCAAAAGCATACAAACGAAATGATACAGCAACGATAGAGGTAGATACTCTGGAATTTTCAAGACTTGTATTAGACGGCAAAAATATTAGATTTGAAGAATTACCTTGTAAAGATCAGGATTTGTCTTTCGAAGTTTTACAGTGTAAGTTGAAAGAAAGTATTCAGATTGAAACTTTTAATCAAGATACATTGAGAACATTGAACTTGTATGACAATGTAAATGGTTTTAATAATGCAGCAGGTCTTTTGGCGGATAAAAATCATTTTCCGGGAATTGATATTGTCAAGTTCGGGGAAAATATCAGTATTATTCAAAAGAGAACAACGGTTGAAAATATATCCATTTTGGATGCGTATGAAAAGGCACTTGCTGTATTTAGGGATTACTATCAGTATGAAGTAATACAAGGTGCTGACAGAAAGAAGATGGAGAAGATACCAGAAGCAGCCTTCAGAGAAGCGATTGCGAATGCTCTGATCCATAGGGTATGGGATGTGGATTCACACATCAGAGTTTCCATGTTTGATGACAGAGTAGAAGTTGTATCTCCAGGTGGATTGCCGTCCGGAATAACAGTAGAAGAATATTTGTCAGGTAAACTTTCCGTTTTAAGAAACAGAAATCTTGCAAATGTGTTTTATAGATTAGGATTTGTCGAGATATTTGGAACCGGAATTACAAGAATAAAACAACTGTATGCAGAAGGTCTGGTGAAACCGGATTTTGAAGTGTCAGAGAATGCTATAAAAATTGTGCTTCCTTTATTTGAAAGGGATGCTAATTTAACCGGAGACGAAAAAGTAATTTATAAACTCTTAAGCAAGACTATGCTGAAACCAATAAGTGAAATTGCACCATATATACCTTTTGGAAAATCAAAGACAACAAAGTTGCTGAAAGATATGTGCGAAAAAGGTGTGATAGCAATTGAAGGTAAAGGCAGAGGCACGAAATATATAATTAAGTAATTGGGGATATAGGGGATTTTAAATTTATAAGAGAGGAAGTAAAATTGCATGATAAAAGTGCTCTTTATCTGCCACGGCAGTGTTTAAGGGACGGAGTGAAAAGCCTTGATTTTATTGGGCTTCTTGGATGGAAACGTAGAATTTACACCTCATTTACACCTTTGGAAGATCGGATCGGTAGTCAAGATGTATGGAATGACAAGAGATATGTTTTGAAAATTAGGAATTGATGAATGATAACACAACTTCAAGAAACAAAGAGAGACTGTTGTTTTTTACAAAAGAAATCTTGACAGTAACATTGAATGCTGTACAATAGTATTAACAGAACCCACCACGCCTCTGATTTTTATGCGCAACCCGGTGGGACTTTTTCATTTATGGGGTGTTTTATGTATCAGTATCCAAAACAAGATATTGATGCATTGGAGATAATAGCGATGTTCAGAAGCAGGGTTATAAATGATAGCATGGAGTTTTTTGCTCTATGGCGTCTTTTTGTTATTTTGAGAATTTTCTTTTCAAAGGAGTTGAAATATATATGGTAAACGCGGAATTGCAGCATAATCCTTATCTGTTAGAGACAGAAGTGAAGTTTAATGGTCAGGAGCCAAAGATTAATAGCCAGATAGAGAAATTCGAAAACAAATTGTTGGCTGACTGGGTAAGAGATGTTCCTAGAATGTTTTATGATGAAATGAACGGATACGATTTCGATCTGTTCTTTTCGGGAACTGAATATGATTTTCAAAAGCTTCAACAGACTTTTATTTCTCTTGGAGTCACACCTGATCAGGTAAGGCTAATTATGCGTAATGAGTTGGAAGACGCAGAAATAAAGAGTAATGAAATCAGGGAATTGATTGAATGGTTAAGAGAAAACAGGAACAGACAGTTTGATTTTGATGACTTTTGTGATGCAAACAGGAGTCTGCTCGAAGAAACATTTTCATGCATCGTTATTAGAGGAAAAGATGAAGTGCCGAAAGATTTGACATTTAGCCTTGAGAATGTGAAGAGCGTAGATGAAATAGCCGGCACAAATCTTACTTACGTTCCGGTTGTGTTTGTAATAGAAGCAGAAACAATTCAGCTTTTTAGAAATGATCTGCTTGCATTACTGGGAAGAAAAGATGTTGAGCAAAACCAATTGTTTTTCTGTATTTCTCCGATAATGGACAAAGAATATGTAGTTCGCTTTATAAGTGATCTTGGAATAGAGGAACCACAGATTATTTCCCGAATAGACGATGGAAATGTAGCTACATATATTAAAAATTATCCCATGGTGGCTTATGTTGGCGAAGTTATTCGTGTGTTCGAGGACAAAGTAAATACATTAGAAGATTATCTGAAAGCAAAAAATGAGCAGAGTCTTATCGAAAATGCGGAAGTATATGAGCAGATTTCTGAATTAGATGATGTAATTGAAAAGATTAAGGCATCAGATATGTGTTTTGTAGATCTTGATAATTATTCGGAAGGAAATCGATTCGATGATCTAAAGATTGAGCTGGAAGAAATGATCAGGAAATGGAAAAGTCGTAAGACGAAGGTTGTTGGGGACGTTGAAATAGATCGTAATTCAACAGAGTATGAGCAGGAACTAGCTAGATATCTTGGTGAATTCTACAGAAAAGCAATCGAACATTTTGGATTTGAAAAGGAAAGAATTGAAAGAGAATTTAGTGAGATATATCTGAGACAACCACTGGATTCAGAGTACAAGCCAGAAGGGCTCGAGGTGATTATTCCAGATAATGTAGAAGTGAATGGAATTAAGTCAGTATTACTGGAGTTGCAGGAAGAACGCTATGAAGAGAAGACAGACTTCTTAGATTTCTTCAAAGCAAACTCTTCAACTGAACCAAAAGAACTTGTAAGGGTCGTGACATGTTATTTGGAAAAATGGAGAGAAAAAGCTATTGAATTAGTGATTCCTGTTGTAGAACAGTATATTTCTGAAAGCCAGGAAAATCTTAAAGGATACTATGATGAACTTGCCAGAAAATACCATGCAAAGTTGTCTGAATTACATGAACAAAAGGTGAATGAAAAAATCGGAATTGCATCTCAATTGTCAGAGGATGAAAGGATGCTGCAAGCAGATAATGATTGGCTAGTTGTGATTAAAGATCAGTTGGCAAGAATTGAAAGGGGGTAGTTTTGTATGACAACAGATTTGATAAAGTCGGGACAAACTGTGATAGCAGAACCTGTTATCGCACTAGAAGACCGATTAGAAATTATAGATGAATATGTAAGAAAGAAATACCTTACACGTCTTTCTGACATGCAGATTATGCCATTGGGAGAAATCACTCCATTGGAAGAAGACTTAATCAATAATGTCAGGCTGTATCGAATTACAGAGATGGTCTATCAGAAAGACGAATCTGTGATGGACAAGTTCACTACAGTGTTTAATACACTGTCAACTTATAATGCATCTGTGTTTTTTTTGATTGATTCGGATGGAAAGCAGGCAAATTACTATCTTGGAGTAAGAAACAATGAAGCAAATGATTCTCCGAGAAAAAGATCAACAGTAACACTGGGGGATACTTTGAGACAGACGTTAATAGGTCATTTCCCTGGGGTAAAGATTGAAAATGAAGATCGAAAGAAAATTGCGGAACTTTCGGAAAAAATAAAGTCCTTAAACAATGTTGCATCTGTTAGCGTAGTAGGAAGTAGCAGACGAGATAAGGACCAGCCACAAAATGAATTTGCACAGGGCATGGAAAAACTATGTTTGGCAATGAGCGGACGTCCATATACAGCTGTAATCATTGCTGATAACAAGAACGCCTGGGATGTGCAGCAAATGAGAAAACAGTATCAGTCGTTGTACACTGCTTTATCTCCATTACAGAAAGTGCAGTTTTCTGATTCCACCAGTGAAACGGAGTCGAGAAGTCAATCGTTTTCTGAGATGGATGGAAAGCAGAAGGCGGCTATGATTACAAATGCAGTTATTTCTATCGCGGGAACAGCAGCAGGTGTTGCTTTAGGTGCACAGGTAGGCGGTCCGATGGCAGGAACAGCTGCGATGTTGGGCGGTCAGATAGGTGGTCAGGCAGGAGGCCAGATTAGCAGTTTTATTTCGTCCCTTGCTCCGGCAAAACAGATCAGTAAATCAACAACAACCGGCGTTACAACGACAGAGGAAAATAAGGCTGTAACAGATATGTTGTTTATGTTGGATGAAGCTTTGAAAAAGATGAACGAGTATGATAGCTATGGATTGTGGAATGTTGCAGGATATTTCTTATCTGACGATATGTCTGCTTCTGAAATTGCAGCCAGCAATTATCGTTCTCTGATGAATGGTGACAATTATGGACGAGAAGTATCTGCAATCAATTCGTGGAGAAGTAAGGATCAGGGTATAGTTGGAGAATATAGAGACCTTACAACTTACTTATCCAGATTTGTTCATCCGATGTTTAATTATGGCGGTAATCTTATCGTTACTCCATCTACAAATATAAGCGGTAAAGAGTTAGGACTTCATTTGGGACTGCCACGTTCAACGGTTCCAGGGCTGCCTGTAATTGAGCATGCAGAGTTTGGTAAGGAAGTAAATACTTATCAGTTGTTTGAAAAAGAAACAAGTAATCGTCCGGAGGATAGAATTACATTAGGACGAGTATTTGATATGGGCTTAATCACAGATAAAATCGTAGAACTGAACAATAAGAGTCTCAATATGCATACTTTTATTACAGGTTCTACAGGATCAGGAAAAAGTAATACAGTGTATCAAATACTGATGGAATTAAGACAGGACCGAGTGCCATTTCTTGTAATTGAGCCGGCCAAGGGAGAGTACAAGGATGTGTTTGGTCATTTGCCTGATGTAAATGTGTTTTCTACTAATCCGGGAATTGCGCAGTTGATTAATATCGATCCGTTCAAATTTCCACGCTCCATTCATGTGTTGGAGCACATTGATGGTTTAGTAGAAATCTTCAGTGTATGTTGGCCTATGTATGACGCAATGCCAGCGTTTTTCAAAGATGCGATTCTGAAATCCTACGAAGCCGTAGGATGGGATTTGGGATCATCAACCTTTGAAGGTGAAGATGTGGCATATCCTGACTTTGAAGTGCTTGCCGAGCAGTTAGATAAGTTGATTACAAATTCTGATTATGCGGCAGAAATTAAGTCAAACTACAGAGGAGCCTTGCTTACCAGAGTAAAATCTTTAGCAGTAGGATTGAATAAATACATTTTCACAGAAGAACAGACTCCTTATGAGAAACTGTTTGATGAAAACTGTATTTTAGATATCAGTAGAGTTAAATCATCAGAAACTAAGGCGCTTCTCATGGGATTGATGGTGTACATCCTCAATGAATATCGAGTGGATCGGAAAACAGAAAATAACAATGGGTTACGTCATGTAACTGTTTTGGAAGAAGCACATAACTTATTGAAGAATACATCAGGCGGAGAATCTGAGTTAATCGGAAAATCTGTTGAGATGATTACGAATACAATTGCTGAAATCCGTACATATGGTGAGGGATTCGTTATTGTTGATCAGTCACCGTCTTCTGTTGATATTGCGGCTATTAAGAATACGAACACAAAGATTGTCCTCAGGACACCGGAAGCCAATGATCGTGAGGCGGTTGGTAAATCTATGGGACTTTCAACTGCACAGGTAAATGAAATAGCGAAATTACCAAGTGGCGTAGCAGTTGTTTATCAGAATAACTGGATCAGCCCAGTGCTTACATTGGTGGATAAGGCAAAAGTAAAAGAAGTAGCATATCAGTACGATAATCCTGTAGTAATAAAAACTGCAAGAGAAGCAAGAACAGAATTGCTTTGTATGCTGTTACAGCCTTGGATTAATAGAGGGCAATATCGAGGAAAAGCGTTAAGAAACGATTTGAAAGCTCTGGATCTTTCAAAGAGAATTAAAGATCGTATTTTAACATGTATTGATCAATACTTGTTCTTCCAGGGAAATATGATATGGAAAACAGAAGAGATTGCCTTTCTGCAGGAGTTGGTTAAAGAGTTGCTTGGTATCTCAGACGTTGAGTTTGAGAATATTGTTATTGCCGGAAATCCGGATGAACTCAGGACATTAATCAATCAAAAAACAGCAGGATTAAGCTATCAGGAAATAGAAGAAGTATGCTGTGTTCTTACAATGGAAACAGAAAAGGATGGTGAATAGACATGGATGTGTTGGAACAAAATGCGTTTATGACAGAAGGTGTCAACATCAGTGAAAAACTCTCTGGTTTTTGTAAGAATTTTACAAGTGCAATAGCACCAGAAAATGGTAGTTATGGTATTATAAGAATAGATAAAGGGAACGGGTTAGAGGCATTTAGAGGAAAGACGCCATCAGGACATCCGTTTATGGAGTACTACCAAGACGGAAAGCTTACAATGAGAAGAGAAAGTCTTGGTAATCATCAATTGATGAAAACAAGTTATGATGATAAGGGTACTGCATATCTGAGAACAATAACTGAAGCAGGGAAGAGTGTAAATTATGAATTAACTCCAAATGCGATAATCACAAAAGGAAATTTTGTGGCGACAACTGATGCATATGGAAGAACAATATCAACAAAGGTAACGGATATTACTTTGAAGGATGGCGGATATCATCCTGTTTCTAAATTAAGAGACAGATTTTATTCAAAGGGTGATGAGGTTGGTCATGGTGTTCCTGATCAGTTTGGAGGGCCTGCAAGTAAAGAGAATACATTCGCACAGGCGATGGAGGTAAACCGAGGAACTGGTAGTAAAGTTCGTCAGGTTGAAAATCTTGCAGCTCAGCTGAAACAGGAAGGTCACACTGTAGATTATGAAATGAGAGCAAACTATAGTGGGACAAAGAATGGTAGACCAACATCTTTTGAGCCGCATATCACAGTTGATGGAGAGGAGTATGCTTTACCAGAGAATTTGAAGAAAATATATAATACCGCTGAAGAAACTACTGTACAGAAAGCGGTATTAGAAGCCAAGGAAAGATTTGGTACTGCAAACGAAGTAGGATTAAAATCGGGAGCTATAGCGGCTGGTATTACCTGTGCAATCTCAAGTGTAGATAATATTTCTGCTTGCATTAATGGTGAAATCTCTGGAGAAGAAGCTGCAGTAGAAATTGTAAAAGACACTGCAATTGCAGGTGGTGCTGCATATGGAACTGCATTTGTTAGCACAGCAGTAGCAGAAACAATGAAGGGATCTTCAAAGGTGTTATTGCAACGAGTTGGTAATAGCTGTTTACCAGCTGCAGCAGTCGTGTTTGCAGTGGATTCGGCTGATGCTGTAATTGATTTTGCAACAGGTGAAATTGAGGGTGGTGAACTGGCTTATGAACTTGGAGACAGTGCCGTTTCTGTTGCTGGAGGTTTTGCAGGAGGTGCTGCAGGAGCAAAGGTTGGTGCTGCAATAGGTACGGTAGTTGCTCCTGGAGTTGGAACTGCAGTTGGTGCAGCTGCAGGCGGTGTTGTTGGAGGAGTTGTAGGAACCGTTGTTGCTTCTGAAGCTTATGTGACAGCAGCTGAACTAGGAACTGAAGGAGCAGAGTACCTGGCAGAAAAAGCAGAAACACTGGCAAAGGATACAGTTGAACTCGTGAAAGAAAACATTCCAGAGAAGGTTGATGAGGTTAGAGATGCATTCAATGATTTCGCAAAGAACTGTAATGTGCCTTTTAGCGTGTAAAGAATTGATATCTTTCTAGGAGATAATGATTAATAAATACATTGTTTTCCATAAAATCAATTCTACGATAAAAACATACCGTCTAGACAGCTACTTTTTAAGCTGTTATCCAAAAAACATATAATATATAGGCTCGAATGGTGAAAGTGCCCATTTGGGCCTATTATTGTA
>OLOD01002223.1_pt1 | contig 10323 bp, 9 predicted proteins | sample 1671921 | NCBI WGS metagenome assembly OLOD01 (sample SAMEA3136626, study PRJEB25190) | human gut metagenome | biome: human gut; feature: human-associated habitat; material: faeces | place: Austria | collected 2013
CCGAAGCCGCAGAAGAACAATAACAACCGGCCGAAACAAAAGCCGAAAGCTGCTGCTCCGGAAAAACAAGTAAATGGGGAAAAGCAACCCAATACAGACAAACAGCAACAGCAGGCGAAACAGCCAGTCAACAACAAACCGGCTAATCGCCCGCAACAGGCCAATAACAACAAACCCAAGAATGCTAAAAAAGATAATCAATAGCCTTTTGGCCATCTTTATTTGTGCCTTGTCTTTTTCCTGCGATTATCAGGCTTTATACTACCAGTATCAAGTGATTGATCATTCAGCGTGGGGAAAAGACAAGGTTTACTATTTCACCTTCATGGTTACGGATAATTCAATTCCTTACGACATTACGTTAGACATCAGGAACAGCAACAAATATCCGTACCAGAACTTATGGCTTTTCTGTAATGAAGAACCGCCGGTTGGTGAAATGCAAAAAGACACCATCGAATGTATGCTGGCAGACGAGTTCGGGAAATGGTACGGAAGCGGTATTTCATTGTATGAATCCAGCTTTCCTATCCGGCAGCATTACCGGTTCGCTAATCCCGGACAATATACATTCAGTTTCAGACAAGGCATGCGCGACAGCCTGATAATAGGCATTCAAGAAATAGGTTTACGGGTCGTACCGGCTAATGCTCCTTCCGGGTTGCATCCAGACGAATAAAGATAAACAGCAGAATCGTAAATCCCAATAAAGAAGATCCGCCATAGCTGAAGAAAGGCAATGGAATACCGATAACCGGCGTCAGTCCGGTTACCATTCCGATATTAATGGCCAAATGGAAGAGGAATATAGAAGCGACCGAATACCCATATACACGAGCAAAAGTAGTATCCTGCCGTTCGGCCAGCACAATCAGACGAAGAATAAAGACGGCAAAAAGAATCAGAACAGCCGTCGAACCCACAAAACCCTGTTCCTCGCCCACAGTACAGAATATAAAGTCGGTATCTTGTTCCGGCACATATTTTAATTTGGTCTGTGTCCCGTTCAAAAAACCTTTACCCACCAGTCCGCCAGAGCCAATCGCAATCTTCGATTGATTTACATTATAACCGGCTCCGCTCGGATCATCTTCCAACCCCAAGGAAACCTTGATACGAATCTGTTGATGTGGCTCCAAAATATCAGTAAATACATAGTTGACCGAGAAAAGAAATCCGATAGAACCGATTGCAAACAAAGCAATCAGCACATAATTCCATACCCAATGATGTATTGACAGATAAATCAGATACAACACAGCCAAACCCAGCAAAGACAAAGCCACTATATTCAGGTTAAAAGGATAATAATAAGATATCAGACCTGATATCCCCAATACAGCCAACGAGGTATAAGACATAAGTTGTACGGCCTGCTTGTTTTTCTTCTCAACATAGACCAACAGGATTGTGATAAACAAGACTAGAAGAGATACAAGAAATACACCTAAGACCGTTTCTCCCATCATGACTTCGGCATACTTCATCCCTGTCACAAAATAGACAACAGCACAGACACCGGCCAACAAGAAGTATCCCGACATTCCTTCCCGATACAACATCAGGAAAAACGCAAGATAAACCAATGCCGAACCTGTTTCCTTCTGCAGAAGGATACAGATCATAGGCAAGAAAATCAATCCAAGAACCATCAGAAAATTCTTATACCTGGCCAGTTCAAATCCGTACGTTCCCATCAAACGGGCAACAGCCAATGCCGTAGCAAACTTGGCAAACTCAGCCGGTTGTAAGCGAATAGGTCCCAAAACCAGCCACGATCGTGACCCTTTAATATCCGGAGCCAAGAAAATCGTAGCAACAAGCAACAGAATGATTGCTGCATAAATCAAATAAGAAAAGACTTCATAGAAATCCCGTTCAATCATCAAGATGGAGAAAGCAACAGAGAGAGAAATTCCCATCCAGATCAACTGATTCACCGGACGACTCGACAATGCGAACAGTTTATCCATATCATACTCATAACTGGCACCACAAATAGTAACCCAGCCAGCTACAATCATGATCACATACAACAGGACTGTAAACCAGTCTATCGACTTCCAACTATCTCTACGACTATAACCCATTCGGCAAAATGACAGCATTAACAATATTATCTTCTATAGCTTGACTTTCCGGAAGAATATTCCCTCGCAAATACTTTTCGATCATCAGTCGTCCTATCGGGACAGCATACGTTGCACCAAATCCGGCATTCTCGACGAATACAGCAATGGCCACTTTCGGCTGCTGGTAAGGAGCAAATCCCATAAAGATAGAATGGTCCTTTCCATGAGGATTTTCAGCCGTACCCGTTTTCCCACAAACCTCAATATCCGGTAAGTTTGCACCACGGCAAGTGGCACCATAAGCCGTTCCCATCACTGCTCCACGCATACCATCCGCCACATAGGTATAATACTTCGGATCAACTTTCGTATAATGTTTCTTCGTATATAAGGTATCCAAAACAGTGTCTTGTATCTCTTTCACAACATGAGGTGTGACATAATATCCCCGGTTTGCCACCGTTGCCGCCAAATTACAAATCTGCAGCGGAGTAGCCAATATTTCTCCCTGACCAATGGCGATGGAAATAATCGTACTTGAATTCCATCTTTTCCGGTAAATCTTATCATACACCTTACTATTCGGAATATAACCCCGTTTTTCTCCCGGCAAATCAACTCCTAGTTTATATCCATAGCCCATAGATACCATGTAGTCTTTCCAGACATCAAAAGCCTGCTGAACACTGGGATAACGCGACCGGTCGTCGAGCATATAATGTAATCCCCAAGGGAAAAAAGAATTACATGAGGTAGCCAAAGCACCCACCAATGGCAAGGGTGAAGGATGACCATGGCAAGCTGGCTTTCCTCCACGATACGTATAACCGTGCGCACAAGTAAAACGGGTTTCAGGAGTTATGACTCCTTCTTGCAGAAAGATCAATCCTTGTGTCGGCTTAAAGGTAGAACCCGGCGGATATTGAGCCATCAGCGGACGATTAAACAAAGGTTTCAACGGGTCTTCCTGCAACTTCTTATAATTCTTTCCCCGAATACGTCCGACCAACAAACTGGGATCATAGGTAGGAGATGAAACCATACATAAGATTTCACCCGTTTCCGGTTCGATCATAACAATACCACCCAGTTTATTCTTCATGAGCTTTTCGCCGTAAGCCTGCAGATCAATATCGATAGATAACTTCAGATTCTTCCCTGAAACAGCAGGAACATCATACTTGCCATCTTCATAATGCCCCTTAATTCGCCCATGAGCATCACGTAAAAGAATCTCAACACCTTTCTCTCCACGCAGAACTTTCTCATACGAACCTTCAATACCTGTTCTTCCTGAATTATCTCCGGGAACATAATAAGAATCCGCTTCAATATCACGCGTATTTACCTCGCCAACGTTCCCTAAAAGCAAGGCTGCATTGGGATATGCATACTCACGAATAGTTCTATTCTGCACATAGAAACCTGGAAACTTATATAACTTCTCCTGTAAAATACCACAGTCTTCGGCTGAAAGCTGACTCATAAAAATCTGAGGCGTATAAGAAGAATATCCAGGATTCAAGCGTCGGTTTTTCATATCTGCTATTCGCTTCAGATATTGTTCCTTTGTAATTCCCAAGATCCTACAAAAGTCCAATGTATCAAAAGGCTGAACTTCCCGCATAATCATCATTACATCATAAGACGGTTGATTATAAACCAGCAACTTTTCATTCCGGTCGTACAAGATTCCCCGAGAAGGATAAATCGTCTTCTTCAAGAAAGCGTTACTATCCGCCCATGCCTTATAATCACTGTCAATTATTTGCAGATAAAATAACCGGACAATAAAAATAATGACCAAAGCAATAACAGCTCCGCCAATCACATAGCGTCTGTTCTCAAACTTATATTTTAATTTATTCTCCAATTTTCTGTGATTCAAAATTGAATAACTCAACGGCACAGATCGACAAGATCGTCATCAAGACACTTGCTCCAACACGTATCAGTAAAAAGAGAGGATCAAACAGAGTTAAAGCTTCTAACAAAAATAAAGTCACATGATGTATGAACACAAACAAAGCCACATAACGGATAAAACCGGCATATCCAAACGAATGATAAGATGGATACAAACCGTCTGCAATATCTTCTCCCTGCAGGAAATGGATCAGCGGTTCCCGTAACAAGCCGACTAATGCACAGGCACCGGCATGCATTCCGGGTGTATTGGAAAACATATCCACAATTAATCCGGTAATAAATGAAAAGATTAATACACCCGACCGAGAAATACCTATCGGCATTTTAATGATACAATACAAATACAAAAAAGGTGTAGCAATCCGCAGGTAATGTATATTATTGAGAAACAATACCTGAAACATAACAAAAACAACAAAATAGAGAATGCTACGCAATATATTATTGATCATTTTTCTTTGCCTCTTTTTCTAAGTTGATTTGTTCTTCCTGCCTGAAATTACGAATAACTCGTACATGTTGCAATGTCTGAAATGAAGTTGCCAACCGGATCTTCAAAGAGTAAAAGTTATCGTCACGCCCATTATAAAATTCTTCTATTGTCCCGACAATAAGTCCAGGAGGGAAAATGGCCGAATAACCACTTGTTACGATTGTGTCTCCCTTATTAAATTCAGCGTGTTTGGGCAATTCTTCCAACGTGGCACACGAAGCATCTTTTCCATCCCATATAAGATAACCGAAATTATTATTTCCCAACACCTTGCAACTCAGTCGAGATTTGGGATTCAATAAAGGAATAACTACGGAAAAATGATCTGACACTTGAGAAACAACACCGACAACACCTTGGTCTGAAACAACACCCATATCAGGCTGAATCCCATCTATACGTCCTTTGTTTAATGTGATATAATTAGACAACTGGACAAAACTGTTACTAGAAATTTCAGCCATGATGAATTGATAAGGGAAATCATGTATAGAATCACGAACGGCACCTCGGAAAGTAACCGTATCAGCCTGCATAATTTCTAACTGTTCCTGCAACTCCAGGATTTTCATCTCCATCTCGCCATTTACTCTTTGCAAGGAACGATTCACTTCCTTCAAATTAAAATAGGAGACAATATCACCATAGATAGAACCTAAATAACCTGAAACAATATTACCTGAATTAATCAGCACACTCCGCTGATAGGAATTGTTCTGATAAACCAATACTATAGAAATTACCTCAAATACAATGAATAAAAACCAATGTTTCTTCCTTAATAAAAAATCAAGCAATTTCTTCATAAGCCTTATAATAAAAGCTGGATATTAAGTAAGAAAACTACTTAATATCCAACCTGCAAGATTTATCGTATAAGGAAATTGAACTTATCTATATTCTTTAAGGCAACTCCCGTACCTCGAGCCACTGCATGAAGAGGATCTTCTGCTACATGGAACGCAATATTCATCTTATCAGCCAAGCGTTTATCCAAACCTCTCATCAGTGCACCACCTCCTGTCAGATAAATACCGTTATGAACGATATCAGCATACAATTCCGGAGGAGTTTGCTCTAATGCACTAAGAATCGCAGCTTCCATTTTAGAAATAGTTCGATCCAGACAATGTGCAATTTCTTGATAAGAAACCGGAACCTCCATTGGCAACGCTGTCATCTGGTTAGGTCCGTGTACCACATAATCTTCTGGAGGATCTTGTAAAGTAGTCAAAGCTGAACCGACATGTATTTTGATCTGCTCAGCGGTTCTTTCTCCTACTTTCACATTATGCTGGCGACGCATATAATCCACAATATCCGCAGTCAGATCATCTCCGGCAATACGTATAGACTTATTTGATACAATACCACCTAACGAAATAACGGCTATTTCAGTAGTACCACCACCTATATCTACAATCATATTCCCTTCAGGAGCTTGTACATCAAGATCGCTGCTGCCATCGGTTCAAATATCATATATACATCTCTACCTCCAGCATGTTCGGCAGAATCGCGAACTGCACGAATCTCTACCTCCGTACTGCCAGAAGGGATACCAATCACCATACGTAACGAAGGAGTAAACCAGCGACTTCTATTACTTGCCATTTTGATCAAACCACGCATCATTTGTTCTGCAGCATAAAAGTCGGCAATAACACCTTCTCGCAACGGACGAATGGTACGAATATTATCATGTACTTTTCCATCCATTTCACGGGCAGACTTTCCGATGGCTAAAACCTTATCCGTTCTACGGTCTAAGGCGACCATGGAAGGCTCATCAACTACCATTTTACCATTGCAAATGACGATGGTATTGGCAGTTCCCAAATCCATTGCTACTTCTTGAGTAAATGAAAACAAACCCATTGTTATGAATTTCTTCCTTCCTAACTAAAAATTAATGTTTAAAATGACGTACGCCGGTTTTTACCATAGCAATATTATGTTCATTGCAATAAGCAACCGACAATTCATCTTTAATAGATCCACCAGGCTGGATAACGGCTGTTATTCCTGCCTTATCTGCAATTTCCACACAATCAGGGAATGGGAAGAAAGCATCTGAAGCCATCACTGCTCCTTGCAAATCAAAATTGAATGAATGAGCTTTTTCGATAGCTTGCTTCAAAGAGTCAACACGAGAAGTCTGACCAATACCACTAGCACAAAGCTGTTTATTCTTCACTAATGTGATCGCATTTGACTTGCTGTTCTTCACAATCTTATTAGCGAATAACAGATCTTCAACTTCTTTTGCAGAAGGCTGTTTTTCTGTCATCGCAACCAAATCAGATTCTGTTTGAATACTCAAATCCTTTTCTTGCATCAAGGCACCATTCAACAAAGAACGGAACTGCATCGGACAAGTTTTGCACTCTTTACGTACCAATACAATACGATTCTTCTTCTGTTCCAGAATAGCCAATGCATCAGCATCATATGCAGGAGCAATAATCACTTCGAAGAAAATCTTATTGATTTCTTCGGCTGCTTCTTTATTGATTGTTGTATTAGTAATCAAAATACCACCGAACGCAGAAACTGGATCGCCAGCCAGAGCATCTTTCCATGCATCCACAACGTTACTACGTGAAGCAACTCCACAAGCATTATTATGCTTCAAAATAGCAAAAGTCAATTCATCAAACTCGTCAATTAAATTAACGGCAGCATCTATATCCAATAAATTATTGTATGAGATTTCTTTACCGTGCAACTGATCAAACATATTATTGAACTGACCATAGAACAGACCTTTCTGGTGAGGATTTTCTCCATAACGCAAATGCATAGGTTGATCTATGGCTACTCGGAAATAAGAACCTTCCCGATTATCAAAATAATTAAAGATGGCAGAATCATATCCAGATGATACAGCAAATGCTTCTTTTGCAAACCATTTACGATCTTCCAAAGACGTTTCTGCACCTTTCTCATTCAACAAATTCAATAACGGAGTATATTGATGCTTTGAAGCAACAATTACCACATCCTTAAAATTCTTAGCAGCAGCACGGATCAAAGAGATGCCGCCTATATCTATTTTTTCAATAATAGATTGTTCATCTGCACCTGAAGCAACCGTTTCTTCAAATGGATACAAATCAACAATTACCAAATCAATTTCTGGAATTTCATATTGGGCCAACTGTGCTTGATCTCCTTCGTTTTCACGACGAGCCAAAATTCCACCAAATACCTTCGGATGTAAAGTTTTCACACGTCCTCCCAAAATAGAAGGATAACCTGTCAAATCTTCTACTGCATCACATGCAATGCCTAATGATTCTATAAAAGTTTTCGTTCCTCCGGTAGAAACAAAAGAAACACCTTCCGCATTAAGCTTCTTTAAAATCTCATCTAAACCATCCTTGTGGTACACAGAAACAAGTGCCCGTTTAATTCGTTTTGTTGCAGTCATTGTATTTAGCCTTTACACATTAATTTATCAAGAATGCAAAATTAATGATTTTTTTTTCTCTACTAGAATAATTCTTCAGGTAACCAAAAATTTAACATGACTTTTTATTATTTCGGCAACTTAAACTTATCCAAAAGTCGATTAATTTGAGTTGTCCCTATCTGTAAGGTTCTTTCATCCAAATCAGCTGTTATCGTTTGAGCTTCTGCACTTGATAACAAACCGTCGTTTTGGAATTGCTCTATTTGCCGTTTTTCATTCGCCAATAACATACGGATAGCCTTTCGCGTTACAGCACACCGATAAGAAATTGGATATTCTTTAGATAAATTCAAAATAGATTGTTCAATCCGGTCTATATTCTCTTCTATCTCTTTTACTAACTGTAATAAGGCTTCTTTCTTTGAATCAGATAAAACAGACGAATTAGAGAAATCCTTCACCAATTTCAATGATTCCTTCTGAGTAATAACAAAGCCTCTTCCCATATCATAACCGTTAATTACTCGTTCATGAGCATAGCGGTCAACCCATTTCTTTATACTTTCTTTATTTTGCGTCCAACGAATATAAAAAGGATAATCATAATACTTGAAAATACTTTTCCGATAAGATAATGGCATATGGCCGTCTCTATCATACAATTCATCCAACGATGCTAATAATTTCTTTAATGAGATGTTTGATATGATACCTTCATTGTATAAATTCCAGCATAATGCTCTTTCCTTTTCTATCACACGCAACCGGACATCGGCTAATACGTCTTTTGTTTGAATAGAAACAACTGGAGCTGTCTCCGGTTCCGGAAGGAACTTTTCCACAAGAGCCCAGTTGGCTACTTCCAAAGCTTCTCTTTTTTTCAGACGTTCCAGATACTTCTCAGAATTATCAGTTATCTGCTTCTTCAAACTATAATCCAATAACATTTTAGCAGAAGGAACTTTGGTTAAACCTAGTTTTAACAATAGCCAACGCATTGTAGTTGCATTTACAGCCAAGGTTAGAGTCACGATTCCACCTGTAAATAACAAGATTTGACGACGGATATCTTCAGGAATTTCCAACGTATAAGAAACCATTAAGGCCAAAGTCAATCCTAATGCTCCTCTCAAACCACCCCAAGCCAAAATGAATGATTCACGACGAGTCAATCCATAACCCGCTTTTTTCATAAACGGATACAAAATAGAGATAACCAGCATTCGTACAATATTTACCCCCACATAAACTAATATCACGAGTAGCAAACTTGTCCATGACAGCTCAATCTTCATTGCTATTACGACACCTACAATAATAAAGATTAATGTATTGGCTATATATGCCATCAATTCCCAGAACTGATCCATAAAATGATTAACTTCAGGTTTTAATTTAGGACGTCCGGCATTGGTAATCGTCAAACCAAACGCCACCAAAGCAATAACACCTGATACATCGAGAATACTTTGAGCCAGAATAAACGTAATATAAGAAGAAACAATAATTACACTATTCTGTACAGCTTCTTCTCCTCCTACTTTGCCTAACAGCCAAATGGTAAAACGGGCAGTTACCCAGCCCAACAACATTCCTCCAAATACAACAATCAAAAAGTTCAAAAATGGATCGGCAACTGCACCAGCATTGGTATAAACACCGAAAAATAACATAAATAAGACAATGCCCGTACCATCATTTAACATAGACTCTGCATCTACTAAAGTTGAGAAGCGTTTACTTGTTCCTAACTCTTTTAGTAAAGCGACAACCGCCACAGGGTCTGTTGCACTGATTAAAGCCCCAAACATAAATGCATAATTCCAATTCCATCCTTCACAAGCAGGAATAAAAGAAGCCATACCCATGATGAATACTCCTGTCAATAACATGGCTATAACCATACCTGGTCCCGCTAACAAGGTTGAATTTAGCAAGGACTTCCGGAATACATGCAAATCTAACTCATAAGCGCCATCAAATATCAATATCGGAAGGAAAATAAACAAAATCAAATCAGGATCCATATTACCGGCGAAATCAACAGCCGACTTAAGGAATCCCGTTTCCGGAAACACACCAAATCGATCCAACAGTCCGATGACTATCCCAATAGCAAATAAGCCCACGGTATAAGGGAATGTTGTTTTCTTTAACAAGGATTTTAAAATTGCTCCTAGAACTAAACACACCACTACAAATATTAGTGGAGCTAATAATGCCATTGTTTCCATTTTTTCTTCTATCTAATTTAAACTAAAACGTATTTAATCGCTCAACATCTCATTCATGTATTCTTCGTCATAGGCAAAATTATATAAAAAATCAGAAACCCAGAAATGGAGCATAGAAAATAGGAACAAGCCAAGGAGTGGAAGGGAGTTGTTGGTGAATATATAACACGAAAAAAGCCG
>OLOD01002228.1_pt1 | contig 10304 bp, 8 predicted proteins | sample 1671921 | NCBI WGS metagenome assembly OLOD01 (sample SAMEA3136626, study PRJEB25190) | human gut metagenome | biome: human gut; feature: human-associated habitat; material: faeces | place: Austria | collected 2013
GTTGGTATCTTCGGATGTAATGAAGGCTCCACAACTGGTGCCGGAAATGCCATCAAAGCAGCTGGAAACGCTGACATCATCGGTGTTGGTTTTGATAAATCTGACGCGATTCTGAACCTGATCGACGACGGATATCTTCTTTGCACAATGGCTCAGAACCCAGCTGTTATGGGATCTGAAGGCGTAAAAGCAGCTGTAAAAGCAATCAACGGCGAGGAACTCGGCGGAGAAGTTACAGATACAGGTGTATCTGTGATCACAAAGGATTCTGATAAATAATCTGAAATAAAAGGAATATTGTTCATGGAACGTCATGGATATGATGACGGCTGGGGCAGTAATTATAAGGAGCAAGAAACCGTCGGTTTTTCCGGCGGTTTTCTTGCTTAAAATGCTGAAATGGATTATTATTAGAAGTAAGAAAAAGTGGAGAGAGTTTCTAAAAAAATGGGGAAATTTCTTCACAGTAATCATGTAATGGGGACGGAGAACATGGAGATTTTAAAGGTAGTAATTGCAGATGATGAGGTGCGGATCTGCCAGCTGATCCAGGCACTGATCGACTGGGATTCTATGGGAATGAAGGTGGTGGGAATCGCCCACAACGGAGAGGAAGCCTGCGAAATGGTACGGCAGACACAGCCGGATATTCTGATCACAGATATCCGCATGCCAGGCTGCAGTGGCCTGGAGCTGGTAAAAAGGGTGAAGGAGCTGGATTCCGCTCTGGAAGTAATCATAATCAGCGGTTACGCCCATTTCGAGTATGCACAGCAGGCTATCAGTTACGGTGTGGGACATTATCTTCTGAAGCCGGTAAACAAGGGGGAACTGACTGCTACCCTGCAGAAATTGCAGAAAAAGATCGGGGAGCGCAAGGAGTCGGAACTGAATCATCAGGAGCTTGTAAATAAGGCGAAAAGGGATGATGACCATTTACGGGCAAATCTGATCGACCGGCTGCTGGATCAGCCGGATATGCCGGTTTCACAGGACACATTGACGAGCATTTATCATCTGAAAGCAAGACAGGGAGTGTACCAGGCGTTTTGTGTAAAAGTGGATTATGGAAGAAAGATCATTTCTGGCGGCAGAATGGATGGAACAACAGGTCTGGCTGGCGCACGAGAGATCAGCTCCACTTCCAGTGAAATCCTTATGGAAAAAGTACGTGAGGTCCTGGAACGAAATCTGAAAAAAGACAGCCGCGAATTAGTTCTTCTGATTCGTGATGACTATTGCTACGGTATTCTTAACTATCCGGAAAGTGAGAAGGAATCCATCCGCCGGAGCATGAAGAGCAGCCTTACCCAGATGGAAATCCAGAAAAATATGTTTCAGCATGTAAGCTTTTCCATGGCAGTTGGAGCTGCATACAAAGAGGCAGAGCATTTGGCTGACTCTATGCAGGAAGCCCGAAAACTGATCCAGGAAAGGCTGGTAAAAGGGGACGGACGGGTTCTTGACTGTCTGGGAAAAGCTTCAGAAATCCAGGAGAGCGAGTTGCTGAAAAAGTATCTTCGTGAGATTACTCATGCCGTAGAAATTTCCAGCATTCAGAATGCAGCAGAAGCAGTAGAGGATTTGCAGGATACGGTAAATAAGGCGAAAGAAATTCGTGGCAGCGAGATTTTTGAACTGGTGTATGCAGCAGCTGATATTTTTGCGGCAAGTATTCGGATTCCAGAGCGTACTGCTACTGTGGAGGAATTCCGTAAACAGTGTGATAAATGTGGAAAAATAGAGGAAATTTTTTCCTGTCTTGGGGATTTCCAGAAAAAATATATCCAGGAGCAGGCTGAACGCTATGAAACTGATACTATCCGCCCGGTTCGCAAGGCAAAGGAATATATCCAGAACCATTTCAGTGATCCGCTGACTTTAGAGGAAGTCAGCGAGATAGTGGGACTTAGCACTGCTTATTTCAGTGCCTTATTCAAGAAGACAGAAGGAGAAGGTTTTGCAAAATATCTGATCAACGTGAGAATGGAACAGGCCAAGCTACTCCTTCGGGAATCCAATCTTCCAGTAACAGAAATCTGCAGGAGGGTAGGATATAACGATCCGAAACATTTCACACATACCTTTGAGAAAGCGGCAGGGGTGAAACCCTCTACATATAGAAAATTGTATGGATAAATCAAAAATGAAATTTAAAGAAAAACTGAAATACATATCCAACCGGGCTCTTGTCCTGGGAACGGTAGTCTTCGGGAGTTTTATTATTCTGGCGGTAATTCAGCTGTTATTGGCATATAAAGGCGAAACACCCTGGTGGATGGCCATAATTATAACAATATTTGCAATTTTGTTTCCGATTGTATTCTGGCTGTGGATTCACCGCCCTTACATGCGCTGTGAAAAAATGACGGATCGTTTTCTGGATGGTTATATTTTTTCCGAAAAAGAAGATATGGAACTCTTGAACCTGACTCCAAGCATCCAGAAGCAGATGAAAATGGTAGACCGCATTGTGCGTTCTCCCCAGTATATGGATCTGAACAAAAGACAGGCTCAGTACCTGGCTTTGCAGAATCAGATCAATCCCCACTTTCTTTACAATACACTGGAAAGCATCCGTGGAGAAGCTATTATTGCAGGTCTGGACAGCGTTGCAGATATGACAGAAGCCCTGGCAAGATTTTTCCGTTACACCATTACCAAGGTGGAGAATCTGGTTTCTGTGGAGGAAGAACTGGATAACTGTGAGACTTATTTTGGAATTCAGAAATATCGTTTCGGGGACCGGCTGCAGCTTCATATTGATTATGATATTGCAGAGTATGAAAAGATCATGAACTGCAGAATCCCCAAACTGACGTTGCAGCCGATTCTGGAAAACAGCATTATCCATGGCGTGGAGCTGAAGGTTGGCGGTGGAAATCTTTATATCCGTTTTCAGTGTACAAAGGATCGCCTGCTCATCCGTATTTCAGACGATGGGGTGGGAATGGACGAGATGACTTTAGCAAAGCTGAACCAGAAGCTGGGCAAGTCAACCAAGGCCATTCACGACAATGAAGAAAAACAGGGCGGAATTGCTCTGGTGAATGTGAATAACAGAATCCATTTGATCTTTGGGGATGAATATGGCATGCATGTTTATTCTGTACCAGGAGAAGGAACAGATGTGGAGATCACCATCCCTATACTTACTGACGACAGACAGGTGAAAAACAGGAGCGTGTTGGTATGAGAAACGAAGTTCTCAGAATGGAGCGTGTGACGTATAAAGAGGATGAGGTTGTGAAGCTGGAGGACTTCAATCTTCAGATTTTTCAGGGAGAGATTATGGGATTTATGCCTGTTAACAGTCATGGAAAAACAGCTCTTCTGAAGCTTCTGGAACGGAATCTTCCCCTCTATGACGGTTATATTTATTATGGAGGGGAAAAGGTAAACACCTGGAAAGAGAATTACAAGGCAGCAAACAGGATCAGCATTATCCAGGAGAAAAGTTCTCTGGCAGGAAATCTGAACATTGCAGATAATATTTTTGTCCTGCGTCCGGGCTTTCGCCAGTGGGTGATCCGCACAAAGATCCTGAACCGGCAGATGGAACCTTTTTTAGAAGATATCGGAATGGACATTCCCCTTAATAAAGATGTGGAGAAGCTTTCTACTTTTGAACGGATCATTGTAGAATTGCTCCGGGCTGTGATTATGGGATATCATCTGATCGTGCTGGACGAAGTTGGAGCCCTTGTCAGTGATGATGAGTTGAAAAAGCTCCATGGAATTATCCGTCGTTATGTGAAAAAAGGGTTTTCTTTTCTTTATATCTGTTCTCATCTGGAAGAGATTTCCAGTATCTGTGACAGATGTGCGCTGTTTACCAATGGAAGAATCCAGAAGATTCTGGAAAGAGAGGAGCTGTTCAATGATCCGCCCGTAACTTACATGACGGAATATAACGACATGGTCCGTTATCATACGGAAAAAAGGGAAGGGCAGCAGGCTGCACCGGTTGTTTTTCAATGGAAGGGCTACGGAGAGGATGCAGCCTGCAATTTTTCCTTTGATGTGCATAAAGGAGAATGCCTGGCCGTACAGATTATGGATGCCAGGGGAATGGAGGAGCTACGGAAGATTCTGACCGGAGATATTTTACCGGAAAGTGGAGAAATCCTGTTGAATGGGAAGCAGACAGAGATTCCGGGAAATGGCAGGATTGCAGTAATCCAGGAACGTACTACAAAAACCATGATTTTTCCGAAACTGGATTATATGAATAATCTCTGTATTTGTCTGGCAGAAAAAGTTCCTTCAATCTGGCACAACAAACGTCTTCAGAAAAGTATTCGGAATGAATACAGTCCCATATTAGGGACAGATGTTTTTGAAATGCCGGTGGAGGAACTGAGTGAAAAGCAGAAGTATCAGCTGGTGTATACAAGAGTATTTTTGCAGAAACCGGAGATTCTGTTTTGTATTCAGCCTTTCTGCGGCGCTGATCTTGCTCACAGGATGTTTATCTGGAGTATGTTGGAAAAGTTCCTGGATAAGGGGATTTCGGTGGTGATCTTATCTTTGAATTTATCGGATTCCCTGGCTATGGCAGATCGCCTGTTGATTCTTGGGGAAAATGGGAAAAAGAAGGAAATTGTAAGAGAAAATTTCCATAAGATTACCTCGTCGGTGCCCTGGCTGCATAGGTATCCGTCAGAGAGAAAATAAAATGTATAAAACATAATACTAATAATTCGGATTGTATTTTCAAACACGCTCCAGAGCCTAAATAAGAAGCCCATGGCAACAGAAATAAAATTGCCATGGGTTTCTTTATAACTAAAATTCAATTTCAGTCAATCTTCAGAATCAGTTCCAGCACCCGTCTTGCACAGTGCTCTAATTCCGGGCGGCCAAGCTGTCCCATTTCCATGGCCTTTTTCACACGCTCGGGGAAACCGGTTCCCATTTTTACGTCATTTCCGGCCTTGATTTCTTTGTAATGTTCAGCTCTTGTCCACCAGTCGGTTGTAACCATGCCCTTGAAGCCCCACTCGCCGCGAAGAACATCTTCCAGAAGCTCGCGATTCTCAGAAGCGCGGTGACCATTGATTGCATTGTAGGAGGACATGATGGTCCATGGCTGTGCCTCTTTTACAATGATCTCGAAACCTTTCAGATAGATCTCACGAAGTGCACGCTCGGAAACACGGGAATCGCTGTGCTTTCTGTTGGTCTCTTTGTTATTTGCTGCGAAATGCTTCACAGAAGCTGCAATGTGCTGGGACTGGATACCTTTTACCATAGCTGCGCCCATCTTTCCGGCAATCAGCGGATCCTCGGAATAGTACTCGAAGTTTCTTCCGCAAAGAGGATTTCTGTGGATATTTACTGCTGGGGTAAGCCATACAGCAAGATTGTTCTCCTTCACTTCTTCGGCCCCAGCCTGTCCAACCTGCTGAACAAGAGCCGGGTTCCAGGTGCATGCAAGAAGTGTCGCGCAAGGCCATGCTGTTGTGTTCATGCTGCATTCCCCGCTGATACGAAGTCCGGCTGGACCGTCTGCTGTCATAATGGATGGAACGCCGTAATCCGGAAGATTTCCAAAACCGAAGGTATTGGAAACACCTACGTTTGGCTGTCCTCCAAGAAGATGAATCAGATCGTCATCGCTTAACTGTGCCATAAAATCATCCAGGGAAAGCCTGCCTTCTGCTACATCAATAAACTGCTTTCTGTCAAAGTTGTCAAAAAGTGTGCCACGTGCACAGCTGCGGACTGCAGGGGTAATACCTTCCTCGGTGCCTGGTTCCATTTTCTCAAATACGCATTCGTTCATGTCATTGCATGCAGACTGTGGAAGTTCCTCAAAACTGCCGTCAGAGAGCATACGCTCTTTCAGGCTGGTTGGAACAAGATGAGCTGTCAGCTGCTTTGTGATTACATTTTCAGCCAGTTCCATTGTCAGGATGCTCTCCTTAGTGTCGCGCACAGAAGTTCCAATATAGAACTTATAAGTACCTTTTTCCAGAATATATGCGGATTTCTTGATTTTTCCAAGGTCATCGTAGGAAGCCATGTCAGCCTTTGCAAAGGAAAGGCGGATCTGCTGTGTCTCGCCTGGCTGAAGAAGACGGGTTTTTGCAAAAGCGGCAAGCTGGCGGGCTGGTTTCTTCAGAAGTCCCTGTGGAGCTTCGAAATAAATCTGGACAACTTCTTTTCCAGCCAGGTTACCGGTGTTGGTCACCTGAACTTCAGCAAAAATCTGATTCTCTGTTTCCCACATAGCGATGGTGTCCAGGCCAAAGGTGGTGTAGGAAAGTCCATATCCAAATGGATAGATTACTTTTTTTTGTGCCCCTGGAAGAGTTTCAAAATAGCGGTAGCCTACATAAATATCTTCCGTATAGTTTACATAATCAAAAGACTCATGGAAGTTGGCAGTGGATGGATAATCATTTACGTCTGCAGCAAAAGTGTCAGCCAGCTTACCGGAAGGATTTCCTTTGCCGGTGAGAAGCTCCGCCATGGCAAGTCCGCCTTCCATGCCTCCCTGCCATCCAAGAAGAGCGGAGGAAATCCGGTCGTCATTTTTTACCCAGGAAAGATCCATGATTCCGCCGATGTTGAGAACTACCACGATATCATCGAAGCGTTCTTTTACCATGGAAAGCATTTCTTTCTCACGGGCAGTGAGATAGAAGTCGCCATCCGGGAAAATTTCGCCGGAAATTTTCGGCATGGTGGTTTCCGTATCCCATGGATTAAATTCGTTGTTGCATTCAATACTGGAACGGTCCCAGCCTTCGCCGGAGAAACGGCTGATCACAACAACTGCAACATCAGCAAATGCTTTTGCGCCGTCAGCAAGTTCCGGGGAAAGCTCTGGCTCTACCGTCATTCCTGGTGCAGCCCCTTTTTCATACTGATGTCGGATATCGGTGCGGTAAAAATCGGATAACGGTTCGTAGATCTGAACGGCGCTTTCCTGCATTTTCAGCCCGTCATAAAGGTTGTGTACATAAGAAACCATAACATCACCGCTTCCGCCGCCGCCTTTTACATAGTCGAAGCTGCCCTTGCCGAAAAGAGCGATGCGTGTGCCCTCAGCAAGAGGAAGCAGGTTTTTCTCATTTTTTAAAAGAACCATACCTTCTTTGGCTGCTTCTTTGGAAAGAAGGATATGTTCTTTGCTTGCGGTAACACGGCCGCTTTCCCTAAGGGGAAGGTTTGGCTGGAATTTAACTCTGGTCCATTTGTTCATTGTGGGATGTCCTCCTGTAGATAAATTTATAATTAGAAATTTTTTTCGTGTAGTTGCCTTGATATTGCTATTGTACTGGAAAAAGCGGTGGTGTACTAGATGGTTTATTGCTTCTTTTATAGGTCTTTCTTGATATTATAGATGAAATATTATATATTATCATAAAGAATAAATGGTATATTTTGATTTTGAACCTGTAGCATAAATGTTGTATTTTGATTTTAAACCTGCAGCATAAGTGTTGCGTATTATGGAAGTCGGGAAATTTGAGTGAAAAAAGAAGGTGAAGCATACTATGAGAGCAGAATATGAAAACGTGCTGGATGATCATTTGGGGAAAATTCATTTTACATATGTAAATACCTGGGATGAATTGTTACCGGCGCACTGGCATGAGCATTTGGAAATTATTTATGTGCTTGGCGGTGAGATTACAGCATCTATTAATGATGTGAGTTATGAGTTGAAAAAAGGGGATATTTTTCTGGTAAATTCCAATGATATCCATTATACCCATACGCATGAGGATGCCAGGTATTATCTTTTACAGATCCCGCCGGTTCATCTGGAAAGAATTTCTGCAAAGTGGAAGGGACTGAAATTTCAGGAGTTTATAAGGTCGAAACCAGCTGACGCACGTGTTCAGGGAGAACAACTGGAGAATGTGCAGGGAAAGGGACTTGTTGAGATGAGGGAGAATCGAAAGTCTACAAATCGGGCTGATGATCTGTATGATCAGTTGAGAGACGTATTTCGGAAAATTGCAGGCTTTTATGAAGAAAAAAAAGAAGGCTATCATCTTCTGGTGCTTTCTGCTGTTTACCGTTTACTTTATTTTCTTTATACAGAAGGAATCAGGAGTGAGGAAGATACAGAAAACGCTCACGGCACTTTGCGAGACTTGGAGAGGATGAAGCTGTGCATGGAATTTGTCCGGGAACATTATGGGGAAAGAATTGCCCTTGCCGATGCCGCAGGGCTTTTGTCCATCACACCAGAGCATTTCTGTCGTCTTTTTCGCAAATACACAGGACAGACATTCCTGGCTTATGTAAATCAGATCCGCATGGAGCATTTCCACACAGATCTTCTGGAGACAGATAAAAATATAACATTTCTTCTGGATAAAAACGGGATTACCAATTACAAAGGTTTTTTGCGAAAATTTAAGGAAGCTTATGGGGAATCGCCGAAGGAAGTCCGGAGAAAGAAAAAACTGAAATCTTATGATAAATAAAGTACTTGTAAATTAGCATGGACAATGTTACTATGATAAAAAACATATTTCTTATATAGTTCATGGCACGTCAGCCATCTGATTTATCTAATTGCATTTCAGAAATTCATGCTTTTAAACCCATTAAAAATGAAAAAAGCAGGAGTTCTGAACGTGATTGGTTAACAAATAAGAGTTAATCTGTATTTTCTGACTCCTGCAAGAAAAGGAGAACCAGATTATGGTAAACAGAAACTACAAGGATACAATATTCAGAATGCTTTTAGATTTTCTTCAGAATAAAAGAGCGGAGGTTATCGCAGTGAGTATATTTGAGTATGATAAAGAAGAGGAAGAACGAAAGCTGAGAGAAGCCGAGTTTGAGGCTGGGGAGTTGTGTGGAATACAGAAAGGAATACAGCTGCGTGATAGGAAAATAGCCCAGTCATTGATGAAAAAAGGGATGACTGCAGCGGAGATTGCAGATATTCTTGAGATTAGTGAGAATGATGTTATAAAAATGTGGGAATGATTTTTCAAACAAGCTCCAGAACCCAAAAGCAGGACAGCCTTAAATTCTTTATGTAAAGGTCTGTCCTGCCAGTTGGAAGCTGACGCATTATAACTGCGCTTTATTTTTTACCAGCATTTCATGAATGATATTCTGTGTATAAGCTCCCAGATGTTTTTTGTCTTCTTTTTCCAGCTGGTCTATGTAGATTGGTTTGCCATACTCCAGGATAACATGAGTTTTCTTAACCCTGGGAAAATGGTTTTCCCAGATATCAGCGGAGCCGCTGATCGCCATCGGGATGATCGGACAGTTTGTCTTTGCGGCAATTTTGAAGCTGCCCTCATGGAATGGAAGCATGTCCAGTTCATCTTCATTTTTGTTTCGTGTACCCTCCGGGAAAATGCAGATGGAAATGCCGGATTTCACTTTCTCAATAGCAGTGAGAATGGTTTTCAATCCCTGCTTCAGATCATTGCGGTCAAGAAACAGGCAGTGAAGGCGTTTCATCCAGGTAGAAAGAAGAGGAACCTTTTCCATTTCTTTCTTGGCTATGTAGCCAGTACGGATTGGACATCGGGGATAAGTAAGCGGCACATCGAAGAAGCTTCGATGATTTCCGATGTAGAGAACCGGCACATCAGTTGGCACATTTTCTTCTCCGATAACCGTCAGCTTCACACCTGCCACCCACAGGATGAACCGAAAAACAGCCTGGACAATCCGAAGAGAACTGATTTCTTTCGCCATAGGATTGAATTTTCCAATGATCCACTCTACCAGAAGGATGGGAATGGAAAGAATCAGGAATCCAACCACTACGATCACGCATAAAATAAAACGAATCATATGATTTTCCTTTCTGCTTTATAATCGTTGCTGCTCAGACCATGAACAGCAACACATAATCTATGTCTATTATATGAAATTTTAAAAATTCTTGCAATAAATCTTTTTTATCCCTCATACAATAAAATAAATGGAGATTGCTGTTTGCTGTGTTTAAAAGATGAGCATCAGATGAACAGCAACGCGACATCTGAGGTGGCAGAATGAAAAAAACAAAAGCAGTTCTTCTGGGAGTAATTTTGTGGTCACTGCTTTTGGTCAGTGGATGCAATTTTATCCGCATTGAGGAAGAGCCGCGGAAGCCTCTGGAGTATTCCATTGTAAAAAATGAAGAGATACCGGCAGAACTGGCTGCCCTGATACAGGAGAAAAAGAAGAATGAATTTCAGCTGACCTACCAAAGTGAAAAGGAGCTGTTTCTTATAAAAGGATACGGGCAGCAGATGAGTGGTGGCTACAGCATTTCCGTGGAAGAACTGGGCGTCACCTCCCAGGCAGTTTTTTTTCGGACGCAG
>OLOD01002229.1_pt1 | contig 10303 bp, 6 predicted proteins | sample 1671921 | NCBI WGS metagenome assembly OLOD01 (sample SAMEA3136626, study PRJEB25190) | human gut metagenome | biome: human gut; feature: human-associated habitat; material: faeces | place: Austria | collected 2013
AAAATACCGGCGGGAAAACTCAATATACGCTTCAATATGGGGCTTGCCCATTTTGTCCAGCACCGCAGCGGAGCAGTGCTCCGGTGCCACTTTCAGCTGGCCGCTCACATGGTGCTGCACCAACTCCCGAAAGAAGCTGTCATCCGGGTCGCAAAGCAGATAATCATAGCGAATACCGCTGCGGATAAACACTTTCTTGACTCCATCCACCTGCCGCAGCGCCCGAAGAATGTCCAAATATTCTCGGTGATCCGCCTGCAAATTAGGGCATGGTTTCGGCGCCAAGCATTTTTTGCCCTTGCACAGGCCGTGCTGCTCCTGCAAGGCGCAGCTGGGGTGGCGGAAGTTGGCGGTGGGGCCGCCCACATCATGAATATAGCCCTTGAAGTCCGGCATTTGGGTAATCTTTTGCGCTTCAATCAGCAAGCTTTTTTTGCTGCGAGAGGTCACATAACGCCCTTGGTGGAATGCAATGGAACAGAAATTGCAAGCGCCGAAACATCCCCGATTGTGGGTAATGGAAAAGCGCACTTCTTCAATACCCGGCACACCGCCCAACTTCTCATAACTGGGATGGTACGCCCGCATATACGGCAGACTGTATACCCGGTCCAGCTCCGAGGTGGTCAGCGGCTCCATAGGCGGATTTTGCACCACCATCACCTTGCCATGGCGCTGCTTGAGCAGTTTGCCCCGCACATGATCCTGCTCATCCTGCTCCAGTCGGCAAGAGCGGGCATATTCCTTTTTAGAGGCACACACATTCTCAAAGGAGGGACACTCTACCCCGCCAAAGGGTGTGTCTTTGGTGGGCACCGCATACATGGTGCCCCGAATGTCATGCATACTGCCCACCGGCTCACCCGCTCGCAGGCGGCGGGCAATCTCCGTTATCTGCTTCTCTCCCATACCGTAGATCAGCAGATCAGCGCCGGAGTCCACCAGCGCAGAGGGTCGAATGGCGTCGTCCCAGTAATCGTAATGGGCAAAGCGGCGCAGGGACGCCTCCAGCCCGCCTAAAATCACCGGACAGTCCGAGTAGGCCTCTTTTGCCAGGCGGGTATACACATTCACCGCCCGATCCGGGCGCTTGCCGTGCTTGCCACCGGCAGTATATGCGTCGTCGTGGCGCAGCTTCTTAGCGGCGGTATAGTGGGCCACCATAGAGTCAATATTCCCGGCAGTGATCAAAAAAGCATACTTGGGCCGCCCGAATTTCTGAAAGTCCCGCACGCTGTGCCAGTCCGGCTGGCTGAGCACCACCACCTTGAACCCCTGGCTCTCCAGCAAGCGGGTAATGATGGCAGCGCCAAAGGACGGGTGATCCACATAGGCGTCACCCGTCACATACACAAAATCCGGTTGTTTCCACCCTCGCTCGCGCATTTCTGCCGGAGTAATGGGTAAAAAATCATTCTGCATCGGTTTGGTCCTCGTCTGGCTCCGCTTCCTCAAAGCGCATTTGCTCAGCGGTCTCTGCATTCATTTTCGGCGCCGGGCCTTGGTTCTGCATTTCCAGCCACTGCTGTTTGTTGATCCGCACTTCACGCTTTTTAGCGCCGTCCTGGGGACCGATGATCCCCTTCTCTTCCAGCTGGTCCATAATTTTTGCCCCGCGGGCATACCCTACGGACAACTTGCGCTGCAAAAAAGAGGTGGACGCGGTACCGGTCTCCAGCACGATCTCTACCGCTTCCTCAAAGCGGGGATCCAGCTGTTCCGAACTCTCGTCGCCCTCAAAGGGACTTTTTTTATCCTGCACGGCCTTGGCCTCAATCTCTTTTTGAATTTCGTCGCTGTACTGACTCTCGCCCTGGCTCTTTACAAAATCGCACAGAGACTCCACTTCTTCATCGCTGATATAGCAGCCCTGCACACGAATGGGCTTGGAGGAGCCGATGGGCGCATACAGCATATCGCCGTAGCCCAGCAGCTTCTCGGCGCCGGAGGCGTCCAAAATGGTACGGGAGTCAATCTGCGAGCTGACGGTCAGCGCAATTCGAGACGAAATGTTGGCCTTGATCAGACCGGTAATTACATCTACGGAGGGGCGCTGGGTGGCGATCACCAGGTGCATACCCGCTGCACGTGCCATCTGTGCCAAACGGCAGATAGAGTCCTCGATCTCCTTAGGCGCCGCCATCATCAGGTCGGATAACTCATCAATGCAAATGACGATCTTAGGCATGGGCTGCATATCCTCATGCTTCTTCACATATTTGTTATAGCCCTCAATATCCCGTACGCCGGTGTCACTAAAGGTCTGGTAACGCTTGAGCATCTCAGACACAGCCCAACCCAGCGCACCTGCCGCCTTGCGGGGATCGGTCACCACCGGCACCAACAAATGGGGAATGCCGGAATACTTGCTAAACTCCACTTTTTTAGGGTCAATCAGTACCAACTTCACCTCATCCGGCTTGGCACGATACAAAATAGACACAATAATGCTGTTCATACACACGGACTTACCGGAACCGGTGGTACCGGCGATCAGCAGATGGGGCATCTTTGCCACATCGCAGTACACCGCATCGCCGGAAATATCCCGTCCAAGGCCCACAGACAGCATCGACCGCTGCTTGCCAAACTCCGGCGTGTCGATCAGCTCACGCATAGATACGCCGCTTTTTACGGAATTGGGCACCTCGATACCCACTGCCGCTTTGCCGGGAATGGGGGCCTCAATACGCACATGGGTGGCCGCCAAATTCAGAGCAATATCGTCGGACAAATTGGTGATTTTAGAAATACGCACACCGGCAGCCGGTTTCAGCTCATACCGGGTCACCGTGGGACCGCGGCTAATGTCCGTAATCGTAGCGTCCACATTAAAGGAATGGAGGGTGTCAATCAGCCGCTCCGCATTGGATTTCAGCTCCCCGCTCACATCTTTTACAGACTTATGCTGGGCAGGGGTCAGCAGGGATACCGGCGGCAGCTTATAATCTGCCACACCCGCTTCCATTTGGGCATCCGTGACGGTAAAGACTTCCGACGGATCCGTTTTCTTCGGATCGGCCTCCTCGGTGGCCTTGTCCACAATCTCATCCAAGGACTTGGCCTTTTCCGGGGCAGACTGTTTTTTCTCTGCTATTTTTTTGCTGTGCTTCTGGTTCAGTTCTTTTACAATACTGTCTGTATCCACAGCGTCCGTATTCTTCTTTTTGCCTTTTTGTGCAGGCGGCTCCTCCTCCGTCTCCTGTTCGCCGGGGGCGTGCGCGTCCAGGGGCACATCAATATTGGCCTGGCGGCGCTCCCGGTACACTTCAATGGCATCCCCTGCCTTTTCATAGGCTTTCTTTGCGGGTTGTGCCGCGCCGTTTAAGAACTGCATCACCGTCAGCCGTGCCAGCAGCATAAAGTCCACCACCAGCAGCACCAAATCCACGATAACGGCCGGTGCCTTGCCAAAGGTCAGCAGTGCCCAACCGATAAGCGCACCGAAAAAGCCGCCGTTAAATTCATAAGGCGCCTGGATGTAGCCCAACTTCACGCTATCTGCAAATTTCAACCCGGTAGGGTTCTCAATAATATGGATCAGTGCTGCAATCAGCAGCACGATAATCACGCTCTCCACACCCTTGGCGATCAGCTCTCGAGGAGACACCGGGGACTTTTGTGCCGCTGTCCCCTCTTCCATCGCGCGTTTTTTGGCCTTGTTCTCCTTGTAGGAATAAAGGAGAATGATCGCCACCGCCAGTATGGGAAACAACACGGCCGCCAACATGCCAAACAGCCCTAAGTACACATTATGTACCACTTTCCATGCGCCGTCGCCGCCGATCACCGCAACGAAGAAAAAAATCACCGACAAGGCAAAAATTGCCACGCCGACAATACGGCTGATGTTCTCCTGACGCTTGGCGGCAGCCGCTTGGGCTTCCAGCTCCATTTGCTCCCAACGAGCCTGTTCCGCCTTGGTGCGCTTTTTTGGCGCCGGAGCAGTCCCGCGGGCCGCAGCTTTCTTTTCTTCCCGGCGATGACCCCGGGCATTCTTCTTTTGTACATTCGCCATCTTATCTGTCCTTAAAAGCTAAAATTATCGTAAAATCAGTTCAAAAATGCCCACCACGACACACACACCGGCCAGGGCAAAATCGTAATAGGCAAACGCCTTAAGCTTGCCCCCGTGCAGGATCCACAGCATCAGCTTCACCATAAAATAGGTCACCGCCGCGCTGAGCACCACCGCCAAAATACCGGCAATGATATTTACATAAGTCACGCAGGTGCAAATTTCCACCACGCCCAGCACCAACAGGGTCAGCACGCTGGACACCGCCGCAAAGCGGTAAGAGATTTTGCGCGCCACGCCCATCATAACACCCAGGCAGAATAGCACGCCCATATAGGACAGCCCGGCAATGGGCAGAGAAAAGGCGGCGGCAAACCCCAAGATTAAAGCGGCGTACCAGTCCACATTCTTTTGGGGACCGTGCTTTTTCATTTGCAGCAGCGCCAGCAGAATAAGCCCGCCTGTGAGGGCAAAAAACGCACCCTCGTCCAGCAGTGTGCCGTTATAACCCATGCTGCGAAACAGGCCGTACACATTGCCGTACTTGCCTGCCGGCACCAACAGCAAAACCATCGGCAAAAAGCCCAGCACCGTGCCGAACATAAACCGGCGTACACCGCCGGGGTTTACAAAGGGATTTTGCTTTGCAAACGCATCTTTGAAAAAGGCGATAAACTCGCCAAACAGCCGCACAAACAGCTTAATGAACACCAAGAAGATACCCAGTGCAATACCAATATGTACCAGCCCGGTCAGCTCGCTGCCATTGCCGCTGAACCGACCGGAAAAATCGTGAAAAATCGCCGAATGCCCACTTTCAGACACCGGGAGTACCCAGGTGACTGCCTGTGCGACGGCTTGAAATATCGCAGTTAAAAACCACATGATCCTGCCCTCCGAACAAAGAAGCGCCCTCCAGACTGTACCCGTTGTTCAGGTAGTCAAAAGGGTTACTGGAGCGGGGCGCCCGGCTGCCCTGCGCCGCCTGGTAGAACACATCCGCCTGGCTAATGACCGTCCACAGCATGGTGCTCCTCCTCAATGGTGCGGTTGAGAAACGCAAGTGCGTCACTAAGACCGCCCATTTGGTCAATGAGCCCGCAGTCCACAGCACCGGCACCGTCCAGCACCGTGCCTACATCCATCACCAGTTCCCCGGTCTTCATCATCAGGGCACGGAAATCGTCTGCGCTGATCTTGGCATTATGCGCAATAAAGCGCACGATCCGATCCTGCATTTTCTCAAAATAAGACAGGGTCTGGGGCACGCCCAGTACCAGGCCGTTCATACGCACCGGGTGCACCGTCATGGTGGCGCTGGGCACAATAAAACTGCGCCGACAGGACACCGCCAGGGGCACGCCGATGGAGTGGCCGCCACCCAGCACCAGAGAGGCGGTGGGCGTTTGCATGGTGGACAGCAGCTCTGCAATGGCCAGCCCTGCCTCCACATCGCCGCCCACGGTGTTGAGAATAATCAGCAGGCCCTCTACATCGTCGCTTTCCTCAATGGCCACCAGCTGCGGGATTACATGCTCGTACTTGGTGGTCTTATTTTGACTGGGCAAAATATAGTGGCCCTCGATCTGGCCGATCACCGTTAAGCAGTGAATAAAATGGCCGTCCTTCTGTACCGTGATGGAGCCGGTCTGCAAATTGGGTTGCAGATCTTCCGTCTGCGCTTCTTCGTTCTCTATTTCCTTTTCTGTATCCTCGTTTGTGTGCGGCATACCATTCCTCCCGGAATTAGTATGCCCGTTTCTCCACATTCAACGATAATTTTAGCATAAGGCGGGCAGAAATTCAACAATATAATGAAATCTAATTATTAAATCTTTATTCTAATTGACATTGCCGCCGATTTATTATAAAATGGGGTTTGACAATTCTTTGAACAACTCAGGAGGTTTTTTGAACAATGGGTCTTACACTTGCACAAAAATTGATCAAATCCCACCTGGTCGAGGGTGAGATGATCCCCGGACAGGAAATTGGGCTGAAAATTGACCAAACCCTTACGCAGGACGCAACTGGTACCATGGCGTACCTGGAATTCGAGGCTATGGGGGTCGATCGGGTTAAAACCGAGCGCTCCGTGGCGTACATCGACCACAACACCCTGCAAACCGGCTTTGAGAACGCCGACGACCACAGATACATTCAGACCGTGACGAAGAAGCATGGCATTTACTTCTCCCGCCCGGGCAACGGCATTTGCCACCAGGTGCACCTGGAGCGCTTTGGCATTCCGGGCAAGACCTTGATCGGCTCTGACAGCCACACCCCCACAGGCGGCGGCATAGGCATGATCGCGATAGGCGCAGGCGGGCTCGACGTGGCGGTTGCTATGGCAGGCGGCGCATACTATCTCAGCATGCCCAAGGTTGTCGGCGTAGAACTAAAAGGTCAGCTCCGCCCCGGCGTATCCGCAAAGGACGTAATACTGGAAGTCCTGCGCAGGCTTACGGTAAAAGGCGGCGTAGGCAAGGTCATGGAATATTATGGCGAAGGTGTCAAAACGCTCTCCGTACCTGAGCGCGCCACAATCACTAACATGGGCGCTGAGCTGGGCGCTACTACTTCTATATTCCCCAGCGACGAAACCACACGCGCATTTCTCAAGGCTCAGGGCAGAGAGGAAGCATACTCCGAACTGAAAGCAGACGACGATTGCGTATACGACGAGACGCTGACCATAGATCTGAGCGCACTCGAGCCTATGGCAGCATGTCCCAGCAGTCCCGACGCTGTAAAAACGCTCCCGGAAATAGGAAAGATTAAGGTAGATCAAGTTTGCATAGGCAGCTGCACCAATTCGTCTTACACTGATATGATGAAAACAGCCGCCATATTAAAAGGACGCACAGTCAGCGAGAACGTCAGTCTCATAATCGCGCCCGGTTCCCGCCAGGTTTTGGATATGCTCGCGAAGAACGGCGCGCTCTCCGATATTATAAGCTCCGGCGCAAGAATTATGGAATGCGCCTGCGGATATTGCATCGGCATGGGACAATCCCCTGCGACAAACGCAGTCTCTCTCCGCACCTCTAACCGCAACTTCTTCGGACGAAGCGGAACCAAGAGCGCAGACGTATATCTGGTCAGCCCCGAGGTCGCGGCGTCCAGCGCCGTACTCGGCTATCTTGCAGATCCTACAGAGCTTCTGGGCGAAGATCTCTCTGTGCTTGATATATCCATGCCTGATGAGTTCGTAATAAACGACAACATGATCGTACCTCCCGCCCCCACCTCTGAGGGCGTCGAAATTGTACGCGGTCCCAACATCAAGCCCTTCCCTCTTGGCAAGGCTCTGACAGACACAGTAAGCGGAGAAGTTTTACTGAAAATGGAGGACAACATCACTACGGATCATATAATGCCCTCCAACGCCAAGCTGCTCCCCTATCGTTCCAACGTACCTTATCTGGCTACATACTGCCTGACTCCCGTGGACGAAACATTCCCCGAGAGAGCTAAGGCGGCGGGCGGCGGAATACTTCTCGCCGGTCAGAACTACGGCCAGGGTTCCTCGCGTGAACACGCTGCTCTCGCTCCTCTACAGCTCGGCATTCGCGCCGTCATTGCAAAGTCATTCGCCAGGATTCACATGGCGAACCTAATAAACTCCGGTATAATACCGCTTGTGCTTGTGGACGAATCCGACTACGAAAAGATTGCACAGGGAGATGAGCTTGTAATCGAAAATGCACGCGAGAAGGTGTTGCTGCCCGAGTTTGACGTACTGGATAAAACCACGGGCGAGAACATACACGTTCGTCTCGAGGTCTCGGACAGACAGCGCCAGATGCTGCTGGAGGGCGGTCTGCTCAACTTTACCGCAAAAAGCAACTGATTTTAGATTTATTTTAACCACCACTCCGGGGAAGAATTTTGCTGCTTCCCCAATCTTGAAACATAGCGGGCGCTGAAACAGCTGGCCCGCAGCCGGGAGGATACGAATGGATAAAGAACTGTTTGATAACGAAAGCCTAGAGTATACCGACCACATTCCCGAAGCGGTAGTCAGACGGCTTCCTAAATATTACAGATACTTGACCGAGCTCATGAGAATCGGCGAAGTCAGAGTTTCTTCTAATAAAATGAGCCGCGACTTAGGCTTCAACGCTTCGCAGATCCGACGCGATCTCAATTGTTTCGGCGGTTTTGGTCAGCAGGGATATGGCTACAGCGTGGAAAAGCTTCGCGACGAAATCGCGCACATACTCGGACTGGATCACCATTACAATACTGTCATAATGGGCGCTGGAAATATTGGTCAAGCTCTTATAGGCTATCCGAACTTCCGGGATCAGGGTTTTAACATACTAGGCGTTTTTGACATCAACCCAACTGTAGTCGGCCGCATGATACGAGGCGTATGGACATATCACGTAGATGAGCTGGAAAGCTTCGCAGGCAACAATCGCATTGACTTGGGCATAATCTGCACGCCGAAGAACGTAGCTCAGAGCGTGGCAGATCAGCTGGTATCGGTAGGTGTGCGCGGCATATGGAATTTTGCTCCTATAGACGTTCAGGTTAGGCGCGGCGTCTCTGTAGAAAACGTCCATCTAAACGACAGTCTGTACGTACTTAGCTATCGCATGAATTGGCAGGGCGGTACGCTGGAGCTGGAATAAAATCTAATAAACCCAAAGGGCGAAGCCGCGCTGTTGCCGCTTCGTCCTTTTTTCTTTTGCAGTATAAATAAAAACCCCGCAGCTGCGGGGTAGAGCTGTCAGTCCTCTGTCGTCGTTCTGTCTGACAGCCTGCGATAAAAGCAAATGGCGAACAATCCCGCCAAACCAACAATCACATAAATGATATTGGCAACCAGCCCCGGGCCGAATATGGCAGTAACCACATTGAAGCCGAACAGACCTATGAGCAGCCAGTTCAGCGCACCTATAATTACGATAGTAAGTGCAGTTGCGTTCATCAGCTTATCACTCCTTTCGACTCTATTGTGCGCACAATTATTCGATTTATACCGCACTGCTTCAACCATATATCGCTATTTACATTCCACTCCGTTTGTTATATGATATATTAGACGTTAATTAACATGCGTTTTACTAAAGAAAGGAAAATGTTAATGGCAGGAAGAAAAATAAGACGTTCCGACCAATCGGGCAGAATATCGGCAAAACATAAAAACAAAGCAGCAATTGCAATATGCTGCTGCGCAGCCGCAGCCATAATTGCTCTCATATTGTTTTTGTTTGTTTTCGGCGGACTTAACTCAGAAGCCGACAAAGAAAAATGGCTGGCCGAGGGCACATATATGGAAGGAATAAGCGTAGACGGAATCGACATCTCCGGCATGACTCTAACCCAAGCGAGCGAAACAGTTCTCCCTATAGCTCAGGACAAAATAGAGAATCTAAGAGTAAACTATACCGTACTCGATGCACAATATTCCCTATCCGGCAAAGAGCTCGGAGCCTCTATAGATTTTCAGTCCGTCCTTCGGGAAGCTCTGCTGTACGGCAAAACAGGAAATTTCTTCCAAAGAGCTTCGCAATCCTCAGAAGCAAAAAATAACGGAGTAAACTTCCCTCTGAAGATAACTCTCGATGAACCAACCGTCAAAAAAGCTGTAGAGGAAAAAGGAACGGAATACAACGTCGAGCCTCAAAGCTCGTCTTTAAAAGTCGATACCGAAAACATAGGAAGCTGGGACGACCGTTCCACCCTCACCACCACCGGCAAAGTCGAGATAACCGAGCCGATAGAAGGAAAAGAAGTCGACGCTGACAAGCTAACAAGCGACATAATGGCAGCCGCCCAAAACGACACGCTGGACCAGACCATCGCGGCCACAGTAAACATCACTCAGCCGGAAGCAAATACGGAAACCCCTTCCGACATGGTTCTTATGGCGAGTGCGACCACCTCATTTGAGGACTCTAAATCGGGCAGACGCTACAACATATGGAAGATGAGTACAGTCGTAAACGGAATAGTCGTAAAACCCGGGGAAACATGGTCCATAAACGACGCGGCCGGCCCTCGCACAACCGAAACAGGCTGGGACAGCGCAGCGGGCATACGCGACGGCTCCTATGTGGATGAACCCGGCGGAGGAATCTGCCAGGTCAGCAGCACTTTATATAATGCTTTGCTAAAAGCGGAGGTCGAAATAGTAGACCGTTCCCATCACTCATGGCCCCTCGGTTATGTAAAGACAGGGCTGGACGCTACTATCTCAACAGGCTCTCCTGACTTTGTTTTTAAAAACAATTACGATGTGCCCATAGCTATCGTTGTAGACTGCGACGCAGT